>VAPK010230804.1_pt1 | contig 34868 bp, 22 predicted proteins | sample 3395031 | NCBI WGS metagenome assembly VAPK01 (sample SAMN08290443, study PRJNA428436) | hydrothermal vent metagenome | isolation source: Deep-sea hydrothermal vent chimney 1 | place: Pacific Ocean: Juan De Fuca Ridge
CGCCATGGCTTATTGGAACGCCCCTTGGGCGGTAGCTCCTCCCAACTACGCACTAATATGGCCGGTGTGGCTAATGCCCGAGCCTGTCACTGGAATCGCCCACCCATTGATCGCATGGCTAACCTGAACATTGAACCGGGTAACAGCCGCCTCGACGAACTCGTCGCCAAGGTCGAACGCGGGATATTAATGGAGACCAATTGCTCCTGGTCTATCGACGATAGCCGCAACAAATTTCAATTTGGCTGTGAACTTGGCCGCCTTATTGAAGATGGCGAACTCAAGGGTTTCGTACGCAATCCCAATTATCGAGGGATATCTGCGACTTTTTGGCGTAACCTGGCCGAGGTAGGCAATCGCGATACATTCGATGTATTCGGTACCCCTTATTGTGGCAAAGGTGAACCCAATCAAATGATCCACGTTGGCCACGCCTCACCCGCGTGCTTGTTTCATGACGTCGAAGTCTTTGGAGGCGCCTAAACGTGGAAAACTACTTCAATGATTTATTTCAGCAACTCACTACGCACTTAACCGGCAAAGAAATATTAACCGCTAACCTAGCCGGTGAACAATCGGATTTTGTTCGCCTGAATCACAATCAGATTCGTCAAGCCGGTCATGTCAAACAACATGTGTTAACGATCCGTCTCATTGAAGGACAGCGACAAAGTCAAGCCAGTTGTGACTTACAAGGCCATCTGAACGAAGATCTGCAACAACTTAAAGCACTTTTAACAAGCTTGCGCGAACAACGCACCTATTTACCTGAAGACCCGTATTTATATATCGCGACCGATATTAACAATACCCGCCATGTGCATGAGCACTCACTACCCGATGCTCATCAAGCCATTGAGCACATCACTAGCGCCGCTCAAGGACTCGATTTAGTCGGTATTTGGTCCAGCGGTGAAATATACCGTGGTTTTGCCAACTCGCTGGGGCAAAATAACTGGCATAGTACAAGCAATTTCAATTTCGACTGGAGTCTTTATCACGCCCAAGACAAAGCGGTAAAAATCGGTTATGCCGGATTTGAATGGCAGGCAGCAACACTCACCCAGAAAATGGCATCCGCCAAAAACACATTAGCCATCATGAGCAAGCCCGCTAAAACCATTCAGCACGGCCAATATCGGGTTTACCTTGCGCCCACGGCCTTACAAGATATTTTAGATATGATGGCCTGGGGAGGGTTTGATTTAAAAAGCCATCGCACCGCCACCACACCCCTGTTAATGATGATCAAAGAAAAGTCTCAGCTGCATCCATCCGTCACCATCACGGAAAATAATGCCCAAGGTCTAGGACCTCTTTTCACTCAGGCGGGTTTTATCAAACCCGCCCAAGTCACATTCATTGAAGCCGGCATCTACCAAGACTGTTTAGTCTCGTCCAGAAGTGCCAAAGAATATGAACAACCCGTCAACACCGACACCGAACACCCTCATTCATTACACATGCAGGCTGGCACACTGGCTCAAGCAGATATTTTAAGCGAACTCGACACAGGAATTTATATCAATAACCTATGGTATTGTAACTTTTCCGACCGCAATCATTGCCGCATTACCGGTATGACTCGGTTCGCCTGCTTTTGGGTGGAAAATGGTGAAATCCAAGCACCACTGAATGTCATGCGCTTTGATGACAGTATTTACCATTTGCTCGGCGATCATTTATTAGGGCTCACCCAAGATCGTGAATTTATTTTTGACCCAAGCAGCTATGAGCAACGCTCCACCACCAGTTACTTATTACCCGGTGCCTTGATCGATGGTTTATGTTTTACGTTATAAACTGACATATACCCAAAGCACTTGAGACGGCATTAGTTTAACCGATGCAAATCCTAAAGATTTTTAGGCGGCGATCACTGGTTTGTCTTTGGGCGACCATAACCTAACAACTAAATACCCTTCAAAGAAGGTGAATCAAACTGATCAAAAAAAACAACTTTTTAAAGTTTGATGGTAAAACTGCCGATGATAAGACCTAAAGAAACCATCGGAAGGAATCGGGTATCCAGTGAAGGCACGCCTCTCACCACTAAATTCAGGATCACAATTCGTCACGAAACTCAAGAATCACATAACGCAACGTCTGCGTACCGTCTTTCAGTTAAGATTCCGACGTTTTGTATCGATCATTGAAAAACGATTTTCCTTCTCCCGTCACAACCAAACCACACCCGATAATGACAAACAACAATTACAAAATCTGTGGACAAATGCATTCGATTTACTCGATGACCCGATTTGTTTTATCGATTTGAATGATTGTTTAGTGAATGCGAATCAAGCTTTTTTTTACCAAATCGACTTGCCAAAAGAAAAAGCCATCGGGCACCCCATGGGCCATCTCATTCATTACTCAGCGGATCAAACAAACTGCCAAACATGCATTGCAAGACGCAGCCATAAAGATACCACCATCACGACCACCCAAAAAACCAATCATCCGTCTAATCCACAAGAAAATCCCATTGAAATTCGTATTCGTGTCATACGTGATCAGCGCAATACCCCCATTGGCATATTGCAAACCCAATACGACCTCAGTCATTTACACTCCACTCAAGCGGCATTGCGTATCAGTAAAAACAAACTGGCAGAAGCGCAGCATATCGCCGGCCTGGGTAATTGGGAGTGGGATATCAAACAGAACAAATTTTACTGGTCAAACGAAATGACACGTATTTTCGGCCTAGCAAACACCGCCCATGACAACCGTTACGAGTCGTTTTTCAGATTGATTCACGCAGAAGATCGACCATTAGTTCGTGCAACTATTCAAGAGGCCATAAAAAACAGACAACAAAATTTTACCGTTTATCACCGAGTCCATGCCATCAATGGCACCGAACGCATCATCAAAGAACAAGGAAAATTATTTTACGATAACGATCAGGTTGTCACACATATGGCAGGCATCGCTCAAGATATTACCGAGCAAAAACACGCGGAGGAAGCTTTACAAGAAGAAAAAGAACGGGCGCAAATCACCTTGCAATCCATTGGGGACGCGGTTATCACCAGCGATATTTACGGCGTTATCGACTATATCAATGCCAAAGCCGAACAATTATTAAATATTCATTTCAGCGAAGTCATTGGTCAACATTACCATAACGTATTACATATCATTGATGAACAAAGTCGCCAACCTATCATCAATCTCATCCAACAATCATTAATCAAACTACCGGAAGTACAGCATGAAAATTTATTGCTGATCCGCAACGATGGTAAAGAATATTACATTAACATCACTGCCACCCCAATTGTCGTACGACAACAATGCAGTACTGGCATCTCCTTAGTGCTTCACGATGTGACGCAAATGCGCTTAATGACTCGGCGGCTTGACTATCAAGCCACCCATGATTCGTTAACCAATTTATATAATCGAAGAAAATTCGAACAACAGCTGCAACTCGCGCTACACAACATTCGACAACATAAAAAAACCTATAGCCTGATTTACATGGACCTTGATCAATTCAAAATCGTCAATGATACTTGTGGCCACATCGCCGGTGACGAACTTTTAAAACAAGTGGCCGAATTATTGACACCGAAGATTCGTGCCGTTGATGTGTTCGCCCGTCTCGGCGGTGATGAATTTGCAGTATTATTGCGACACTGTCCACTCGATGCTTCCAAAAACATTGCGGAAAGCATCCGACAAACCATTGAGAACTATCGCTTCGCCTGGGAAAATCAAGCATTTAAAATTAGCGTAAGTATCGGCTTAATCCCGATCAACGAATCCAGCGGCAACATTACCGATATTCTAAAAGCCGCCGACAGCGCTTGTTATATCGCCAAAGATCAAGGTCGTAATCGCGTCTTTGAATATGAACCGGGTAGCCCTTCTGTTGAACAACATCACGGTCAAATCCAATGGGTACAACGCATTACTCATGCCTTAGAACACGATCAATTTCGCTTATTTTGCCAAACCATTCAGCCCCTTGCGAAACATAATCCCAGCATTCATTGTGAAATTTTATTGCGCATGGTTAACGATGATAACTCAATCATTCCACCGAATGCCTTTATCCCCGCCGCCGAACGTTACCAATTGATGCCCAGTATTGATCGATGGGTTATCCAAAAAACGCTGCAAACACTACAAACCGCCGCGCCGATGCTTCATCATCGGCACTTTTTGTGTGCGATCAATTTATCAGGCCAGTCACTGAACGATAACGATTTTCTAACGTTTGTCATGCAACGCTTGGCCAACACCAACATTCCACTAACCTCACTTTGTTTTGAAATCACTGAAACTACCGCCATCGCTAACTTAACTCGTGCAGGCCGTTTTATCACCGCATTACGCGACTTAGGCGTCCAGTTTTCCCTGGATGATTTTGGCAGTGGCCTAAGTTCATTCAATTATTTAAAAAAACTCGCCATCGACTATGTCAAAATCGACGGACAATTTGTCAAGGATATCACCCACGACCCTATCGACTTGGCCATGGTCACCTCGATCAATGACATCGCTCATAAAATGGGTGTTGCTACCATCGCAGAATACGTAGAGAGCCAAGCCATTCTCGAACACCTACAAGCCATGAACATTGATTATGTGCAAGGGTCATTGGTAGGCAATGCGCAACCTTTCGAGCAATATTTCACCTCATTTATTAATCAGCAGAAAAATCAAACTTAGTGCTTCAAGCTCATGCACTCCTAAGCAAGACATCGCCTTCTATAAACAATATTATCAAAAAGCTAGCGGCCCAAACTGTGGTCGCACCGACATTGTAAAAGCAGGCAAAAATGAACAGGGTACGGTGTATTGCCTCCAATGGTGAAACAAAAACTTTCAGGCTGGGATACCGCGACAAAGCGTATGAACCAGAAATTAAGCAGCCAGTCGTGACGGTAGATTTTTTATAAGAAATATCCATTAAAGGGTTCCATCGTGCTGTTAGATTTTCAAAAAATATTCCATTTTTCTTTTAATATTATCCTAAATATTGACAATCCATAGTCGGCACATATAATTACACATATAAGTTATATCTGAGGGTAGTCATATGGGTCAAGTTACAATTTATCTTGAAGACGAAATAGAAAATAAAATGACAAAAGCGGCAAAATCTGCCCATTTATCAAAGAGTAAATGGATAGCTAAGCTTATCAGTGAAAAGGTGGCTAATGAATGGCCGCAATCAGTCGTCGATTTAGCGGGAAGTTGGGACGATTTCCCATCGATTAAGGAGGCAAGGAAAAACGCTGGCATTGATGCCAAGCGAGAAGAATTTTAATGTATATTCTTGATACAAATACATTAATTTATTTTTTTAAAGATATGGGCAATGTATCTAGTCGATTATTAACGGTTTCACCTAAGGAAATTGCAATTCCGGCTATCGTAATTTACGAGCTAGAATACGGAATTTCCAAATCAAGTTCACCTAAAAAGAGACAAGCTCAATTAAATGAAATATGCTCTTTAATTAATATACTTCCGTTTGGTGATAAAGAGGCACTTTCATCCGCATCTATTCGAGCTAAGTTGGAAAAGAAAGGGACGCCGATCGGTCCTTATGATGTGTTAATTGCCGGTACAGCACTAGAACATCAGGGAATTTTAGTGACCAATAATCTAAAAGCGTTTTCGAGAGTGCCAAAATTGAAAACCGAAAATTGGTATTCCTAAATCAAGTACGTGCTGAGTCTACCCCAAATCTAACAAGCTTTTTTTATACAGGCATAAAATAAAAACATAAAGCAGTAACACACGCCTGCTCGCCATTAAAATCGACATTGAGCCGCCTATCACTTGATCCTTGATGACATCAAAACTTTCATTTAATTTACCAACATCGCCCACTCGGGCGGCTAACTATTGGTCACATTGACGTTATTGTTTTCCAAGAAATTTAGCTTATCTGACAAAGGCCCCTGATGTCGCACGGGGAACTTAGCTCCCCCAGCGGTGACTCTCAGTCAATGCATTGGCCAAACTAAACGAGAGTTATTTTATTTTCAGCCAGTTAATGATTGATTGAAGCGGCCCTTTGTTTTATCTTGACTCACTATGATTAGCCATTAAAATTAGAACGTTGGTGAATAGATTGCCGATTCCCTAATGAATTTGGATGAAATGAATTTGCTTATCAAGTAAGTATATAGCAACCTGTAAAATATAGCTTACAAAACTAAATGCATTGCACAACGCTTCGATTCAGTGGCTTGGTAAACGCGCCACAGGTATTGGCAATCAAATCACTCGACTCAACGACCCTCACCTAAAGGCGAGCGCTGGAAAGTATTGCCGGACAAACTGAATTATCAAACTTTAATCGATAATTATTGATTAATAACCTATGCAGCAGTAACGAGAATGACAACAATACACGATACCCTTCGTCGCATATATGGCTATCAAGCCTTTAGGCCATATCAAGAAGACATTATTAATCACCTGGTTGGTGGTAACGATGCCTTTGTTTTGATGCCAACCGGTGGTGGAAAATCAATTTGTTATCAAATTCCCGCCATTCACCGCAAAGGCACAGCGATTGTTGTCTCACCATTGATTTCATTAATGAAAGATCAAGTCGATGCGCTGCGAGCTAATGGCGTATCTTGTGCATTTTTTAATTCCACGCTCAATGCCGAGCAAGCAAAATCTGTATTAAATCAATTGCACCAAAATGAACTCGAACTGCTTTATATCGCCCCAGAACGGTTAACCACAGACGCTTTCATGCAACGCCTGGAAGAAATCCCCATCGCCTTATTTGCCATAGATGAAGCCCATTGCGTTTCCCAGTGGGGTCACGATTTTCGCCCGGAATACACTCAACTCAAACAGTTACGCGAGCAATTCCCTTATGTGCCGCTGATCGCTTTAACCGCCACCGCCGATCGGCAAACTCGCACCGACATTATTACCCATTTGGGACTGGATCATGCCGCCCAATATATTGCCGGTTTTGACCGCCCCAATATTCAATATAATGTCCTGGAAAAGAAAAATCCGCTCAAACAACTCACCGAGTTTTTAGCCAAGCATAAAAATGACGCCGGTATTATTTATTGCTTGAGCCGCAAGCGGGTGAATGAAGTCGCGGCCCAATTACAGAGTCACGGATATTCGGCACAACCTTACCATGCGGGCCTACCCAGCCAAGAGCGGCAACACATTCAAGAGAGCTTTTTAAAGGATAAAACCCAAATTGTGGTGGCAACCGTCGCCTTTGGTATGGGGATTGACAAACCGAACGTAAGATTTGTGATACATCACGATCTGCCTAAAAATATTGAAGGCTATTATCAGGAAACGGGTCGAGCCGGACGTGATGGACTACCTGCTAATGCATTATTGTTATATGGCACGGCTGACATCAATACCGCCCGCTTTCTCATTGAAAAAAACGAAAATGAAGAGCAACGGCGCATTGAATTACACAAACTCAATTCAATGATTGACTTCTGCGAAGCCCTCACTTGCCGTCGCCGGGTATTATTAGCCTATTTTGGGGACAAGCGGACGGATGGCTGCGGCAACTGTGATATTTGTTTGGACCCACCTCAGCAATACGACGCCACCGAACATGCTCGCAAAGCACTCTCTTGCATTTACCGAGTCGAACAACGTTTTGGTGTCAAGCATGTAATTGAGGTATTGCGGGGAGCCAACACCAAAAAAGTTCGTAATTTTGGCCATCACCAGTTATCCACCTATGGCATTGGATCTGACTTGAGTGAAGATGAATGGAGTAGCATTATTCGCCAGTTAATCCATCAAGGTTACATCACCCAGGACATTGCTCAATTCGCCTGCCTCAAGCTTAAAAGCTCAGCACGCCCTTTATTGCGCGGAGAAAGCACGGTGAAAATGAGCCGCCCCCGCCTCTCTATGAAAAAACGGCGCGAAGAGCTGCACATCGACGCCACCTCCAGCGTATCACGCCAACTGTTTAACACCCTACGTAAACTACGCAAAGAAATTGCAGACGAGCAAGGCGTCCCGCCATTTGTTGTGTTTGGTGATGCCACACTCAAACAAATGTCAGAAATGCGGCCTATGGACGAAGACGAACTGCTCAATATTTCAGGGGTTGGCGAACACAAACTGGCCACTTACGGCGGTGATTTTCTCGATGCTATCACCGAGTTTTGCTTAGAACATGGCTTGGAATCCGTGGTATCTTTGCCACCGGCGGCCAATCCAGCACCAGCAATAGCCAGCCATCGTACAAACAATACCAAAGAACAAACCCAGGCGCTTTTTGAGCAAGGGTTAAGCGTTGCAGAAATCGCTAAACAACGGGCGCTCACCGAAGGTACCGTAATGAATCACCTATTGACCTTGCTGGAAGAAGGCCTGTCGATCAATATCGATCGCTTAATCAATCAAGAAAATATTGATTTAATCGCACAACAATTTCACCAAAAAGGTGTGGATTGCCGACTCAAAGAAATAAAAGAAGCCCTGCCTGACTCCATTACCTACGATGACATTCGGCTCATTCGCGCCACCTTGTAGCCGGTTCACCACGGATTAAATCCGTGGTGAACTATCTGCCTATGATCCTTGATTTTGCGCCTCTAACTGTGCTGACTTGGTTGGCCAAGCGACAAAAGGAAAGGGTTTATCTTCCGTGTTAAACGTTAAATAGCGGAATACCTGATAAAGAAACAAGCTCAACTCATCTCCGAACACCAATAAACGTTCATTGGGTTTACCATTAAATAAGGTAAATCCAAACTGAATCAATACCACCAACCCTATCACCATTTCAGCAATGGAATAAATAATGAGAAACAACAACATAAATAGTCCACGTTTCCATGTACTTTTCGCCTTTAAATTTTTTTTCGTATCTTGTTCCATTCAATCCTCCCTTTCACACAAAAATAACAACGGTCCCACCCTTTATTACAATCTCAGCTTATAAAGCTAAACACACAGCAAATCAAAGTTTTAAATACAGCTCGAATGGGGTAAAATTACAGCACAAAAACGCCATACCGGGCTGTGGTCATCAACCACATTTACTGTATTTAATTCATACCACACACAGGACTCCACCGATGCATCCAACACCCGATTTATTTTCGTATCGTAAATATTGGGCAAGCCGTTATGGTATCAGCCCCATGCTGCCGATGTCACGAGAAGAAATGGACCACTTAGGCTGGGATGCCTGTGATGTGATTTTAGTGACAGGCGATGCGTATATTGACCATCCAAGTTTTGGCATGGCCTTGGTTGGACGCTTACTGGAAGCTCAAGGTTTTCGGGTCGGTATCATTTCACAACCTGACTGGACCCACACCGATGACTTTATGGCCTTAGGCCAACCTCATTTATTCTTCGGCGTCACCAGTGGCAACATGGACTCTATGGTCAATCGTTATACAGCCGATCGGCGCCTACGCAGTGATGATGCTTACACCCCCCATGGCGAAGCCAATAAACGACCCGACCGGGCCGTCATCGTCTATGCCCAACGTTGCCGTGAAACCTTTGCTGATGCACCTATTGTTATTGGTGGTATCGAAGCCAGCCTGAGACGCATTGCCCATTACGATTATTGGTCCGACAAAATAAGACGATCTGTGTTACTCGATGCCAAGGCGGATTTGTTAGTTTATGGTAATGGCGAACGCCAAATCGTTGAAATTGCCCATCGCTTATCGCGAGGTGAATCCATCAGCGAATTAAATAATATTCGGGGCACCGCTATCAAAATAAAGTCGCCACCTGAAGGCTGGCATGAAAGTGATGCCTCACCGATCAATCCAAATCAGCCAGTCACCGACCCCTCGGCCAATCCTTATCAAGTCGCCACGCCATGTGAGCAAAGTGCAGGTCAAAAAACAAACCAATCGTCCAACGACGATATCCCCATTTCATTACACCGCAATCCTCCAAAAGCGCCTCGCCACAAAACATTTATACGGCTACCGGGTTACCAAGACGTCAAAGCCGATCCGACACTTTATGCCCATGCCTCACGCCTTCTACACCTGGAAACTAACCCCGGTAATGCACGAGCTTTGATACAGAGCCATGGGCACCTGGAGGTTTGGCTCAATCCTCCGCCCATCCCATTAACCACCAAAGAATTCGATGGCGTCTTTGATTTGCCTTACAGCCGCCGACCCCATAACAAATATAGCAACGCTCCTATCCCAGCGTATGAAATGATCCGTTTTTCGGTTAATATCATGCGTGGTTGCTTTGGGGGTTGTACCTTCTGCTCAATCACCGAACACGAAGGCCGTATCATTCAAAGCCGCTCGGAAGACTCCATCATCAAAGAAATCGAAAACATTCGCGATCAAACACCGGGGTTTACCGGCATCATTTCAGATCTCGGCGGCCCCACCGCGAACATGTACCGGCTAGCGTGCAAAAGCACCACCATTGAGGCCGCTTGTCGGCGACTTTCTTGTGTACACCCTGGCATCTGCAGTAATCTCAACACCGACCACAGCTCACTCATCCAACTTTATCGCCGTGCCCGATCCGTCTCAGGCATCAAGAAAATATTGATTGCCTCCGGCTTGAGATATGATTTGGCCGTTAAATCACCAACCTATATTAAAGAACTTGCCACCCACCATGTCGGCGGTTATTTAAAGATCGCACCTGAGCATACCGAACCAGGCCCGCTGTCAAAAATGATGAAACCGGGCATCGGAGCCTACGATAGATTTAAAGAATTGTTTGACAAATATTCAAAGGAAGCGGGTAAAGAACAATATCTCATCCCTTATTTTATTGCGGCACACCCAGGCACAACCGATGAGGATATGCTCAATCTCGCACTATGGCTGAAAAAAAATGGCTTTCGGGCAGATCAAGTGCAAGCCTTTTTACCCTCGCCCATGGCCACGGCAACCGCCATGTATCATTCCGCGAAGAATCCTTTGCGCAAAGTCACCTATCGCAGTGAAAACATTAACGTGCCAAAAGGGTTGAAAGTTCGGCGACTGCATAAAGCTTTTTTGAGATATCATGACGCGAATAACTGGCCCCTGTTAAGAAAAGCACTGCGCCATATGGGCCGAGGTGACTTGATTGGTAATGGTAAAAAACACTTGATACCCCTTTGGCAACCCGCCGGCACTGGCGATCATAAAGAAGGCAAAAAAATAGATAAAAAAACACAGCCACCCACTTTTCGTACGAAACACAATGGCGCCCTAAAAAATGTTTGACAACAATCGCCCAATAAACTGTGAACTCATCATATCTATTACTTACATACTAAAATAAAAAAAGGATCTCCAATGGAAGAACGCCTCATTGAACTAGAAACAAAGCTATCTTTTCAAGATAAAACACTACAAGAACTCATCGATATCATCACTGCCCAACAACAACAAATCGATCAGCTTAGCAAATATATCGCCACCATTGCCGGTCATTTGCAAGACATGGACATACCCATAAAAACCAAGTGATCAATGAGCGATACACTTGAGCAAACCATCCAGCCAAGGCAATGGATAAAAATTGCCTTATACTTAACATATTCACACCAATCCCTCGCTGGGAAAATGGCACGCTAGCCCTCAGCTAAAACGCACCACAACCCACATCGGGCACAAGTTTTCAAACAACTTTGTAATATTAGCCATCGTTTTGCATCATAAAGTGAAATCACAATCGCTGTTCCACTGTCACAGAGTGAAAACAAGAGAACTCGCATGAAAAAACTGCAAAACCCAAAAATTGCTATCCTGGTATTTATTGCCATTTTATTGGCTGCTTTCTTTATTTTTGATTTAGGCCAGTACTTCACCTTAGATTACCTAAAAGCCCAACGAGATAATTTTTCCAGCTACTACCAAGCGAATACGCTATTCACTATTGCTGTCTATATGCTGATCTACATCATTGTCACCGCGCTGTCATTGCCCGGGGCGGCGGTGATGACCTTAGCTGGTGGCGCCATTTTCGGTCTCACGGTCGGAACCATTGCCGTTTCATTTGCCAGCACCATCGGCGCGACCTTAGCTTTCTTGGTGGCACGATTGTTATTACGTGATTACGTGCAAAATAAATTCAAAGACAAGTTACAATCGATCAACGATGGTGTGGCTAAAGATGGTCCCTTTTATTTATTTACCTTGCGACTAATCCCGTTATTCCCTTTTTTCATTATCAATCTGGTGATGGGTCTCACCCCTATTCGCACGCGACAGTTTTTTCTCGTCAGCCAAATCGGCATGTTGCCGGGCACTCTTGTTTATGTGAATGCCGGGGCACAACTCGCGTCAATTGACTCCTTAGCTGGAATATTGTCGCCGGGTTTATTATTCTCATTTGTGCTACTTGGTATTTTCCCGCTCATCGCCAAAAAAATTATCGACCTAGTCAAATCCCAAAAATATCTAAAAAAATATAATAAGCCAACCCAGTTCGACTACAACATGGTGGTTATTGGTGGTGGCTCCGCCGGCTTGGTATCGGCATATATAGCTGCCGCCGTCAAAGCGAAAGTGGCCCTCATTGAAAAAAATAAAATGGGGGGTGACTGCCTAAATACCGGCTGTGTTCCCAGTAAAGCACTGATCCGATCAGCCAAAATGTTATCTTATGCCAATCGAGCCAAGCAGTTTGGTTTTAAAAGCCACACCGTGGAGTTTGATTTTGCCGATGTCATGGAACGCATCCAACGTGTCATTAAAAAAATCGAACCCCATGATTCCATAGAGCGATACACCAGCCTCGGAGTAGACGTCATCTCCGGGGAAGCCACACTGTTGTCACCCTATCAAGTTAAAGTCAACGATAAGATCATCTCCACCAAAAATATTGTTGTTGCCACCGGTGCCCGCCCCATGATACCCACCATCCCTGGCTTAGATAGCATAAAATACCTAACATCTGATACCGTGTGGGATATCCGCCAACAGCCGCAGAAATTATTGGTGCTTGGCGCCGGCCCCATTGGCTGTGAATTGGCCCAAGCCTTTCAGCGGTTAGGCAGTCAAGTGACCTTGGTACAACGGGGACCACGCCTGATGCCACGTGAAGACACAGAGGTTTCGGAGACGATCCTACAGCGTTTTCAAGCCGAAGGCATGACGGTAAAAACCAACCATAATGCGATTCAATTCCACAGCGATGGCGATAAAAAATTCTTGACATGCTCACACCACAATGAAAATGTTGACATTGAATTTGATCAAGTACTCATTGCCTTAGGGCGCACCCCTAATACTACAGGCTTCGGGCTAGAAAAGCTGGACATACAACTCAGCAAACAAGGTACCATTGAAGCCAACGAATTTTTAAGAACTAATTATCCCAATATTTACGTATGTGGCGATGTCACCGGCCCTTATCAATTCACTCATACCGCCGCACATCAAGCTTGGTACGTGGCGGTCAACGCCTTGTTCAGCCCATTCAAAAAATTTCGGGTGGATTATTCAGTCATCCCTTGGGCAACTTACACCGATCCAGAAGTTGCCCGAGTTGGCCTGAACGAATTAACGGCTCAACAACAAAATATTCCCTATGAAATCACCGGCTATGGCATTGATGACTTAGATCGTGCCATTGCCGACGAAGAAGACCATGGCATGGTTAAAATATTAACCGTCCCCGGTAAAGATAAAATCCTGGGGGTCACCATCGTAGGATCCCATGCGGGTGACTTGATCGCGGAATTTGTCACCGCCATGAAATACGGTCTCGGCCTGAATAAAATATTGGGCACCATCCATGTCTACCCCACCCTGACCGAAGCCAATAAATATGCGGCCGGGGTCTGGAAGAAAAACCACAAACCCGAAAAAGTCCTCACCTGGTTGGAAAAATTTCACACATGGCGCCGAGGAAGCGATAAAAAAACTCACCCACAAGCCAACCCCATGGCCGGTGATTAACCTGCAATAATCGACGAAGAAATGGGGAGCAACCACCTCCCTGTTTGGTAAATCATCGTCAATATAAAAATTCGATGAAACCAGAGAACGCCTAACACCGAGGCTAGGCGTTCACCAAACACCCATTCCTAACTCCCATCACGCCCTCGTTTACCGATTTTTCTCGATTCAAAAATTAATCGATTTTTGACCAATACGAAACCTCATCACCGGACACTCAGACAAATATTCCCATTTCACGAAGACAAAACAAACGTTTTTATTGCCCACAAGCGACATTTCGCACCCAGGCATGGGAAATGTAGGTTATAATATGGACAAAATTGACTTTACTTTGCCATCAACCAACAAATAAGCGCTTGCCGTGAAGTATGTCCCTTGGTCTATTCCAAATGACGCCCAAATTGATGATAATTAGCGCTAGAAAATCCTTAAATCGACGAGTTAAGCATGAAACCTTTAGAATTGAATAAAAACCAATCGCATGACCAAGAGCCGATTTACACACTCGAAAGAAACGACGTCCTCATTACTTTATTGGGCACCGCTCATGTTTCTCGTGCCAGCGCAGATAAAGTAAAGGAGCTGCTAGCCACTGGAACTTATGATGCGGTCGCGGTTGAGCTTTGTCCAAGTCGCCTCAATGCCATCGTTAACCCGGATCACTTTGCCAAAATGGACTTGTTCAAAGTGATCAGAGAAGGTAAAGCTACACTCGTCATGGCCAGTCTCGCTTTAGGCGCGTTTCAACAACGCGCGGCTGAACAATTAGACATTGAGCCCGGTGCCGAAATGCGCATGGCCATTGCGACGGCCGAAGAAGCTAAATTACCTGTGATATTGATTGACCGGGAAATTGGTATCACCTTAAAACGCATCTACCGCAACGTACCCTGGTGGCGACGCCTTAGCCTAGTCACCGGCTTATTAGCCAGTGTTATTTCTAAAGAAAAAATCAGTGAAGCAGAAATCGAACGCCTAAAAGAAGGTGACATTCTGGAGTCTACCTTTGCCCAATTTGCTGATAAAGCCAGCGATTTATACATCCCATTAATCGATGAACGAGATCGATACATGGCCGCACGGTTACAAAAGGAAGCAGAAACAACCAGACATCACCACATTTTGGCTGTAGTAGGTGCGGGCCACCTGAAAGGTATGCGCAACTATCTAGACCAAGGGCAATCACCGACAGAAGAAATCATTAACGAACTCGATAAAATCCCATCACCCAACCGCTGGCCAAAAATGATCCCATGGATTATTGTCACGCTAATCATCATCGGATTTGGCATTGGCTTTAGCCGCAGTAGCGAGCTCGGCTGGCAATTGGTGATGTACTGGGTTGTCATTAATGGCGGCTTATGTTCGTTAGGTGCCCTGTTAGCTGGCGCCCACCCGCTAACAATCATTGGAGCATTTATTGCCGCCCCCATTACCTCACTGAATCCAACCATCGGAGCGGGGATGGTCACCGCGGCCACCGAAACGTATTTTCGCAAACCTAATGTGGGCGATTTTAGCAAAATAAGAACCGATACCACGAGCTTAAAAGGCTGGTGGCATAACCGGGTTACCCGCATATTGCTGGTCTTTTTATTCTCGACACTCGGCTCGGCAGCAGGCACTTACCTCGCAGGATTCCTTATCTTTGACCGACTCACGGGTGGTTAATTACTCGTTAGCAACACATCAAAGATTCCGTCTTCATAAACGCTCACGCTCACCTATTGGGCGTGAGTTTCAAAACAGACGGTGAATCGCCCCCCATACCCGGAGTCTCTACACGGTGTTACACGCTTAAACCTTAATGGCAGTGAGCAGGTCGCTCCCCAATATGAACCATGTACAAAATCACTGGACCGCTGATTGTTTGTTATTTGTTAATTACCAGCACCGCTGCCTACGCCGATAGCGATATCCGTATTTCTATTAAAGGCATTGACGATCAACTAAAAAACAACGCACTCGCCTTTTTAAGTATTCATACACAAAAAAAGCGCACTGACCTAAGCGCGGCACGCATTCAACAACTCCACAAGAAAGCGACCAAAGAAATTCAACAAGCCTTACAACCTTTTGGTTACTACCACGCCACCGTCGATGCGAAATTAAGTAAACAACCAACCGGCTGGTTAGCACAATATCAGGTGAACAAAGGACCTCCGGTACATATTACCTCACTTGACATCCAGGTAACGGGGGAGGGCAATGAAGATTCTAAATTTTTTAATTTAATTAATAATTTTCCACTCCAGCTCGGTAATATCTTGGCTCAGGAAAAATATGAAGCTGCAAAATCCAGTTTTTTAGAAATTTCCACAGAACGAGGGTATCTGGATGCCGAATTTAATGAGCACAAAATTTTAATTGACTTAACCAATAATACCGCCAAAATCGTACTTATTTTTCATTCAGGTCAGCGTTATCAATTTGGCGTCATCCGTTTTCACCAAACCATCTTGTCCAATCGTTTGATGCAAACATTTTTAACATTTAAAGTGGGTGACCCTTATTCAATTAATCAATTATTAGCCTTGCAAAAAGCATTATCAGACAGCAACTATTTTATCCGTTCTGACGTCACCACCCGGCGTGATATTGTCAGTGGATTACGGTTACCCATTGATGTCTTATTGCAACCGCGAAAACGCAATCAATATACCGCCGGTTTTGGTTATGGCACAGATACCCGCGCACGCGCTAGTATGGGCTGGAGCAATCGCCGAATCAATCGTCAAGGACACCGCCTTGCTCTAAAGCTCACCCTCTCTGAAATACAAAATAGTCAAACCCTGCAATATATTATACCAATCCATTACCAACGAGCAGAACAACTGGCTATCACCGGTACCCGCCGTCATAACTTTTTAGGGGATAAAGATGACATACTGCAAATTCTTTCCGTCAGCCACAGTAGTTCACTCGGTATTTTACGGCAAACCCTCGCCATCAATTATCGCTTTGAGGAATTTGTGATTAATAAACAACGAAATTTTTCCACCCTGTTCATGCCCAGTGTCAGTTGGGAGTTCGTTGATGCTGACAATCGAGTCCATCCGAAAAAAGGTCATCGTATCAATTGGGATATTAGAGGAGCTAGTGAAGATCTATTGTCGGACACAAAATTTATACAAACCGAGCTGGAAGCAAAATGGGTCTACGCCTTTTGGTCTCAATACCGATTAATTACCAGAGCACACGGGGCCACCAGCTTAGTCTCAAAATTTTCCGAACTCCCTAGCTCACTTCGCTTTCTCGCTGGTGGAGATCACAGTGTCAGAGGATACGCTGTCAAATCCCTCGGTCCGTCAGATAATGAAGGAGGTAAACATCTATTAACAGGCAGCCTAGAACTAGAAAGAACCATTATTGGTAAATGGAGTTTTGCCATTTTTATTGATGCCGGCAATGCTTTTGATGAAGTCGACTTACTTGATATTAAACAAGGGATCGGATCAGGTATTCGCTGGCAGTCCCCCATCGGACCGATACGCGTTGATTTCGCACGTCAATTAGATTTCGTAAAGCCCGCCTGGCAGATACATCTCACCATTGGTCCTGATATCTGATGCGCACCGCCTGTTGGTCGATAATATTCATCACCACACTACTTAGCGCCGCGATTTTTTTTCTGGTCGCGACGGATACCGGCTTACGTTGGTTAGGTAAACATAGCCTGCCATTATTACCCTCGCAGTTAGCGCTTGGCGCAATTTCAGGAAAACTCATTGGACCCATACGTATTGAGCAGCTCCGTTATCATGACAATCAACAAACCATCGAATTTCATCATATCTATCTGGACTGGAAACCCAGTGAACTTATCGATAAAATGATCCACATCACTCATCTGTCTGCGAAAAACATTTCCATCACTCTGCATGGGGAACCAAGCTCAACCGCTACCAATCCACGTACTAACCTCCAGCTTCCCTTGCCATCAAAACTTGAAATTCAGCTGGATAAAGTCAACGTAGATCGATTGGCCCTCGTCACAAAAGATGCACAAACGCCCATGGTATTTCAAAATTTATTATTATCTACTGCCTGGGAGCAGTCCATCCTGAAACTCTCTCATTGCAGTATGCAAACACCTTGGCTCACAGCTCATCTGCGTGGACAATATGATTCGATACAAAACCATGTCGATGCGCAATTTAGTTGGTCTAAAAAAATAGATAACGCCTTTCTAATATTAGCCAAGGGGTCGCTGCATGGTTCCTTAGAAAAAATCAAACTCACCCAACATAGCCAAGCCCCGATTAACACGACAATCGTTGCCAACTTGAACAACCTCTTCAACCAACCCAGTTGGCAAGCCACATTGACCGCCCCCTCTTTTGATCTCACTGCATTAAATTCTAAATGGCCAAATGCCACGGTAGACGCAAAATTTTCCCTGCAAGGAAATCTATCCTCAGCCCAACTAACAGGTCAACTGAATGCCCATCACTCTGAAACTGGCCCGATTCATTCTCAATGGAATATCGAGACAGATGATTTTCGACACTTCACTGTCGATCAACTAAAAATCAAACTCACTAAGCATCAATCAAATTTACAAGCCCAAGGCTCATTTGATTTCTCAAACCAATTCACGGCTAATCTTACCGGCCAATGGGATAAATTACTGTGGCCTCTCACCCCCACACCCACTGTCCAGGCAAATCACGGTCAATTCAGTATACAAGGGAACCCCAATCATTATCAGGCACAGATCACAACCGGCATCACTGGGGATCAATTGCCAAACAGCTATCTCAAAACCACGTTGACAGGCAACTTACAGAACATTCAAATAAAAAATATGGAAGTCAATACCTTGGATGGACAACTGAGTGCTCAAGGAAAAATTCGATGGCATCCTTTTTTACAATGGCAAGTTGACTTGCAAAGCCACGCCATCAATCCTCAAGCCTTTCGCACAACGTTGCCGCCTGGAGAAATTTACTCAACAATAGCGATCACCGGAGAATACACAAAGCCAACGGCAAATACTCACATTCATATCCAGCAGCTCAATGGCACACTTAACGAGCGCCCGTTATCTGCTCAAGCGATGATCGACATTCACAACCATAATATTCAACTGCACGATGCCACCATTCGTTCCGGCAAAGACACATTACATGCCCATGGCAATATCAGTGATATTTGGAATCTCAACTGGTCTGTTCAGATGAAAAATATTAACCATTATTTCACCAATGCTTCGGGTTCATTAGATGGTTTTGGAGAAATCACTGGCCCCAGAAATCAACCGCGCATTATTGTCGACTTAGGCCTCCAACAAATGCAGTTTGGTGACATTAATATCGAATCAATCACGGCGGCACTCGATATTGATTTTCTCGGTCAACAAAAATCCAATGCCGCCATTCATCTCAATACCATTACCTCAGGTCGCCATCAAATCGATCAGATAACATTAGCTAGTACTGGGATCATTGATGATCATCAACTTTCTATCATCGCCCAAAAAGACGATAACTATCTAGAATTAAATGTGGCCGGTGGACTTGAACAACAACAATGGAATGGTCTGGTTGACGATATCGAAATTAACACGGTTGATTTTGGTCAGTGGAAAAGCATATCTCCCACCATGCTATCCATCTCTGCCCGCCAGGCTAAATTAGATGATGTCTGTTTAGCGTATGCAATCACCACACTTTGCACCTCTGCTACCTGGAAAAAACAGGCTTCATCACAATTGGCTATCAATCTTATCGATTTACCAACATCTTTTTTTCACCTATTTATGCCCAAGAGTATTGACTGGCAAGATCATATTTCCGCTGAGCTACAGCTTTCTTTATTAGATACAGAGATCAACCAATTAACAGGAAAAATTAACTTCGGAGCAGGAAATATTTTAGCACAAAAAATCGCCGGAGAAGATATATCTTTCCCTTATCAACCCAGTTTTATTCGCTTCGAACATAATCAATCGACGCTCAAAATCCAATTTGAGTTACCATTTAAAAATGGAGATTTTATACAAGGCGGGTTAAATCTACCGGAATTTCGGCATCTCAATATCAACCTCCAGCAACAAAGTATCACAGGAAATATTCAAGCAGACCTCAATGATTTAAATTTAATCAATTTATTTGTGCCCGTCATTAGCAACATCCAAGGAAAAGCCCAAGCCCTATTTTCCATTTCTGGAAAACTAACTTCACCCAAGCTATACGGTCAACTCGGTATTAAACAGGCAAGCTTAAACATCATCGACCTGGGTATTCATATCCATGATATCAATATCAATGCCCAAACCGATAAAAATTATGTACTGCAATGGCGCGCTTTGGGAAAATCAGGTGGTGGCTCTGTTGTTATTACAGGTAATACCGACTTAAAACCCAAAAATCACTGGCAAACAACACTCAATATTGAAGCCAACACCTTTGAAATTTTTAAAAAACCAGAATTCTGGTTATTTGCCAATAGCGACTTTAATATCACTTACCATGACAAGTTAATAAGCTATGACGGAGAGATTGTCATCCCCAGAGGTAAAATTGATCTGCGAGATAGCACCAGTAAGATAACTCCATCCGATGATGTAATCATCGTTTCCGGCGGCCAAACCAATATCGATAAAAAATTAAAAACATCGGCAAATGTGCGATTAATTATCAAAGATCGACTATTCTTTGAAGGCTTTGGTTTAACCTCTCATTTAACTGGCGATCTTGTCATCAATAAAGCCCCTGGAAAAATAACCACTGGCAGCGGCGAATTGAATATCATCGAAGGGGATTATAAAGCCTTTGGTGCCGAGCTTGAAATAAAACCCGGTAAGCTCATTTTTGCAGGTGGTGCCATCACCAACCCAGCCCTGGATATCAAAGCCAGCCGGACCTTTAAAGATCGAGAGATCACTGCCGGCATTCATGCCACCGGCCGACTAAAATCACCCGAGCTCATTCTTTATTCTGAGCCCAGCATGCCAGAAAAAGACATATTATACTATTTGGTGCTCGGCAGAGCCTCAAACGAAACCTCTCCCGAGGAAACAGCCACCACCAAGGAAGCAGCCACCACCAAGGAAGCAGACGCCTTAGTCACTGCCGCCGCCGCACTGAGTACCAGCCAAGGGTATATTATGGCTGAAAATCTCGCTCATCAACTTGGCATCGAAGAAACTCGATTCAACCGTCGTGGTTTAGTATTAGGACGATCATTGTCATCACGATTATCCATTAGTTACGAAATTGGCTTGTTTAAATCAAGTAATGTTTTTCAAATTCGTTATATTTTGAGCAAATTGTGGCAAATAAAATCGGAAACCGGTGCCGACAAAAGCCAAATCGATTTTTTATATTCTATTGAAAAATAAAAACCAACCTAAGGAAAAATAAATGAGTGTTTATATCCAAGTTTCTTTTGGAGAACTAATCGACAAAATCACCATTCTTCGAATAAAAAAAGAACGAATCACTGATGCTGAAAAATTAAAAAACATCGTTAAAGAACTATCTAAGCTGGAAGCCAACTGGAACGACATCAATCAACAGCATCACAATATCAATCAACAAATCGAGGCCTTAAAACAAGTAAACGCGCAACTTTGGGATATTGAGGACCGCATACGTCTAAAGGAATCCGCCAAAGCGTTCGATAACGAATTCATTGAATTAGCCAGAGCCGTTTATAAAACCAATGATCAACGGGCTACCATTAAAAAACAAATTAATATAATACTGGATTCTGAACTCGTCGAAGAAAAATCTTACCAAGAATATTAACATCGCTACTAATCACTCTATGAACGAAAACCATCGATATTTAACCATAGGTTTCACTGCTGCATTCGTTCATTGGTTGATCGTCGTTATTATTCAAGTCGAAAATATCTACCAGAGTATTGGTATCGAAAAATTTCCCAATTTGTATCACCACCTTGGTTTGATTCAAGGTGAAAATTTAATCATCAGTGGTTTTATTGGGGCAGTGATTGCGTTAGGTTACCACTACCCCGTCAGTCGATGGCTGTGTTTCGTTGGCATTATTTTATTAAATCTATTCTTGGTTTTTGATCAAATTGGTTATAAAATTTTCTTCGACCATTTTCGTTTCTCTTTTGTTGAGCACCAAGAGGCTATTTTTAATCGCCACCTGCTTGGCTCAGTACGCCAAGAAATGGATGCGATTTTCTATACCAACATCATATTGTGGATTAGCACATCCCTGCTGTTATTTTATTTGTTTTATAAAAAACCACCCAATAAAGATACCACAGTACTGCCCCCTCAAATGCTTAAGCGACTACCTCACGTAATGATCCTCAGCATTGCCATCGGGATCACCCTCGACTGGAATAATTTCAACAAACCAGACTACTACAATATCAATCATCATGCATTATTTACTTTATGGCATGATATTAAGAACCAAACCTTAGCCGCGAATCAAGCCGATAATTATCAACCACGACCATTCACGTCCTTATCCGAATTACAACAACCAAAATTTGGCAATACACCAAGTCATCATAGAGAAACGGCTCAATTTAATAAAATTCAACAACGTCAACAGCAATTAAAACAACCCTTGAATATTCTGTTGATAGTATTAGAGTCTGTTGGCTCCATTCAGATGCTCGATAAAAACAATCGCCCCAGTAAAAATCTCACCCCTCATATTCATCAGTTATCAAAAAATGCACTAATTTATCCGGCAATTTATACGCCATTTCCCGGCACCATTCGATCCATGTTAAGCTTAAATACTGGCGGCCATAACCTAACCATAGGCAGTGTTTTTGAAGAATTTAACTACCAATATACCGGACCTAGTCTAGCTAACCGTTTTAAAGAGGCGGGTTTCACCACCGCTTTATTTTCCAGTGCCAGCTTAGATTTTGAAAACCAATATCGAATCTATGCACACGATGATTATGACCATTATTATGATTTTGGCGATACCAATAAACGTTATCAAGAAAGAAACCGCCTACATTCTTGGGGAGGAAATGAAACCTCAACCATCCATCGAATCATGGAATGGTTAGATCAGCCGGAAGCAAAAAAACAACCATTTTTCATTCAATATTTAACCAATGCGACCCATCACCCCTATGGGGTACCAAAATCCTATGCCTCTAAATCAGATAAACGCGACCGTCAGTCACGCTACCAACAGGCTTTGCGTTATACTGATGAAGCACTGGGTATATTGCTGAATGAGCTCGATCAAAACGGCCTGCTCAGCAACACGGTAATCGCCATCACCGGCGATCACGGTGAAGCTTTTGCAAAAAGACATAACAACAATTTAACGCATAAACACTTTTTATACGAAGAAAATATCAAATCTTTTTTGCTGCTGTCCAATCCCCAATTATTTCCTGACACCTTAATTTCTCACCGAGTCGGTAGTATGGGAGACATATTGCCCTCCTTATTTCATTTTACTGGCAAACAAGAATTTCCAGTCATCGGTCAAAACTTATTATCCCTTCGCTACCAAAATCGTATTCAGTTTTTTCATAAAAGTGCCTATCCGAAACAATGGGGTCTGCGAGATGGGCAATGGAAATATATCGAATCCATGCAAAATGGCGACGCACAATTATTTGATCTCATCCAAGACCCCATAGAACAGCACAACCTTTCCCACCGATATCCAGATAAAATAGCCACTTACCACGACTTATCCGCTCGCTGGATGATAAGCAGTCATCAAACCTATACTGACCAGTTAACAAATTTTTATGCCACGGATCGGCGACCACTCAACTCTGCCGAACTCACCCAAAGCGGCCCCAAAATTTTAAGCTTCGGAATACGCAATACCAATAATAAATTTTTAGAGAAAAAAATCTTGTCACCCAATGATAACGTTGTTGCCAAAACATCATGGGTCGCCTATGGTATAGAAAAGAATATTCATTATGAATGGCTCAGTCCTAGTGGACAACCGTTTCGGAAAAATTATTTAGTTAAACCAGGCTGGACAACCACCAAAGTCTACCTGCAAGTAGCCCTTCCCTTAGCAGAAGGCACTTGGCAGCTCACGTTATGGGACGGACAAAAAAAGCTACTGAGTCGCACCTTCCAGGTGGATAAACAAGTTAACCAAGGCATTAGCTCACCACAAACTCATTTGTCTTTTGTGAAATACCCTAGCGGTCGCAATAAAGTCAATCAAACCGATTGCCAGTTTGACGTGATTGCTCATCGCGGTAGTTCCTTCTCCACGCCCGAAAATACCTTGTATGCCATTGAGCAAGCACTGGCTGAAGGAGCCACCATTATCGAAGCAGATCTGCGACTTTCCAAAGATCATATCCCCGTATTACTACATGACCAACGTATCGATCGCACCACTCAACAAACAGGACGTGCTGACCAAAAAACGCTTGTTGAACTCAAGCAACTTGATGCAGGCCGCTGGCATGTCAACCCACAACAAAACCTAACCATACCCAGTTTAGCTGAAGCGATTACCGCCGTGGCTGGTCGCGGGACTTTATATCTTGATATTAAATCAAGAAACCTGGCCGTCCCTATCAAACGCGTATTAGAGGCACACAGCTTTCCTGCCAACAGCATTTACCCGGCAGTAAACTCCATCAGCATGATGAAGGAATATCGCTCCGTGCTACCTAATACGCCGCTGGTGTGGTTTGGCGGCGTCCCCAAACGCTGGTCAAAAACCTGGTTTGACACATTAAAGCAAAATAATGTCATCGCCATTGAATTATTCTGGACCCAGCTAAGGGATGATTTAGCCACCATTAATTTTGCCCAAGCCGCACGTGAACAAGGTTTCGCGTTATGGGCTTTTGTCATTAATGACCTCAATAACGTCAAACAAATACTCCCCTTTGGCGTGGATGGAATTGAGACCAATTTGCCAGGTTCGCTACACAATATGGTCTGTCAACAAAAAGAGGATTATCCATTGCCGGAAGGGCGCATTACCGGTCAGTGGGATTTTAATGGCGGAAATTTAACCGCACATACTGGCTCGAATTTAGTGCCATGGGGTGATCTCAATAAATTAGCGGATAAAATAAAATTTGGTAACACCAAGACTTTCCAATTACCTGCCATTAACCAACAAATCGCCGATATTATCTATCTCCCGGCTTTTTCGCCCAACACCGGCCTACAAATGTTTCCAGGCTTACAACACTTCGGTCCGGGCACCGGTCATTATAGTAACAACTATACGCTAATCATGGATATATTACGGCCAATCCAATCAGCCAAGCAATGGATCGCGCTTTTGCAATCCAATCATAAAAATCGCAATGACGCCGATCTTTTTATTAATCCACAAGGTCAGCTCGGCATATCTGATCAATATTTCGGAATACTGGAAGTTAATCAATGGCATCGCCTCGCCGTGGTTGTAGCGACACCAAACCACGAGCGCAATACCATGTATTTATACCTTGATGGTCAAGCCATTGGCCAAATTTCCCTAGATGGTATTGATGGCCGTTGGGCACTGGAATCCACATTGAATACCCGCCGAACTTTATTATTCACCGATAATAATAACCAAACTGCTCCGATTTTTATCAACAGTCTGCAAATCAGAGACTATGCCATGGCCGCCGATGAAGTGAGTGCATTACAAAGTCCTCAAGCCTCAGGCATCCCAAATATGGGCAACATAAAACCAACAAGTTACGAGCAACGCATGTGATTTAAGAGAATCCGCAATCCTACCAAGCATTAAACAACCCACCCGTTTTACCGATAACTTATTTATGGCTTGTATTCATTCTCCTTGGGAGTTTGAGCATTCGCCGATTAAAATCGATAATTTATCGGAATTTGGCTAATCGCTGAGCAAATGCGTAATAAAAAATCACATATGAAAATATTTCACGGCTTTACGTTGATTGAACTCCTGGTGACGCTAACGCTGGTTGCCATTCTTCTCTCTACTGCCGTACCTAGTTTTATCGAGTTTATAAAAGATAATAGGCTTGTGGCTCAAATTAATGAGTTTGTGGCCACGGTTAACTTTGCGCGAAGCGAGGCCATCAAACGCGGATTACCCATTCGAGTTACCAGCTCAAGTAACACCAATTGGGCCAACGGATGGCAAGTATGGGTTGATCTAAATAATAACGAAATATTTGATGTCGGTGAAAGTTTACAGGTAACGCGGGATTTCTCAGGCCCTGGCACAACTTTCGTATCTGGATCAAGTGAATTTATTTTCAATTCCCAAGGTACCTCTAGCATTACCGGCACACTGACACTTTGCGATAACCGTACGGGAGAATCAGGCAAGCAAGTATCAGTGAGCCTGGTTGGCAGGGTAACGTTGGATGCGACCTATACCTGCTCATAAATATGAGTTTGGGGGGATTTTAAATGTATACGCAACAAAAAAAATTCGAGGTACCTCTATCGGCTGGATTTACGCTAATAGAGGTTTTGATTTCCGTGCTTATATTGTCCGTCGGCATACTGGGTCTTGCAGGGTTACAGGCAAGTAGCATGCAAAGTAATCATAGCGCTTATCTGAAATCTCAAGCTAATATTTTTTCATACGACATACTGGATAGCATGCGTGCAAATCGTGGGGCGACAACCAACGCAGCAACGGCGCTTGGCGGCGCTTACAATATAACCATTAACGAAACGCCACCGACAGGTCCGACGACGGCCGAGTTAGACCTAGCCCGGTGGTTGAATGCCATCGCTGCGCAACTACCTGAAGGCAAAGGTTCGGTTACTCAAATACCCGCCACACCTCGATTTACTATTGTCATTCAATGGAATGACCGAGAAGCCACACCACAAACATTTTCCATCGATACACTGCTATGAAAAATCATCGGTTAAATAATTCAACTAAGTACAAGCAAGCTGGGATTGGTCTCATCGAAATCATGATAACCATGGCGCTCAGTTTACTGTTGCTGGGAGGGGTGATACAGATATTCTCTAGTAGCAAAGCAAGTTACCAAATGCAGGAGGGAATTTCACGGCTTCAGGAAAATAGCCGTTTTGCGGTTGAGTTATTACGCCGTCATGTTCGACTATCCGGATATAGCGGATGTACTAACCCAGGTTTGGTCGCTCCAAGAAACATTGCGACAGGAGCACCACCAGAAATTACATTTAATGCGGCTGATGTGCTTAGCGGTACCGACAATACCCAAGTGGACGGTGTACTTTCAGGGACAGATACGCTCATCATCCGTTATGGTTCACCGAACGCCGTGCCACTATCCGCCAATATGCTCACCGATACGAGTCATCTAATGATTGCCTCAAATCCGGATAATATGGTTACCGGAGATTTTATTTTAGTGACGGACTGTGAGAGAGCAGATTTATTCAAAGCAACATCAATCATAACAGATGCTACTGGCATGGTTACCATCGAGCATGACAACACTGGAAATATTTCGAACAATCTATCCAAAGCCTACCGCGATGATGCACAAGTGATGCGTCTTAATTTTTCAACCTATTTTATCAATGATTCGGGCAGAACTAATGATGACGGAAAGGAAATTTATTCTCTTTGGGAAACAACACAGTCCACTACACATGAATTAGTCGAGGGTATTGAGGATATGCAAATTATATATGGTGTGGATACTAATATTTTGCCGGATGGAACAATTGATATTTTTCAGACAGCAACGGCTGTGACAAATAGTGCTAGCTGGGACAAAGTAGTCAGCGTTCGTATTGCCCTACTAGCAAGTACCACCGAAGATATCAGTTCGAAACAAGAACCCTATATCGATTTACAGGGAGATCTACAAGCCTATCCAGATGACCATCGAATTCGTCGCCAATTTGTTACAACAGTCGGATTGCGAAACCGAGTTCCCTAGGCCCAGTAGGATATTATAGGATGAACATAATGAAAAATATAACAACAATTAAATTATGTCAATGTGAGATCAACCGCTATCACATTAACATCAAGCAAAGTGGGGCGATTTTAGTGGTTAGCCTGGTCATGCTGTTGGTTCTCATGATTTTGGGTGTTTCATCAATGGGGACAGTGATATTAGAAGAAAAAATGGTAGGTAACATGCGAGACCAAGACCTTGCGTTTCAAGCCGCAGAAGCGAGTATCCGGGAGGCTGAGACCTGGATACAGGCGCTTAACATTTTACCAATTGATTGTGTAGCTGCACCTTGCAGTGTCTGGAAAAAAAACACATTGACGGATCTTGAGAAAAACAGCTTATCCTGGTGGAAAGATTCAATGAACAGCCGTGAATTCGGAACTTCAGGTATAAAAGATCTAGAAACTGTTGCCACAGATCCACGTTATATTATTGAACATCAAGCCTACGTTAGGGACAGCCTGACAGTAGGACATAGTCCAGGGACAGGCCGGGATTATTATCGAATAACATCCTATGGTGTCGGCGCCAATGCATCGGCGGTGAAAGTCCTGCAAAGTACGTCTGCCAAACGATTAAATTAATCTAAAAACTTGGAATATCATCATGAAACTAAAACACACAACCCTGACTCCAACCATCGGTTTCGCACTAGCATTGTTCATGCAATCAATCACCGCTGCTCCCCTTTCCATCAGTGATTCGCCCCTGGAAGTTTCCGGAGCGATTGAACCCAATGTGATGCTTCTTATTGATAACTCAGGTTCTATGTCGAACATTGTCCCTGATACGCCTTACGACCCATCGGTTACCTATTTCACTTGTGGTTCAGCTTCAGTGGTTACCTCAGGAAGCTCTATTGATATTAGAATTACTTCAGCGGGAGCGCCTTACCTGAAGTTAGGAGGATCTGATCAGGATTGGGGGGTTAATTCAGGCACGGGACCAACAGGAAAATCAACACGATGCTTTAATCCTGGCGAAAGCTACATGGCTCGCCTTTACGGTAATAGTGGAGGGAATCCTAAATCTCCTAGTGGCTATTTGCGGGCGCAATATACGGGTAATTATTTGAATTGGTATTTTGGTTCATCCCCAACAAATTGGGGATCCGGTGCGCGGAAAAAACCGGGGACAGAACAACGAATAGAAATTGCAAAATCAGCTTCCAAATCTTTGATTGATATAATGAGTGGCGTCCGGGTGGGACTATCTTCATATAACGGCCAAAATGGTGTGAAAATCAATGAAGAGATGAGCCCTATTATTGCGAACCGTGCCGCCATGAAATCATCCATTGATGCGCTTTCACCCAGCGGAAGCACCCCTTTAGCTGAATCCTTACGTGATATTGGTGAGTATTTTACCCAAGGGTATAGTGGAAACCTGACAATACATCCCGGACAAAGCACCTCAAATGGTGATCTGTTCAATGAATCAGAAATTACTAAAGCCAGCTTTTTCGCAAGAGATGGAGCCTACACTTTCTCACCACCGCCTACTCCTCCAATCCAGGCCTTCTGTCAGAAAAATTTTGCCATTCTGCTAACAGATGGCCGACCTCAGAGCGATCGAAGTATGTCTAGCTCTCTGGAAGATTATGACGGCGACTGTCTCTCGGCTAATCCAGCCTGCAATAGTTATGACCGAAAGCCCTCGCAAGGTTACGAATCAGCGGGTAGTGACTACCTAGACGATGTCGCGAAAGCATTGTTCGAAATTAATTTGCGTCCGAATTTGACAGATTTCAATGGAAATCCGGTAGTCAATAATATCAAAACCTACACGATCGGATTTACTGATGACCAAGTGATTAATGATCCGCTGATGCAAGATACGGCTAATAATGGGGGAGGAATATTCATAACGGCTGAGAATAGCGAACAACTTGCTTCGGCTTTTAATCAGGCTGTTGGCAATGTCAACAATCAAATCAGTTCAGCGGCATCCGCTGCCCTAAATACTGGATTCATCACAAACTCATCAAAAATTTATCAGCCAACATTTGATAGTTCCGTGTGGAGGGGAGATCTGTCTGCTGTCTCGATAAAATCTGACGGGAGCCTGGATCCGAATGAAAACGACCCACTCGCGAGTGACAATCTTCCCGGTCCAAACAATCGAGTTATCCTTACCTTTGATACCACCAAAAAAATGGCGCCGCCCGGATTATCTATCTATGGCGACGGTATACCCTTTCGCTGGTCAAGTCTGAATGCGGCACAACAAACTGCACTCAATACAGCCATCTCGGGAGCATCTGATGGTAATGGCTCAGATCGGTTGAGTTTTTTGCGAGGAGATAGCCTTAATGAAACAGTTAACGGCGGAATCTTCCGAACCCGCCCGCTGGGCAAGCTGGGTGATTTTGTACATTCATCTCCCGTATTTGTCAAAAATCCCCCTTTCCGATATCCCGATAATTGGGGGGCTGGTGCACCTGAAAACAATGAAATGAGCAACCGAACTTACTCGACTTTCAAGAGTGACTACAGCTCGCGAACACCCATGGTTTATTTAGGTGCTAATGATGGTATGTTGCATGGATTCGATGCCATTACTCTGACTGAGAAACTGGCTTATGTTCCTCAAGCCGTATTCAATAACTTGAGTGATCTGACTGATCCAAATTATAATCATAAATTTTATGTTGACGGATCTCCAACGATGGGTGATGTTTACTTCAATAACGATTGGCATACGGTTCTGATAGGAGGTTTAAATAATGGAGGGCAAGGTATTTATGCGTTAGACATTACTTCCCCTGCAACGTTTTCGGAAGCAAACAGCGATTCAATCGTATTGTGGGAATTTAGAGATGAGAATGATGCAGATGCAGATTCTGTCATGCAATACGGGCTCGGAAAGACATATAGTCAGCCGGCAATAATGCGCATGCATAACGGGAAGTGGGCGGCGGTATTTGGTAATGGCTATAACAATACCACAGCCGACGGCTATGCCAGCTCATCAGGCCATGCCATTTTATATATCCTAGATATAGAAACTGGAGAGGTAATCAAGAAAATTAATACGGAAGTAGGTAGCGCCACCACGCCAAACGGACTGGCAACGCCGGCGGGAGTCGATGTCAACGGAGATCATATTGTTGATGTAATTTATGCCGGGGATCTTCGAGGAAATCTCTGGAAATTTAATGTTAACGATAAAAATCCTGTGAACTGGGACATCAATTTTTCTACAGGATCGGTAAAGACCCCATTGTTTTCTGCAACGGATAGTTTGAATAATCCACAGCCTATCACAGTTCGTCCGGACATCGGGCTTGCACCATCGGGACCGGGAGTTATGGTGTATTTCGGTACTGGATTATATTTAGGATCACCAGATGTCACTGATTCCAGTCCCCAAGCATTCTATGGAATTATTGATACCAATCAACCGGTGAGTAATCGAAATAATTTAATTTCACAAACAATTAATGTACTCTCTACAGCGAACATTAGGATAAGCAGTGCCACCCAATTGGCGACTTCAAATTCTGGTTGGTACCTCGATCTACCTGCCACCGGAGAACGCGTTGTTGTTAATCCCATTTTACGTACCGGAAAAATAATTTTTGTTACCCTGATTCCGGACAGTCGCCAATGTGGTTTTGGTGGTACGGGTTGGTTAATGGAGCTGGATCCTATCGATGGCAGTCAGCTAAAATTTCCACCGTTTGATCTGGACGATAATGGAAGCTTTGATCTTATCGATACAAACAATGATGGAAAGGGTGACACACCACCCAGTGGTGTTATTTCCGAGGTTGGCATACTGACTACACCAGGCATATTGATGGGTAACGATATTGAATATAAATACAGTGTAGGGTCAAATGGCAGTATACAAAAAATAGGAGAAAACCCAGGTATAGGAAGTCGAGGACGGCAAGCATGGCGACAAATGAGATAACAATTAAAAAGACTAAGACGGCAGCTCTTCACATAGTGAAGGGCTTTACTCTAATCGAGATAATGACGACTTTATTTGTCATCGCTATTCTAGCCTCAGTCGCCTACCCTTCTTATCAGAATCAGGTTCTGAAATCAAAGCGATCAGAAGGTAAGGCGCTGCTGCTTGAAGTGATGCAATTACAGGAGCGGTTCAAAACGGAAAATGGTAGCTATACAGTAGATTTGACTCAACTTGGATTACCGGCGACCGGCATGCTGTCTGAACATAAATATTATACGGTAGTTGTCTCCGCAGCAACAGCAACATGCCCAATCACTGACTGTATCATCTTAACAGGCAATGCCAGCGGCTCTAATAAAAACCATGGAAGTCTTCGTCTGCGCTCTGATGGTGACAAAAATTGGAAAAAAAATGATGCCAGCTGGCAACAAGGATGGCCAGATTCCTGATGATATGGAATATCGATTGTTTTAGGGTTTATGTTGTGATAAAGGAATAAACATGCACTTAAAAAATCATTCAGGTTTTACACTTATAGAGACAATGATTGCAATAGCCATCGTCTCTATCCTTGTAGTGATTATCTACCCCTCCTATCAGGAAAGTCTTTTGAAAACCCGACGGGCTGATGCCAAGGAGTCCCTCGTTGAACTTCGACAGTATATGGAAAGTTATTATGCATTAAACAACCGTTATGATCAGGATCAAGCGGGAACCACCATTTCGTTACCTTTCACCCAAACCCCAAAAGATGGATCAAAGAAATATTACGATTTAGCTTTTCAGGGAGGCGCTCCAGGTAGAAACACATTTGCTTTAACTGCAACACCGGTATCTAATGATACAAAGTGCACAAAGCTATTAATTGACCAGTTTGGTCGTCGCACGTATACGGGCAACGGTTCAAAGAAAGACTGTTGGTAAGCTAATGTGTACTCATCCCTTATTATTGTATTCATGGACTATAATGAGCGTAGACTTTTATTCGTACCCATTCAGCTCATGCGAAAACAGATAATCTACGAAGCTTAATATTTTCCCGTAACCTCAGAAAAGTCTACCACAATACCAATAGGCTCACAGCTTTCGTTTATTCATAGCTGTACCACTTGCGTTTTAGACTGAATAATTGTGATTTTTACAGACTGTAATGGCTATGTTAAACAATACTATCAAATGCTACCCAATACCATTTATTATTATTTTAATTCTCAGCATTTTATACTTTGCTGGCTGTAGCAAAAAATCAAATGACAATATTGACGATAACAATGAAAAAACGCTTCATTTTTTACAAATATCTCCACCCCAGCAAACATTAGCCAACGGCACAAAAAACACCTTAACCGCCACTGCCATTTATGACGATGACAGCAAAGAAGATGTCACTCATCAAGTGTTATGGTCTAGCGAAAACATTGAAATACTCACCGTCAGCAACGACCCCGTCTCCCCCGGTCTTATTAGTAGTCAAAACCAAGGCACAACAAATATCACCGCCCACTTTAATAATATCAGTGCAACAACTAGCGCAACAATTACCGCCGCCACTCTTAATCAAATTGAAATCTCACCATTAAATCCTGTATTACCACTAAGCATGGAAATGAAAATACAAGCTTGGGGCATCTATTCCGATGGATCAAAATACAATATCACTCAAGAAGTACTCTGGGCGATCCAAGATACCAGTATTGCCACCAATAACTCCAACGTGATAACCCCAATCAAAGCGGGCACAACAAATATCAGTGTACAAATTGATAACAAAATCGCACATACATTAATCACTGTCACTCAAGCTCAACTCTCTTCGATCACCATCACGACAGAAGTCAATAAAATTGCCAGTGGCCAAGATTTAGCACTAACTGCGATTGGTTTATTCAACGATAATACAAATCAGAATATCACATCACAAGTTACTTGGCAGTCATCAAATACACAAGTCATATTCGTCAGCAATCATCCTGGAAATATTGGTATTATTAAAGGGTTGCAAGCTGGAGAAACATCAATTACCGCAACGATGTCAGGACTCACCGGCGAACTTGTCATGCAAGTCAGTAACGCCGTGCTTAAACGTATCGATATCAGCTCACCACAACAGGATATCCCTACAGACAATCAAACCCAGCTAAGGGCAGTCGGTTACTACAGTGATGAAACCAGCCAAGACCTTACCCAACACGTCACATGGAAAAGCAGTACTCCAACAGTTATCCAAATAGATAATTCTTTAAAAAACTCGGGGCTTGCCCGCAGCTTCAACAGTGGACAAAGTCGCATTGATGCAACTTATCAAGGCATTACAACCAGCATTCAACTTAACGTAACCAGCGCTAGTTTAGCGAAAATCGAAATTACTTCTGCTAATACGCAGATACCATTAGGCAGTTTCATTCAATTTTTTGCTACCGGCATTTACAGTAATGGTTCAACCAAAAATATCACTCGTGATGTTGCCTGGTATTCCTTTAATTCTGATATTTTACAGATTCAAAATACGGATAATTCCACTGGATTAGCAAAATCAAAAACCGCAGGTGATACCATCATTAGCGCTGCATTGGGAGATATAACTGACTCAATATCCGTAAAAGTTAACAAAGCAATATTAAATGGTATCGACATTAAGTCGCTAACCACAACCATTGGCAAAAGCACCAATCTCATCTTGACCGCATTCGCCAATTATTCCGATGGCAGTGTGTTAGATATTTCTAATCATGCCTCATGGACATCATCCAATCAAGCTGTACTATCATTTCTGGAAAATCAAAACGAAAATGGTAAACTCATTGCAAAATCGAGAGGAACCAGTACCGTATCCGCTAGCTGGAATGACAAAACAGGTACCAGTATTATCAGCGTACATGACATTGATTTGGAAACGATACAGATTATCTTGGATAGTACCCTCATCGCCAATGGTACCCATGCACTTGTTATCGCCATCGGCAATTACACCGATGGCAGCCAGCAAGACCTAACCAATCAAGTCAACTGGCAGTCGCTAGACAATAGTATACTTAGCATCTCCGCCAGCCCAGCAAACAATATGATAGTTGCCAATGCTCACGCTCTGGGCTCAACCTCATTGATAGCTAGCTTGGCTGATATTTCAATGAGTATTGATATTAACGTTACAGACAGTATCTTAGAGCGTCTGGTTATCATGCCTAACAATCCGAGCCCCACACTTGGAG
>VAPK010469252.1_pt1 | contig 34756 bp, 27 predicted proteins | sample 3395031 | NCBI WGS metagenome assembly VAPK01 (sample SAMN08290443, study PRJNA428436) | hydrothermal vent metagenome | isolation source: Deep-sea hydrothermal vent chimney 1 | place: Pacific Ocean: Juan De Fuca Ridge
TAACGGCATGTCACCACTTTCCACTACACTGATCAAACCCAATGGGCTGGAATGCTCAGCAATGATACTTGTACCCGTGATACGCAGTACCTGCTGCAGGCTTTTATACGGAGAGAGTTGTAACTTCAGTGAGACGCCACTCACAAACAATAGCATCATGACAAACGTTAAACCGATCACAACCACCGGTTGCCGGTTCACCTTCAGTTCCAGACTGGCCACTAACGCAGCAACAACACCCAATACGCCTACAATAACCAGCGCCAACTGTGGAAAAACCCACAATAGCAGAACAATCACACCCAGGCTGCCGATGCCAGCACCCAACAAATCTACCGCATAAACACTCGATACCTGTCTGCCATACTGCATGAAAGTCAGGCAGATAGCTGTCGCCGCAAAGAAAAAAGGGATCGCCAGCAATAAAAAAATACCAGTCAAATAGAAGACTTGCCACCCGTCCCACAGTATCGCTTCTGCATTAAAAGGAATACGTTGCGCAAGAGCAAAGCAGGCAACAGCAGATACACCGAACAAGGCAACAAAACTAATATACAAAGGATTAAATCGTTTAAGTAAATATTGCTGATGTATGGCAACAATTGTTCCACTAATACCATAGCCCAGTAACGCTAAACCAATAAACATATAAGCGAAGTGGTGCCACTGAATAATGGAAAACAAACGCATGAGCAGAATTTCATACGCCAATGCAGCAGCGGAAAGCAGGGTCACTGAAAAATAAGGTGGGCGTGATGACATGTTTTTTTATTCAGCTATTTCAATGTTCACCGGTCATGATCACCGGTCAAAGGCACAAAACGCACTGGCAGAATCTGCCGGGTAGTAATCTTGTCTCCCTCCTCTTTTGTTACCAGCAACAACTGCTGGGTCAAAAATCTGCTTCCCACCGGTATTACCATACGACCACCAACCTTAAGTTGTTTGATAAGTGGCGGTGGAATATGGCTGGCTACTGCAGTGACGACGATGGCATCGAATGGTGCATTTGCTTCCCAGCCATAATAACCATCGCCAATTTTTGTCGTCACATTGTGATAACCCAGACGGGACAAACGAGACGCAGCTTGCTCACCCAGTGGCTTAATGATTTCAATGCTATAAACCTGTTTAACCAGTTCAGCAAGGATAGCTGCCTGATAGCCGGAACCTGTACCGATTTCCAACGCCTTGTCATCTGACGCTGGCTTTAACAGGTCCGTCATTATCGCCACAATATAAGGTTGCGAGATAGTTTGCCCATAGCCAATGGGTAAGGGCTGGTTGAGATAGGCAAAACGTTGTACGGTAGTGGGAACGAATTCATGCCGCAAAACCTTGCCCATCGCTTTCATGACACGAGGATCCAGTGCCTGCCTGTTGAGATACTGACTGGTCATGCGAACATCGGCCTCGATTACCTGCACCAGTTGTTCTCGTGCTTCAGTGTATTCATCGGCCAGAAGTGATGACGTAAAAAACCAGCAGCACAACATAAGTAGCCATACATATGTAAAATGGTCATTACAACCTAAACTATAACTATGATGCTTCATGCGAAAGATCCACTTCACCACAATAACGCAAGATATGTTGATGTGCTGCGCTTTTAAGTTTAACGGCAACAGACCAGTTATCTTCTGTTTCCCCTTCAGTTAAAACATTAGGACTCACAGCCTGACCAATAGTAATGGTAATACGACCACGGCGTGGTATCCATGATTCTGCGCGTAAAATAGAACGTGTGCCACGGATAGCAACGGGTATGACCTGCATATTGGCTTTTGCTGCAGTGATAAATGCCCCCATGTGAAAATTCTGTAACCCGGACACGCGTGTAAATGTCCCCTCAGGAAAGAAAAAAAGTGACTGAGTTCGTTGTTTGGCATTTGCAATATCCTGGGTATCGATTACCCCTTGCTGTATATCAAATCGTTCGACAAACTCTGCACGTAATCTTTTTAGTGCGGGACCCGCAAACATGCTCTTGCGAAACTCCCCTTTAGCTATAAAACTAAAATCACGGGGAACCGAAGCGAGTACAGCAAAGCTATCCAGGTAACTGGCATGATTTGCCACAAATACTGATATTTGCGATGCAGGCGGTAAATTTTCCAAACCATTTACTACAACTTTCGTTCCTGAAGCAAAAACCAGCAAACGTGCCAAACTATGCACTGCCAGCCAGCGCCATTTCAAGCCAGGTAACAACATCACAGATAACCAGGCCATACAGGCTAAAGGTATAAACAACAGCCAGGCATAAACAACATAAAGACCATTCACTAAACGTTGTTGTAAGCGACGAGCTATCGGTATCATAGACCTAAGTGCAGTTCGGGTAATCTGTAACCAAAATGCCTTTGGTGCCTGACCAAGTAAATTTTGTTCATAGAGCTCACGACACGCTGAACGTCTGACTTTACCACTGGATGTTTTTAATACCGTATGTGGTGGTGCCAGGATAATTTCATCTGGCGGCAAACCGATCAAGTCACTGGATAGTGTACTGATATGATTTTTCAGTTCCTGTTGAATCGCCGAATCCGTTTCTCTTGTTTCTGCCAGTACCACCAAACGTTCTGTGGCAGAGCGTTGGTCCTTTGCAGGAAATGCCGCGACACAACCATTGCGAATGCCTTCTATATTACCGACGACTTCTTCAAGTTCATGAGGGTAAACATTGCGGCCTGCTCGAATAATGACATCTTTATTTCTTCCTGTAATGAAGATATCAGCATCAGCGATATAACCCAGGTCACCTGAATCCAACCAGTCACCAATAAACAATTTTTTTGTTTCTTCAGGATTACGGTAATAACCGGATGTCACTGAGGGACCACGAAATTGTACATAACCTTCATGCCGTTCAGGTAGTTCCTTACCGTCAATATTAACAATACGAATCTGATGTCCTGATAAAGGGTATCCACAAGCCACAAAACGTAAGACATTTTTGTCAGCTTGTGTAGCGGGTTCTGCCTGCCCTGTTTGGCTAAATTCATCACGTTTAATTCGATCAATAACTGGCTTGCGATGCAGTGGTGGAAATGCCAGGCCCACTGATGATTCAGCCAGACCATAGACTGGCATCATGCTTTCTTCTTTAAAACCTACCGCATGAAAACGACGGGTAAACTTTTCAATAGACTCTGGACTCACTGGTTCTGCACCATTAAATGCCAACCGCCAGGAACTTAAATCAAGACCCTCAATATCTTCATCATTAAGTCGTTTTAAACAAAGTTCATAACCAAAATTGGGAGAAGCAGACAATGTACCTCGATACTGGTGAATCGCCCATAACCAACGTTTCGGTCGCGTTAAAAAACTCAGTGGAGACATCACAACCAGCACCATGGCGAAGTATAGACTTCCAAACCATGCACCAATTAATCCCATATCATGATAGAGCGGCAACCAGCTGACAAAAATATCATTTGGTGTCGCTTCCACTGCTTTACCCATCGCGCGTACATTGGCCAACAAGTTTGCATGCGTCAACACAACACCTTTTGGATTACCTGTGCTACCCGACGTATATTGGAGAAAAGCAACATCATAAGGATTTATCGAGGGTCGAATATATGATGTCGAAAGGGAAGTAAGATCAGCAACCGTGACCACTTCACGTAAACTTAGCACTTGTGATTTTAATAACCTGGCAACAACCTTTGCCTCTGGCATAGTCACTAATATTTTAGCAACGCAATTATTTAAGATACTGCTATGTCTTTGTAAATGATCTTCAAGTTGACTACGCCTGACGGGGGGATAGATAGGCACGGGTATTGCACCGGTCAATAATATTCCATAGAAACAGTAAAAATAGTCTTTAGCCGTTGGCAACATAATAGCCACTGTATCAGCTAACTGAAGACCATGTTGCTGTAGCCCGGCAGCAACTTTCTGTGCACCCTGCCAAAGTTGTTTATAGGTTAATGTTTGTGCTTCACCTTCATCACTGACAATCTGGATATGCAGTCGATCAGGATGATGCTGCACATGCCATTCCAGAACATCGATCAAAGTTGAAGCCTGGTGAGGCAATTCTTCTACTTTGCCAATAGTTAGTTCGACCACATTTTTTGAAGAAAAAAGTTCTTTTTGACCCTGCGCACTGGAAATCGATCGCAACAAGTCACGTGGTGATTCTGCTTCTGCAAAGACTCGCTGTGGTAATGTGATATTAAAGCGTTGTTCAATCCGGGAGATCAGCTCATAACGCGCTAAACTATCCAGGCCTAAATCATCATCGAGTGAACTATCCAGGGTAAGCACAAAGGTGCGAGGTTTGTTGGCATATAATTCGGCAACCAATACCTCAATGAGCTTAAGCAAGCTATGGGCTAGCTTATCTTGATCATGAGATGTAAAATCGGCTTCCATATTATGTTACCTGCAAGTATGCCCCCTTGCTTTTACATATTCTATTTATAGTATCTTTGTTCCTGGAATGCATTCCTTATATTAAAACATAGTCCCCTTGTAGCCACTTTGCAATACAGCATTTGTAATACAGCCAAACTGAAACACAATTCATCCATTTCTCATTTTAGAACCACTACTCAATTTACTCAAATATCAGCTTATCATTGTTGTAATCAGGGATGGTACAAAATAGATAATAGAAGTCATATCCTAAATAAGTATTCCAAATACAAGCCCACTTTGACCTGTAGGTTGGATCAAGGAGTAACACGACGGATCCAACTCTCATAGCTTATGGTGGATCCGCTTCGCTTGATCCACTCCACTATAGAGTGATCTGGTATTTGGAAGGCTTATTTAGTGTTAAATATTCAATTTTTTAATGCTACTGTTCCGGGTATAATTAAGCAGGTATTATTCCTGTTTACTTGACAGCTTGTATTTAATAAAAACACCAATAAATGTAATTGCAGATAATAAAATTAATGGACCGTAAGTTGAAATATTTAACAGGTCGTCTAGTGATGCCGTTGTCGTTACATTATAAATAACTTTTGCATAGATATAAGATTTTATCCCTACTCCTAAAAATGCAGCAGGTATAAAGTGGCTTAATTTAACTTTTAAAACTCCTGAGCTGTAATTAACCAGTGAATGCGGAAAAGCAGGCAATACTCTTAAAGCAAATAAAGTAAAAAAATTATCCTGTTGATGCAATATTTTATAAGCATGCGAGTTTTCAATTTTTCTTATCCATTCCTCAGTTATATTCCTTGAAAAATAATATGCGGCTACACCACCGAGAGTTGCACCTGCCGCAAGAATAAAGGCTGCCATTGCGGGTGAATATAGTGGAGCCACCACCCAAAGAAATATGGAACCGGCCAGTGCAAAAGTAAACATAATCGCTGGTAATAAAATTAAGACAACGGCTAACCACCAATGGCCAGTATATTCTCTTGCGACTAAAAGCATCTTCTCTGCATCAAGCAATCCAGCAACCTGTAACAAAAATCCAGCCACAATTAACAACATTACGATAAAGATCTTTGTTACGTATGGTTTAATCATGTGTATCCTTGATTCATATCTTTTTCTTTATTAATACTGGACAATAATCCACAATACACAATACACAATACACGATACACGATAAAAATACATGCAGGATAAAATGAGATAGTAATATGGATGGTTTTGAACAATTAAAGCTATGGGCCCGTTATAACCGCGTAACTGCGACATTAATCACTCTTAGTCTTATCGTTGCCCTGTTTTCCAAACTTGGGCAAGATATCCAGTTCCTGCATATCCTGTTCATTTCCAAATACTATCAGGGACTACCCGAAATCCTCAGCGGCCAGCTATGGCGCTTAGTTACTCCCATTATCATTCATTTTGGCATTCTCCATATCGCATTTAATCTATTATGGCTTTATCAGCTCGGCAGTGCAGTTGAGCAACGTCAAAACTCAAGACGCATGTTGATACTGGTAATTATTATTTCAATCTTGTCTAATCTGGCGCAGTACATCTGGAGTGGCCCCCTGTTTGGAGGAATGTCCGGAGTTGTATATGGATTGCTTGCCTATGTCTGGGCTCAGGGAAAATTTAATCCTCGGTCAGGTCTTGGTCTGGATCAAAATACTACCGTCATGATGTTAATCTGGTTTATTGTCTGCTGGTTAGGCCTTGTAGGCAATATTGCTAACATGGCGCATACCATAGGGCTTGTTTGCGGAGCTATTTTAGGACTATTTTATTCACCTCAGTTTTGGCGTAAACGTTTTACCAACAACAATAATTATTAAATTATATTAATAATCAAATCGGTAATTCACACCTGCACCAAAATCAGGACTACTCTCACTTAAACCGGCAAGGAGATAAAAATATAAATATCTCTCCTTATCAATCTTATAATTCATAAACCCGGTTAATTCCAAACTATCTTTTATGCCAGAGCTGGCTGCCTGACTATAATCCAGCATAATGCCAGGTTGTTTTTGTTTTATATTGTCAAAGGAGATACCAATATTTGCATACAAAACATTGTTATAATTAATTGTAGGTGTATCACCCGTGATTTGATAACCAATACTGGCAAAAAGTACCGGTTGTTCTATTTCTTTGTTTAACCCGGCTTCAATAGCATAATCTACTGCACCAGTGCCTAAGCCCTTAATTTCATCTGCAGTCGCTAATTTAATATGTGCTGAAACATAATATTTTGTTTTATTACTTAATGGATTAAGATTATATCCCGCAGAGATATTGATATCACCAAGCCCTGAAACCTTTGAGAGCGTTGCACTCGTAGTCGTTGCACCTCGCTTACCTGAACCACTACTCACCGTCACGCTCCCTGTACTTTGCGCGCTGATATATGGAACATTGATACCGGCAAAAAATGCTCCCTGGTAATAATTCAAAGACAAGGGGATGCGCCAGTTATTTGTTGTATCGACTGTTCCATACGTACCACGGTCAAATTCCAGGCCAACCGATAACGACACACCCTCTGTTTTGTTCTGCGCTTGAGCAGAACGCTCAAGAGAATACCCGGTTGAAATTACAAACATATATAACAAAAAAAAGAATATACCTTGCTGTAGTCTGCAATTTTCACTTAACATAATCACTCCTATTTCCTGAATAGATGATTTGTTGACTATTATCAAATATTTGAAACACTATGAAATTGATCTGGAACATAACAATTGCATTTTTTCTGGTTGCTTGTAGCAGCATCAAGCCACCTGTTGCACCTCACCTCATCTACAACTCTCCCACACAACCAGAATCAAAATCTCTTGCTAATGCTGCACAAATGCAGAACAACAAACAATATAACAATGCTATTAAACAATTTCAGTCTATATTAATAAAAAACTCTAACAGTGCTATTGCACTTTACGGACTTGCTTCAAGTTACTATGCTCTGGGTGATTTTGAGAAAAGCCTCCACTATTCAATCCGTGCATCTGAATATAAAACTCCTTTCCTGGTAAATACCTACCTGTTATTGGGACTTAGCCATGAAAAAAATAATTCATTAGATAGTGCCATTTCAACCTATCAGTTCGCTATTAAAACATTTAAATCTGACGTTGGTTTACATTACCAACTGGCAAAAGCCTACCTTTTAAAAGACAACATTGAAGAAGCTGCAGAATTTTTAAAAAAAACAATTATTCTGAATCATTATCACCGTGAAAGTCATTTACGACTGGGTTTAGCTTATTATGAAAATGACTACAAAATTCCCGCATTGCTATCATTTTTAACTTTTTTACTCATTGAACCCGAAAGCAAAAGAACTAAAGTCGTCATTGAATTTATTAATGATATATTTAAAAGTGGTGTTGAACTAAACGATCAAACAGGCTCTCTTGAGCTAGCAGTTAATCTTAAAACAAAAAAAGATGAAGGTGATTTTGAATTAATTGATATTACAATGTCTGCACGGCGAATAGATTTCATTCTAACAAAAATAAAGAAAACTGAAATAGAAATACAATTAGAACAACTAAAATCCTGCTTACTTATAATATCGCAAATTAAAACAGATAAAGATCATTCTTATTTTGTCGAAAGCAACTATTTTCCATTCTTTAAATCCATATATAAAAACAATTTAACCAAAGCACTTTTATTTTACTCACAAAAATCATCAGGCAATACAGAAATAATAAACTGGCTTAATAAAAACAAAACACAGATTGATAAGCTACAAAAGCTGTTTCAATCTTTTCCCTGGTGAAAACAGATTCCTTAGAAGTAAAAAAGCTATGGCACTTTTAATAATAGCGCTTTTTCTTTAATACATATCGTTGCGGGTGTATAACCTGTAAATTCACCATCTGCTTCAATTGGCTGTCCTTCAGTTAAAACCCGGAACTGTTTACCTTGCACATATTCAATATTATTAGCCGATAAATGTTCACCCGAGAATAATTTAATTAAACAGTGACATTTTCTTACAAAACTTAACTTACCTACCCAACAACAATCTAACAGACCATCAGATATGTCTGCTTTAGGTGTAATATTCATACCACAGCCAAAAAATGTACCATTGCCAAATGCAACTATAAAAGTAGCTTCATTTTTATTAAAATTATCTGCTTCAAGATGTACTTTTTTTTCATTATAAAAAGGCAAATATTTTAATGCATTCCATAAATAGAAAAATGACCGAAATAATATTTTATTTTCATTTTTTGTCTTTTCCGCAATCATCGCATCATAACCTATGCCTAACACATTCATAAAGTAACGATTATTACACCAGCCAAGATCCACTGTCATTGTCTTCTTATTTGTAACCGTCGCAATAATATCATCTGTTTTTTTATAAATGTGTCTCGCAAAATCATTACCTGTTCCACAGGGAATAATGCCAAGTGAGATGTTCTTAAAAGCCAGAACATTACTCAACATATTTAAAGTGCCATCTCCGCCTATTGAAATTACGTCACTATAAGAAATGATTAATTCACGGATCTTTTGTTCATTAATGGCTACTTTTGCAACAGTTTCATAAATATCAAAATCAATACAATTAGTTTGCAAATGTGCAATTAATATATTGAGATATCGTTGCCCTTTTTTACCCGTTAGTGGGTTCAGGACAATAAGGTAATTCTGTTTATTCATACAATAATGTTTTTGCTGCTCTACATAATCAGGGAAATATATTTTATAAATACAAACTAGCAGAATTTAGAGATTGATGTATTCAAGTAATGTCATTCATTTCCCTGCATATCCACTCAGCTAATAAGCTTCCACCCCCTAATCACCTGCTAACTACATGGTTAATAGACGAGTAATTATTTGACAAATATAGATTTCAGGCCTATAAATAAGCAATTAATTACTCACAAATATACATTTGGTAATAATATGGGCAAACCACAAGAAGAACGCAGGAAAGAAATCGTCCAGGCCACGATGGATCTGACCGCTGAGCAAGGCATTAAAAAGGTAACCACTCAAGCTATTGCAGATCGAGTCGGTATTGCACAACCTACTGTGTTTCGTCATTTCAAAAACCGAGAAGCCATATTTGTTGCAGTCATAGGCTGGATTTCCGAGAACCTGTTTAAAGCCATCAGTAAAGGAGCAAATCCAGATGCACCTGCAGATGAAAAACTTCATTTCCTGCTTCAGCGCCAACTTGGTTTTATTAGTAAACATCGGGCTATCCCAAAAGTATTGTTTTCTGACCTGCTCCACCTGGAATCACCAAAGCTAAAAGCAGCACTTCAGGAAGTTATGAACAGTTATGTTAAACGCGTTAACCAGTTACTCAATGAAGGCATCGAAACAGGATTATTTCGTGAAGATCTTGATGCAGATGAAACCGCGCGTTATCTCACGGCGATGATACAAGGGCTTGTTTTACGATGGTCAATTTATGAATTTTCATTCCCCCTGGAGAAAGAAGCGGATTTAATATGGAAATTTTTACAACCTTCCTTACGAAAGTAATTATTAGTTATAACGAGGTATAAAGAAAATGAGCACTAAAAAACGTATCTTAATGATTTGGCCTTCTATGGTGATTGCTATTCTCTTTGGTCTTATGACAATAAAATCCGGAAGTGCAGTTTTATTTACCGATGGAGATGCTCGTGCAGCCGCAGGAGATTATGTTGGTTTTGTTTTGTGGTTTAATTTTGTGGCTGGTTTTTTCTATATCATTGCAGGTATAGGATTATGGATTAAACAACAGTGGGCTACAAAACTTGCCATTGCCATTGCCTCTCTTACAATATTGGTTTTTGCAGCATTTGGTGTGCACATACTGATGGATGGTAATTACGAAATCCGTACCGTTATCGCAATGACATTACGCTCGGTCATATGGATAGCCATTGCAGCAGTTGCAACTATTTATACTAAACAAACAAAAGAAAATTAAAAATTTAATTGATACTTTAATACTGGAGATGAAAATGTGTAAATTATGCTGGTCAATTTCAACTGTGTTATTAGTTGTTTTATCATTAATGAGTTATAAATTTATATTTGAAGGTGAAGTTGCACCATCTACTGATGGCCGTCAGGCCATATTGCTGGATGAGCCTGAACGTGATCTTGTTTTGGGTGAAATGCGCATGTTTTTATCAAGCATTCAAAAAATCACAACTGGCATCACAAAGAAAGACATGAAAAGTGTTGCAGAAGCTGCACGTGAAGTAGGAGCAGCAGCTCAACAAACGGTACCTGGCTCACTAATGGGGAAATTGCCTTTAACCTTTAAAAAACTAGGGTTTGATACACATAAGAAATTTGACGCACTGGCTCTTGATGCCGAAGATTTAGGTGATCCTCAATATACATTGGAACAGCTATCAACATTAATGAATAACTGTGTAGCATGTCATTCTACTTACAAAATTAATGGTGCGTTAAATAAATAAGTGCAATAATCTGTAAAAATAAGAGAATAAACCATGAAAAATATATTTTTTGGCCAACCGCTCAACCATACAGTTCTATTTTATATTGGATTTACTCTGGTTCTGTTATTATCAAGTTATTCAGTACATTCACGTGAGTTAAATTTAGATGACTTTATTGAATCCATTCTGACAAATAATCCAGGTGTACAGAAAATTTTAGCTGAAAAGGAGGTTGCTATCGGTTTACGAGATGCAAGTCTAGGTATCGATGATGCAATATTAAGCTCAAGTTTGAACTTATCCCGTACAGAAGCGGATAAAATTTTTGGTTCAGAAGCCGATACAAGCAACAACACTAATTTGAACTTATCGTATAACCGACTATTTTCAAACACTGGTACACGTTTATCCATGGCTTACAGTAATCTGTATACAGACCGAAATCCTGCAGGAGCAGCAGGTGCGCAATATTATCAACCAAGTTTGACTCTTAGACTAACTCAACCATTATTAAAGAATGCTGGTGGTATACAGGATAGTCTCAACATTAAAACAAGTGAACTTAATTACAAGCTTTCAACGCTAAGTAGCCAGGAAAATCTTGAAAGTTACATTACCCAGCTCGCTTCACTTTATATTGATTGGTATTTAGCCTCTCAAGAGTTAAGTATTTCTATAGAGGTTCATCAGCAATCAATTGATCAGGAAAAATTAACACGTACTAAAGTCAAGCGACAGGTTATTGAACCTTATGAGCTACTACGCGCACAAGAGATTCGTGAAGATTATTTTTCACGTTTACAACAAGCTAAAGGACGTTATATTGGACTAACACGTCAAATCAAACATCAAATGAATTCAAATAAACCTGATTCTAAACTTAGCCCTGTAAATCCTAAAAACTCAAATTTACTCTCATCAACAAAAAACACATTAAGAGAAGAAAACTATTTAACAACATCATCACGTCTAAAAGATATTCTTGATACCCTCCGAAAACAACAAGACATACTTTTAAATGCTAAAAATAATGCCAGATCATCAGATCTGAATTTAAGCGTTGGTTATACTCGTCATGGCGTTGATGGCAGCTTAAGTGATGCACACAGTTCAAGTTTTAATAAAGATGATTATTCAATTATGCTGGAATATAAGTACACATTAGGCAATCGTCAGGCTAGTGGTAATTATCAGTCACAACTGGCTAAAAAACGTCAAACCAAATCTGATACTAAGCAACGTTTAATTGATGCTGCAGCAACCCTTGCAAATTTAGAAATACAATCATCACAATTGAAAGTTGCAATAAAGTCAACGGATCGAAAAATTAACCTGGGTAAAAAGAAACTTATAAAAGAACAACGGTTGTACAGAATAGGAAAAATAGATTTATTTGAATTATTAAGGGATCAGACTTCTCACCTGGAAAGCAGGTTGAATCGTGAACGGCTATTCTCTCAACAACTGACACTTCAATTAAAAATTGGTGAGTTACTTGATCGAAATCTTGAGGCTTATAACACTACTGCAAATCTGAAAACAAAAACCACCCCCTCAGCACGAGAAAAATAAACATGAATAGTCTTATCCAGTTTTTCCTGCAACGCTCAATGTTAGTCAAACTAATATTTTTGTCTGTATTTGCATTTGGCCTCAATCAAATGTTTACCATTCAAAAAGAAGGCTTCCCTTCTGTTGACCTTAACAAATTAACTGTAAACACCATATATCGTGGTGCATCAGCTGAAGATGTTGAGCTTAACGTGACAACAAAGCTGGAAGAACAAATTCGTGAAGTTGATGGTTTATATGAAGTAACATCTACCTCGAGAGAAAACTTCTCATCCATTATTATTCAGGCAGATGAAGATGCAAATACCAGAGCATTAACTGTCATTGTTAACGACATCCAGCAAGCTGTCGATCAAACACAGGATTTACCAATAGATCTGGATGATCTTCCTATTGTTGATGTTATTTCAACAAGTGATACCCCTATTGTTTCAATTAATCTTTTTGGTGAACATAAAAAACTACGTGAAATACTACCTATTTATGAACGTGGTATTGAATCTCTTCCAGGTGTTGCGGGTGTCGATAAAATTGGCTACTTCGATCGTGAAATGCATATAGAAATTGATCCCACTAAAGCAAAAAATTTACGTATCAGTTTATCTGAAGTTTTATATGCCATTCAATCCAGAAATTTACGCACAACAGGCGGCACATTAGAATCTTATTTAAATGAACAAACTGTTATTAGTTTAAACAAATTCAATAATCCTCAAGAAGTAGAAAATGTCATTTTACGTGCAAATATTTCAGGTCAGGTTGTTCGCGTTAAAGATATAGCAACTGTCATCTTGCGGGAAAAGGATGAAAACTTCATCGTTAGAAATGAAGGTAAACCTGGTATGAACCTGGTTATTCGCAAAAAGAAAAATGCTGATATTATTAAAACTTTAGATGGCGTAAAAGACTATATGGCCAGACAACCTGTTTTAAATGGGGTTGGATATTCTTATTCGAATGATCAGTCTGCTCGTACTCGTTTGCGTTTACAAGTACTCAGTGGCAACGCACTACTTGGTTTTGCTCTTGTCACTATTATTCTTATGCTTGCATTAAATCGTCAGGCGGCTTTCTGGACTGCTATGAGTGTACCTTTCTCTCTACTCGGCAGCTTTATTATTCTACCTTACTTTGGTGTAACAATTAATGCCATTTCACTGGCTGGTTTTGTTCTGGTACTCGGCCTACTCGTCGACGACGCAATAGTTGTTGCAGAAAAGATCACACATTACCGTGAAAAAGGTTTGTCCGCCAAAGAAGCTTCTTTAAAAGGTGCGCAAATGATGTGGCGCCCTGTTTTAGTTGCAAGTATTACCACCATTCTCGCATTCAGTCCCATGTTTTCAATTGGTGGTATGCCTGGTAAGTTTGCATGGGCAATACCTGCAGTGGTCATTGTTGCTTTAATAGTAAGTTTAGTTGAAAGTTTCTTCTTACTTCCTCACCACTTAAGTTCGGGTAAACAAGGCGCGCAAGGAAAAAATAAAGGCAAAGCTGAATGGATTATAAAAATTGAAAATAAATATGCCACTATACTTGAGGAGCTACTTCATCGTCGTTATTTTGTTCTAACGGTAATGATAATGATATTGCTCTCTAGTGTGTTTCTCGTTAAGAGCACTATGAAATTTCAAATATTCCCACAAGATGGTGTCGAAACATTTTATATTAAGCTTGAAATGCAACGTGGTGCTTCACTAGCCGCAACAGAAAATCGCCTCAAGGAGATTGAAAAACATATACAGGGCTTAGCTAAAAATGAATTAGAGTCATTTTCTACACGAGTAGGTACTTTATCTACAAATCCTTCAATAAATAAAGGAGAACATAGTCATTGGGGAATTGTGAGTATTTTTTTAACCGGGGAAGCACACCGTGAACGTTCTGCTGATGAAATAATTAGCTCATTACGTAATTCTATTCCGGTTCATAACAATGAAATACTTCTGTTTGATAAGAAACGGGTCGGTCCAGCTATTGGTAAACCTGCAGAAATACGTATCAGTACAAATGACGATGCGCTTCGAGAAAACACCGCAAAAGAAGTTATGACTTTCCTCAGAGGCATAGATGGCATTCTTGATGTTGAAACAGATAATAAACCCGGTAAAGATCAACTCATTGTTAATATTAGTTATAAAAAACTCGCTGAAGTAGGTTTAAAGGTTAAAGATGTCGCTGAAGCATTACGAGTAACTTACGACGGGATGATCGTTAGCTCAACAACAAGTGTTGAGGAAACTATTGAATATAGAATAATTGTCGCGCCTAAGTACAGAAATAGCGAAAATATGATATTTAAGATACCCGTTAAAAATAATCGTGGCCAGGTAATGAACCTTAGTGATGTTTTATCCCTGACACATGGTCGTGGCCCACTGGAATTCAAGCACGCTGATGGTGTTCGTACCGAGACAATCAGTGCAGATATAGATCCGTCACTAACTAGCCCATCAATTATTCAAAAAGCAGTAAATTCACATTTCAAGGAAAGTTGGCTTAAATATCCACAGCTTGATGTTAGTTTCGCAGGCGAAGCACGAGAACAACAAAAAATATTTGGCGGTTTCCTAACTGCAGGCATTGTTGCATTGGTATCAATTTATCTTGTGGTTGCCTTATTGCTTAATTCATTCGGCCAATCCTTTATTGTTATGTCTATTATACCTTTTGCAATTATTGGTGTTGTTTGGTCTTTTTACGCACATGGCATGCCACTGTCTTTTTTCTCTACCATGGGAACACTCGGATTACTCGGTGTTGTTGTAAATGACACTATTATAATGGTTACCGAAGTTAATCAGGAACTTTCTGATAAACATCGCTCTAACCTCGTTCTTACCGTCGTTTCTGCAGCAAAAGACCGCCTTCGCCCAGTACTGTTAACGACATTTACTACGGTTGCAGGTCTTCTTCCTACTGCATACGGTATTGGCGGTAAAGACGCATTGATTATGCCTTTAACCATGTCGATGGCTTATGGACTTTTATTTGCGACGTTAATCACTTTAATTCTTACACCTTCACTTTTAATTATTGGCCATGATATTGCACACTTAACTGGTCGTGGTTCGGAACACGAAAGAGGACGAGGTAAACTTCGCCAGGTTTAATAAAAACTTTTCAATTGACAGATGATATTATCAGACCACCGGGCAATAAATATAAAAAATAGTTAAATACATATTGTAACAGGTTTATTTTTGATGCAAAAAAAGAAAAAAAACCAAATACCGTTTCTTATACGTACCCATCTTTGGATACAGGTTTTAGTAGCAATGGTATCAGGCATTGGAATTGGATTATTGTTGTCGCCATCCGGGGTTGCATTAGTTTCTGATACAATGGCTTATGGTTTAGCGCAATGGATAGCATTACCTGGTCATCTGTTCCTGGCTGTAATACAGATGGTAGTTATCCCTCTGGTATTGTCATCAATTATTATTGGCATTACATCCAGCGGTGATTCAGAATTTTTGAAGAAGGTCGGTTTACGAATCACTCCTTATTTTGTAATGACAACAACAATCGCGGTTATACTTGGAATTACATTGGCCATGTTAATAGAGCCAGGTACTTTTATTGATTCTAATTTAGTGAAGGCGATGATCGGCGATACACCTGCTACAGTGACTGCGGGGGCTGCCGAACATGTGGATATTGCTTTACCTCAACACATTGTACAACTGGTACCTTCAAATCTTTTTAAATCACTTATTGACAAAGACATGTTAGCCATTGTGATCTATGCCATTTTTATCGGGGTGGCGATGCTTGCATTAGAAAAACGTCAAAGCAAACTAATTTTAGATTTGGTATCTAGTATTCAGGCTGTCACCTTGAAAATTGTTAATTGGGCAATGATCATTGCACCACTTGCAGTGTTTGGTTTACTTTGCGACGTTACTATTCGGATTGGTATAAATGCCGTACTAGGCATGTCGGTCTATGTGGTAACAGTAATACTGGGACTACTGTTATTGTTAGCAGTTTATGTTTTAATTGTTAAGCTTGTCTCTGGAAAAAGTCCTAAAGAATTCCTAAGCGCGATTCGCGAAGCTCAATTACTTGCATTTTCAACCTCGAGTTCTGCTGCTGTTATGCCCTTATCCATGAAAACAGCTCACGAAAAGCTGGGCGTGCGTAAATCAATTGCACAGTTTATTGTTCCATTAGGTGCAACGGTGAATATGGATGGCACAGCACTCTATCAAGTTATTGCTGCAGTTTTTTTAACCCAGGTTTTCGGTATCGATCTTACTATGAGTGATTTATTGTTACTTACTGCAACCACCATTGGTGCTTCTATAGGTTCTCCAAGTACACCCGGTGTGGGTATTGTTATTCTTGCGACAATTTTACAAGGCATAGGAGTACCTGCCTCTGGTATCGCACTCATCCTGGGTGTTGATCGGATTCTTGATATGTGCAGAACGACAGTTAATGTTAGCGGTGATTTAACTGCATGCATAGTAATGGATCATTGGATAGGTGAAGAAATTTCTCCAGCAAAGACACCTCAACCTTTACCTGAGGTAACTTAACAATGAATTTATACAAATTAAATAACAGACACTCAGAAAAAATTAATCTTTGCTTCATACTTTTTCTTATTCTATGCGTAAGCAGTACTAATGAGGTAAATGCTTTTGATGGTGGGATGAAAACAATAAAGGAAGAATACTGGAGCATTCAACTGGAAAATGATTTTTTTTCTCAGTCTGGTGATCGTTATTACACCCATGGAACAGAATTATCACGTACACTAATGGGACATCGTGAACAATGGCTTGAAGATGTAGCAGAATTCCTTTGGGCCTTCGATACTGATGGAGTAGTTAATGGTGTTAACTATAGATTAGGACAAAAAATATTTACACCGGATAATACTGACACATCATCAATTGTCATTGATGATCGACCTTATGCGGGCTATTTGTATCTTAGTGCAGCAATGCTCTCGAGCGTCTCAAAGAAAAACAACATTGATACAGGAAATATAGTTGAAGTCACTTTAGGTATCGTTGGTCCAAGTGCTCAGGCAGAATACGTACAAACTGGTTTTCATAATTTAATGGGCATTTCCAGCCCTAAAGGATGGGACAACCAATTAGATGACGAATTAGCTTTAGGTGTTTCATACACTCGATTTTGGCGGCAAGTAAATTCAATTGGTTCTTTTAATTTTGGTATGACACCGCATATCAACTTTGTATTGGGTAATGTATATACTTACGCAGCAACAGGCGTCATGTTTCGTTTTGGAACACACCTTGATAGTGATTTAGCGCCACCGAATATTCGACCGGGGTTTCCAGGCTTGTCATTATTTGGGACTAAGAGTCAAAACAGCTGGTACTTTTTTTCCGGTATTGAAGGACGTGCAGTTGTTAGAAATATTTTCCTTGACGGAAACTCATTTAATGATAGCCACAGTGTAGATAAAGAACCTTTAGTAGGGGATCTTCAATATGGAATTGTTTACCAGGCAGGTAGCCTGCGTTTTTCCATAAGCAATATGATTAGAACCAAAGAATATAAAACTCAGAAAGATGAAACGAATTTTGGAGCAATTAATATTTCTTATGAACTAAAAATTTGAATTCTTGTATTTCGTTATGTTTCGAACATGAATGAAGTAGGAGCACCATATAAATATTACTATAGAATTTTCACTTACAGTTCTTTATTAAATCATGTATAAATAACTTAACATTTCATCATTGATAGATATATTAGAGTGGCAACACATACATTCTTTCTTTACCTGCTCACCATATTATTAGCTGCTCGAATTATGGCGGAAATTGCTGTTCGGCTGAGATTTCCTTCAGTGATCGGTGAATTAATGGCAGGAGTCATCCTTGGTCCAAGTCTGTTAGGCTGGTTAGAACCTAACGAGGTTTTAAAATTACTGGCCGAAATCGGCATCATTCTTCTATTATTCCAGGTTGGTTTGGAAACCGATGTCAGACGTCTTGTAAATACAGGTAAACAATCTTTTATTGTAGCTATCGGCGGATTTTTTATTCCATTTGCCCTGGGTTTCAGTCTCGGATATTGGCTGTTTAATTTGTCACTACTGGTATCTCTTTTTATTGGTGGCACATTAACTGCGACCAGCATCGGCATTACTATTAGAGTGTTATCTGACCTTAAACGGCAACAGGAAAAAGAAGGACAAATTGTTTTAGGTGCAGCAGTACTGGATGACATAATGGGTGTTGTACTATTAGCACTGCTGTATGAATTTTCCATTGGCGGTGGCATCAGTATGGTAAATGCCAGTAAAGTTTTAATTTTTGTTGGTGCTTTTTTTGTTTTAGCGCCACTCGCGGCAAAAGTGATTTCGATTCTAATTCATCGATATGATGCCATCAGTGAAATACCTGGATTGATACCCACCACGATTGTGTCTCTTGTTTTGTTCTTTGCCTGGCTAGCTCATGAAGTCGGTGCACCCGAATTACTAGGGGGATTTGCTGCAGGACTTGCTCTGTCGAGACGTTTTTTTCTCCCCTTTGGTATCGCCCTGAGTACCGATAAAAATTTTTCCCAACGAATTGACGATCAAATGCGTCCTATTATTCATTTGTTTACCCCCATCTTTTTTGTCATGGTGGGTTTATCATTAAACCTCAGGGAAATTGACTGGTCATCCCCCTTTATCTGGAGCTTCTCTATACTGTTTTTTACTATCGCCGTGTTAGGCAAATTTTCAGGGGCTTTACTTATAAACGAATCATGGAAAATGCGAATAATGGTTGGGCTTGCAATGGTACCCCGTGGTGAAGTTGGATTAATATTTGCTGAACTTGGACGTGTAAGCGGTATCTTTAATAACGAACTCTATGCAGGCATGGTCATCGTTATTGCACTGACCACCATATTGCCACCTCTTATTATGAAGTGGTCTTATACACACTACGGCAAGCCATAACTATAATTCAACAACATTAAGAAATATAATATTTAACAAAGTGGGAATAATTTTTTTCATTTTTATTTACGCCAGTTTGATGTATTTAATTATGTAAACTAAATATGGCAGCTTATAAATAAAGAACAACATCAAGAGATAAAGATACTGCAGGTAATATAAAGCAGTTAATAAAAATAAAATGGGATTTTACAACTATGCAAACGATGGTAGGTTGGGTACTTTGGGCAAAATAAATTCTTCCGGATAATCTACCCGAACCAGGTACAAACCATGAGGAGCAGCAGTAATACCACCCAGAGTACGATCTTTTAATTCTAATACTTCTTTAGCCCATCCAGGTTCCTGCTCACCTGCACCTATGGTCATTAATACACCCGCCATGTTTCTTACCATGTGATGTAAAAAAGCATTTGCTTCAATATCCAGAAAAATAAAATTTCCCTGACGTGTGATATCAAACTGATGAAGAGTACGAATGGGTGACTTTGCCTGACAACCTAAAGCTCGGTAAGAGGAGAAGTCATGTTCACCAATTAGATGATTAGCCGCTTGTTGCATGCGTTGTTCATCCAGCTTCCGATAATCCCACGTAACCAGACCATTTAGATAAGACGGCCTGGTATTTCGTGAAAAAATAACATAACGATAAGCACGGCGAAAGGCTTTAAAACGTGCATGAAATTCATCACTAATTTCCTGGGCCCATAAGATAGTTACAGCATCAGGTAAGTTAGCATTAACTCCTTTTACCCATTGATAGGGTTCACGTGTTACTTCAGTATCAAAATGAATAATTTGTTCGGTGGCATGTACACCCGTATCAGTTCGACCAGCACATACAACACGCACAAAATGGTTAGCAACTTTACTTAATGCTTTTTCAACAGCTTCTTGCACAGAAGGTGAATGTTCCTGAAACTGCCATCCACAAAATGCACGGCCATCGTATTCTATGCCTAAAGCAATTCTCATATTGCTGTTCTCATAGTCCGGTTCTCATAATTTATATACTTTACTTACTTACCTAAATGTAGAAACAAGAAAGCCACACCAATTGTGGTGTGGCCTTAATAAAGTTGGAAGTTTTTAAGATTAAAAACTTAATCAACTTGATGGAACTTTACGCAATCTGTCCCAATAACGACTGCGCTTCTTCTTTTTGTGTACTGCTTCCCTCGTCCATTACCTCGTCCAGAATACTACGTGCACCTTCCGGATCACCCATATCAATATAGGCTTTTGCGAGATCAAGTTTTGTTCCTACTTCATCACCACCAGCAATATCCGCATCAGCGGTATCTGAAGCATCTAGATTTAAATCTAAACCTGCGTCGGCAGTTTCATCTCCACCAATATCGAGATTGAAATCCAAACCAGCATCTTCCGTAGAATCTGTTGTTCCCAAATCAAGATTAAGATCTAAATCTGCAGCAGCCTCATCACCACCGATATCCAGATTAAAGTCAAGACCGGCATCTTCAGTTACAGATTCTTCAGCAGTGTCTGTCGTCCCCATATCCAGATTAAAATCAAGATCAGCCGCTGGTTCTTCAGTAGCAGTTTCATCACCACCAATATCAAGATTAAAATCCATATCCGCAGCTTCAGGTTCAGCTGCTGTGCTTTCACCTAAATCAAGGTTAAAGTCCATATCATCAGCAGATGTATCTGCTGAACCACTTAAATCAGCTGCTGCAAAAACACCTGTTTCTAAACCGATATCCATAACCTGGCTATCTGTCATACCCATACCAAGATCATCAATCGCCGCTACTTCACTTGTAACAGGAATATCTGATACTGCACTACCCTGATTAAACAAAGGGTTTTCCGGTGCAATCTCGGTGCCCATGCTAACAACTTTTGCCCATAACGGATTTTCTGCTTCATTACCACCAAGGCTGGCGTAAAAGTCTTCTGCTGAAGATTCAAAGGCAGCTTTATTTTGAGTTGCATGATACAACTCAAGTAACTTGGCACGAAGTTCCATACGATTTGGTTCATTTTGAACCGCTTCATTAAGTCGTTCTTCTGCAGCTTCATAACGGCCATATGCCATAAAGACATCGGCTTCAGTTAAGGGATCAACTTCACTGTCATCCGCTTCAATCGCACTTGCGCCACTCATGGCAAAGTCACTTAAAAATGAAGACTCTTCAGAAAATGTAGTTGAATCACCACTTACTGCACTAGCTGTATCTGCTGCTGCTGCACCGGTAAGAATACTTTCCTGAAAATTATCACGTTGACGACGGCGCTTAATGACAATCACAATAATAATTAATAAGAGTAATGCAATAGGAGCAGCAATAAAGAGTAAGTTATCACCACCCAGGCTAAATCCCGTTACTATTCCTCCAACCGAAGCAATAATGCCCATGACCGTATCCATAATACCTGATTCAGCATCAGTATCCCCTTGCTCAGCAATTTCTGCCGCAAGTTCAACCGGGGATTTTTCAGGTTTAGCATGTTCTGGAATAGGTTCTTTTACAGCTAGTTTATTAGGTTCTTCTGTTACAACCGGCTCTTCAACATCTGCAACAGAAGGCTTTTCTATAACAGGTTGTTCCTGAACAGGAACTTCTACTGGTTGTTGATTTAAACTGGACAACTGTTGTTGCAGTGCAGCCAGCTCATCATCTTTAACCGAGATTGAACGTTGTAAACGATTAAGCTCATCTTCAAGTGATTGAAGTTTGTCATTTAATGCGACATTACGTGTACGCATAGTACCCGCATCAGATTTAGCCTGACGTAATTGATCCTGCATTGTAGCCAAATCATTGCTTAGGTTTTCTTCATTAGCACCACCACCCGCTGTTAAGCTTTCGCCTTCGGGTGCTGATAAGGTTAACTCACCTGTGGTATCGGTAGCGGCAACATCATGATCTGCAACTTCTCCACCTGCCATAATAGGCTGTACACCCGCTGCTTCAGCAACTTGTTGGCGATAACTGTTCCATCTTTCAGTTTGTTCAATAAATGAGTTAGCCGCTTCTTTGCGTGACAATGAAGTCAATACTGATGGATCATCAATACGTAAAACATGACCGACTTTTAAACGATGAACATTGTTATCAATAAAAGCATCTGGATTACTTTGCAACAGTGCCATCATGACTTGATAAATACTAACGCTTTCATCACCTTGACGAAGTTTTTCGGCAATATTCCAAAGATTATCATTTGCTTTAGTAATACCGTAATCCAAATCACCCATTTCACCCTCAGCAACCAGAACTTCAACGGGTTCTTCATCAACAACAGATTCATCTGATTCGCTATAAGCCGTTAATGGAATACGTGGCCACAATTCATCAGAGGTATCTTCTTCAAAAATAGAATCTGGATCAAATGCTACCGGTGCTGATTCTTCTTCATATACAGGTTCAAGAGCAGGAGGAATATCAACAGAAGGTTCAACCATTTCGATAACCGGTTCAACTTCAATAACCGCTTCTGGTACAGGTGCCTCAACGACAGCTTCTACTGGTTCTGGCATGAACACAGGCATCGGTGCAGGTTCTGCAACCGGCTCAACAAATGGCGTTTCTTCAATTACAGCAACCGGTTCTTCTGCAACTGGCTCAGGCTGTTGTATTACAGGTTCCGGAGCTATCGTTTCTGCAACTACAGGAGCGGGTTCAGCAACTCGTTTTGGTGCATGGCCAGGAGGATCGATTAACATGGTGTATTCACGAAGCATACGACCATTTTTCCAGTTCAATTCCAAAAGGAAATTCATGAACGGTTCACGAACTGTTGCACTGGTGGTGACATGTATATAGTAATCACCATTAGACCGTTGTTTAACTTTAAATTTGAGCTTATTAAGAAGTGCAGTACGATCAATCCCGGAACGTAAAAAGGCCTCTTCCGTGGCAAGATTAATAGTCAAACTCTGAACATCGTTTGCCGAAGCTGACAATAAAGCAACTTCCGCATTCAATTTTTCATTTAAGGAGGACTTTAGCTTAATTCCCCCAAATCCCAATGCCTGAACCGACAAAGGTGACATCGTTAGACCAGCTGATACAATAAAAACGGCTAGCTTACGCAGCATAACAACTCTCCACTTCATTTAGCGTCCCTCAACGCAACAGCCAATTTAGGTGTATTCTTATATTTTTCAATAACTTACCTAAATATAGCTCGAAAATTCTTTATAAGTATGCAGTAACTATAGCTTATATGTAAAGTTTTACCAAAATTTCTGCTATTTGAACAGCATTTGTTGCCGCTCCTTTACGCATATTATCCGTCACAACCCACAGATTTATCCCCTTTTCAGCCGAAATATCCTCACGAATCCGACCAACCAGGACTGAATCCTTTCCTGCCGCTTCCGTTACCGGTGTAGGCCACTCCGTTTCATTTAATAATTCAATACCGGCAGCTTGCTGTAATAACTCATTCACTTTAGTCACAGAAATTTTTTCTTTTGTTTCTATATGAATCGATGCGGCATGGCCAATAAAAACAGGAACACGCACTGCAGTTGCATTTACCATTATTGAATCGTCATCTAAAACTTTTTGCGTTTCCCAAACCAATTTCATTTCTTCATCAGTATAACCGTTATCAAGAAGCTCGCCCACTTGAGGTAAAACATTGAAAGCAATTTGTTTTGGATAGGTTTTACACTTCACATCACGAAAATTTAATAAGGCTGCTGTTTGTGATGCTAATTCTTCTGCCGCTTCTTTACCTGAACCTGAAACAGATTGGTAAGTTGAAACATTAATGCGTTTAATGCCTACAGCATCATGAATCGGTTTTAATGCCAGCAACATCTGAATACTTGTACAGCCCGGACTTGAAACAATCTTGCGTTTATTAACACCTTCTAGCGCATCTTCATTTACTTCAGGAATAATAAGCGGCACATCATTATCATTTCTAAAGGCCGGTGTACGATCAATAACAATACAGCCTTCAGAGGATGCTTTTTCAGCATATTTTTTTGATAACTCTTCAGTCGAAACAAAAAATGCAATTTGTACTCTTGAAAAATCAAAAGAATCAACATCTCCTATTTTTAAAGCATATCCACTAAACTCTAAACGGGCACCTGATGATGCTTCGCTATCAAGTAAGAAAATTTGTCCAACCGGAAATTCTCGTTCTTCCAAAATTTCGAGTAACGTTTCGCCTACTGATGTAGTCGCACCAACTATTGCTATATCTACTTCTTTGATCATTACATAAACTCTTTTTTCACCGCAAAGGCGCAGAGAACGCAAAGTTTTAGCAAATATTTTTCTTTGCGAACTTTGCGTCTCTGCGGTTAAATTTTAGCTTTCTAATAATATCCGCAACATACGACGCAACGGTTCAGCTGCACCCCATAACAATTGATCACCCACTGTAAATGCTGATAAGTAATCATCACCCATTGAAAGTTTACGCATGCGTCCTACCGGAACAGTTAAAGTACCTGTAACAGCAGCTGGAGTAAGTTCTTTAATCGTTACTTCAGGTTCATTAGCAACCACTTTAACCCAGTCATTATGACTCGCCAGGATATCGTTGATTTCATCCATCGGTACGTTCTGTTTCATTTTGATAGTGAGTGCTTGTGAATGACAACGCATTGCACCGATACGTACACATAAACCATCAATGGGTACAGGATTGTTAGAACGACCTAATATCTTGTTAGTCTCAACTTGTGCTTTCCACTCTTCTTTGGTCTGACCACTATCACGTGGTACATCAATCCAGGGAATCAAACTTGCTGCTAAAGGTGCAGGCCATTGTTCAGTTGGATAAGAATCACTACGAATAAAATCAGTGACACTTTTATCAATATCAAGAATCGCTGTTGCAGGATCTTCATTCATGACTTTAACGTTATCATTAATCGCGCCCATTTGACGAATTAACTCACGCATATTTTTTGCACCCGCACCTGAAGCGGCTTGATAAGTCATTGGAGTGATCCATTCAACTAAATCTTTTTCAAACAAACCACCTACTGCCATCAACATTAAGCTTACGGTACAGTTACCACCGACGAATGTTTTAACACCATTAGTTAAACCATCTTTGATGACATCTTTATTAACAGGATCAAGTACGATGATACTTTCATCAACCATACGTAAAGAAGATGCAGCATCAATCCAGTAACCACCCCAACCTGCCTGGCGCAAATCTTTGTAAACTGAGTTGGTATAATCACCACCCTGACAAGTAACAATGATATCCATCACTTTAAGCTCATTGATGTCTTTTGCATCTTTTAGTGCAGGTACATCTTTACCAACATCAGGGCCTGCCAGTCCGGCTTGTGATGTAGTAAAAAAAACAGGTTCGATATCATTAAAATCATTTTTATCACGCATGCGTTGCATCAGGACCGATCCCACCATGCCGCGCCAACCTACAAATCCTACCCTTTTCATCTTAAATACCCCTGAATAAACCTTATAAACTTTCACCGCAGAGACGCAGAGAACGCAAAGAAAAAATCAATATATATGCTTAAAATATAAAAACTTTGCGTTCTCTGCGTCTCTGCGGTAAAAAATAATTACAACGCAGCTACCACTGCATCACCCATTTCTGAGGTGCTCACTTGCTTCATACCATCTGAATAAATATCTGCTGTACGTAAACCTTGATCGAGTACTGTGTTTACAGCTTTCTCGATACGCTCAGCATTTGCTACATCGTCTAAGGTATAACGCAACATCATTGCAACAGATAAAACAGTAGCTAATGGGTTTGCTACATTTTGTCCTGCAATATCAGGTGCTGAACCATGAATGGGTTCATACATACCTTTGTTATTAATATCCATTGACGCTGAAGGCAACATGCCGATTGAACCTGTTAACATGGCTGCACAATCAGAAAGAATATCGCCAAACATATTTGTTGTCACCATGACGTCAAACTGTTTTGGCGCACGCACTAATTGCATTGCTGCGTTATCAACATACATGTGACTTAATTCGATATCTTTATTTTCCTTTCCTAAGTCGCTTACTACTTCTCGCCATAGTTCTGTACATTCCAATACGTTTGCTTTGTCAACAGAACATAAACGGCTATCACGTTTACGTGCTATATCAAACGCAACTTTAGCGATACGTGAAATTTCTGATTCTTTATAAATTAATGTGTTGTAACCTTGACGTTCGCCGTTATCTAATGTGCGCACACCACGAGGTTGGCCAAAATAAATACCACCGGTTAACTCACGTACAATCATAATATCCAACCCGGATACAACTTCAGGTTTAAGTGTTGAAGCATCAGCTAATTGCGGATAAAGAATGGCAGGACGTAAGTTTGCAAATAAATCCAACTCAGCACGCAAACCCAACAAACCTTTTTCAGGTCGTACTGCAATGTCCAGTGACTCCCATTTATAACCACCTACCGCGCCTAACAAAATCGCATCAGATTCTTTAGCCAGTTTTAATGTTGCTTCAGGTAATGGTGAACCCGTTTCATCATAAGCTGTTCCACCTACAAGGCCCTGTTCCATTTCAACATCAAGACCATGTGCCTTTAATGCTTCAATTACTTTAACCGCTTCAGCAACAATCTCTTGTCCGATACCATCACCGGGTAAAACTGCAATTTTCTTAGTCATAATCTTTATCCATTCTTTAGTTTAAATGTAGGTCGGCCTTCAGGCCGACGCAGCTGTCGAGCTGAAGCACGACCTACAATATATAGTCAGGAGCAATAAATAATTTCGTGCTTACCCAATCATTAGTTAGCTAAACAACCATGGTGCTTCTACACTACGGCGTTGTTCGTATGCTTTTATGTCATCAACATGCTGCATGGTTAAACCAATATCATCTAAACCATTTAATAAACGATGTTTACGGAATTCATCGACATCAAACTTTATTACATTTCCATCGGTTTTAGTGATCGTTTGTTTTTCCAAATCAACATTTAACTCATAGCCTTCATTAACGGCAACATCATTAAATATTTGATCAACAGTTTTTGCATCTAACTTGATTAATAAAATACCATTTTTGAAACTATTGCTATAAAAAATGTCTGCAAAACTTGGTGCGATGATAACCTGAAAGCCATAATCTAATAATGCCCATGGCGCATGTTCACGACTGGAGCCGCAACCAAAATTTTCACGCGTAACCAGTATTTGTGCTCCCTGATAACGTGGTTGATTTAATACAAAGTCTTTATTTAATGGACGATTAGTATTGTCTTTGCCCGGTTCACCGTGATCAAGATAGCGCCATTCATCAAATAGATTAGGACCAAAACCGCTACGTTTAATTGATTTCAAAAACTGTTTTGGAATAATGGCATCAGTATCAACATTAGGTCGATCCATCGGAGCCACGATTGCTTTTAAATTTGTAAATTTTTCCATAATATTTTCTCATAAGGTAGGTCAGACTTCAGTCTGACACAGCTGTCGGGTTGAAACCCAACCTACAATATATAGCACATTGGTTTCTATCTACTCTTGGCTAAACTACAATTTTGTTACATCTATAAAGTGGCCTTTTATGGCTGCTGCTGCTGCCATTGCAGGACTTAGCAAATGTGTACGACCACCCTGTCCTTGCCGGCCTTCAAAATTTCGATTCGAAGTTGAAGCACAACGTTCTTGTGGTTCTAGTCGATCTGCATTCATCGCTAAACACATCGAACAACCCGGTTCACGCCATTCAAAACCTGCTTCAATAAAAATTTTATCCAAACCTTCTTTCTCGGCTTGTTGTTTAATCAAACCTGAACCCGGCACAACTAAAGCAAGCTTGATGTTACTTGCTACTTTGTGTCCTTTAGCAACCTCTGCTGCAGCACGCATGTCTTCTATGCGTGAATTGGTGCATGAGCCAATGAAAACTTTATCAACACTAATTTCATTCATCGGTGTATTCGCGGTTAAGCCCATGTAGTTTAATGCTGCAACCATTCCTTCACGTTTCACTTCATTTTTTTCAATTTTTGGATCAGGCACTTTTTGATCAATGCTAATTACCATTTCAGGTGATGTTCCCCACGTGACTTGTGGTTTAATACTCGCTGCATCAATGTTAATTACCGTATCAAATTTTGCATCAGCATCGCTGTGTAAATCGTTCCACGCTTCAACCGCTTGATTCCAGTTATTTTCACCTGGTGCGTACGGACGACCTTTAACGTAATCAATTGTTTTTTGATCAACAGCAACCATACCCGCACGGGCACCGGCTTCAATGGCCATGTTACAAACGGTCATACGCCCTTCCATAGAAAGTGCACGAATAGCATCGCCACCAAACTCGATTGCATAGCCCGTTCCACCGGCAGTACCTGTTTCACCAATGATCGCTAAAACAATATCTTTTGCCGTAATACCACTTTTTACTTCACCATTAACACTCACCAACATTGTTTTTGATTTGGCTTGCAGCAAACATTGCGTTGCCATTACATGTTCAACTTCAGATGTACCAATGCCATGCGCTAAAGCACCAAATGCACCATGCGTAGAAGTATGTGAGTCACCACACACCACAGTCATACCCGGTAAAGTTGCTCCCTGTTCAGGACCAATCACATGCACAATACCCTGCCGGATATCATCCATTTTAAATTCAGTTATTCCGAACTCACTACAATTTTGATCTAAAGTCTCAACTTGCAAACGTGAAACAGGATCCTCAATACCTTCTATTCCCTGACTACGATCAGTCGTCGGAACATTATGATCCGGTGTGGCCAGGTTCGCATCAACCCGCCATAATTTCCGACCAGCCATACGCAAGCCTTCAAATGCTTGCGGTGAAGTCACTTCATGCACTAATTGACGATCAATATATAAGAGTGCAGTACCGTCACCATTGTCACGCACCACATGTTGATCCCATATTTTTTCGTATAAGGTCTTGCCTGTCATTTAAACTTCCTCATATATCAAACGATTAAAGATTAATGTTTAACCGCTTCAACTTCTAATCGCACCATCTTAACGTGAGAAATTCCAATCTTGTCGACTGGATAAATCTTTATGTAACTATCGATAACGTCAGTAATAAACTCTTCTCTTTTATGCTCTGGCAACTGATTGGTATAAGGCATCCAGGTTGTTCTAAACCAACCGGCTAATCCTTTTTTACCAACATGTTGCATATCTTTATTGATTAACTCAATTCGAATTGCTTTAAAACCAGTATTATTTAACCAGTTTTCATAATCTTCCGTGGCATAAAAATGATAAGGAAAGGTAAAACGTTGATAATACTCTTTCCATTTTTCTCTGGCTGTTACCTCGGTAACCACACCAATAAATTCTTCAGCATTGCCCTGACCGCCCATCTGTAACAATACCTTGCCGCCGTGACTCAAGCTTTGATAACAGTTTTTCAACACCGCAACATGATCCTGTACCCAGTGCAAAACGGCATTTGAAAACACCACATCAAATTTTTCATTATATGAAAAATCTGTCGCATCATCATGTTTAAAATTAAGGTTACGACTATTTACGTAAGCTTTTTTTGCCAGAGAAATCATCTCAAAAGAGGCATCTATTCCTGTTACATTGCCATGCGTTAAACATGCAGCAATAGCGGCAGAAACTTTCCCATCGCCACAACCTAAATCCAGTACCTGTTCAGAACCTGACAAGTTTAATTTTGCTAACAATTCCTCAGCCCACACCTGTTGAGCAGAAGACTGATTAGCATAATCTGCTGCATTCCATTCAAAAACGGGCATAGTCTGTTCGTTCATAACTCACTCCTTGTTTTTTTCCTCTTTGGGCGCAATTCTACTGCTATAAATACTATTACACAAATTCATTATTTTCATATAAACTATTCCAAATAGTAATACCACAAAAGGACTCTAAGTTGGATATCCCAAACCTTAATGCCTTCGTTGCTGTGGCCGATACCGGTTCATTTTCTGCCGCATCAGAACATCTTTACCTCACCCAACCCGCCATCAGCAAACGAATTTCAGCTTTAGAAGCTGAGCTCGAAATTCAATTATTTGACCGTATTGGACGTAAAGTTACTTTAACTGAAGCAGGAACAGCTTTAATCACGCACGCGCGTAATATTCTGCAACAGGTAGAAGACAGCAAACTCGCTATGAAAAATCTCTCGGGACATATTGCAGGAAAACTCAGTATTGGAACCAGCCACCACATTGGGTTGCATCGTTTGCCTCCGGTATTACGTGCTTTTACTCACACTTATCCCGAAGTTGAACTGGATTTACATTTCATGGATTCAGAAGAAGCCTGTCATTCAATAGAACATGGCGAACTTGAGCTGGGCATAGTAACGCTACCTTTAGAACCCGCAAAAGTACTCAACACATACGAAGTATGGCCAGATCCATTAGACATCGTGGTTAACCAATCTCATCCTCTGACATTATTAAAAAAAATCACACCAAAACAATTGTCGAACTATTCAGCTATTTTACCCACACGAGGAACATATACCCGACAGATATTTGAGCACACCATGCGCAAACACAAACTGGAACTAAAAGTGGGTCTGTCAACCAACTATTTAGAAACCATTAAAATGATGGTAAATGTTGGTCTCGGTTGGAGCGTATTGCCCCGCAGTATGCTTAACAAAGAACTTAAAACACTTCGTATTGAAGGAATAAAGCTTGAACGAAAATTAGGCGTGGTTTGGCATACTGGCCACACATTATCTAATGCCGCTAAAGCAATGTCAGATATGCTCAAACATAATATAAACATTTAATAACACTTAACATTACTAAGGAAATCTGACTATAATTGATATTTTATTTGGGAAAAAAATATGGCTTTAGATTCAGCTAAACACATACTGGTTGTCGATGATGATGAGATGATGCGGGCTTTTGTTAAGGAATTATTACTCATTCATGATTTCAAAATTACAGAAGCGGCAAACGGTAAAGCTGGCCTAAAAGAGTTTCGCGAAAATACCCCTGATTTAGTGATTACTGACATCATCATGCCTGAAATGGAAGGGATTAGTTTTATTCGTGAATTACGCTCATATAATAAAGACATTCCTATTATTGCTATGACCGGCAATGCGCATGGTCGTATAGAAGAACACCAGGATATTTCATCTCAACTCGGTGCTGATAAAATTTTACGTAAACCCATTAAATCAAAAGAGTTTCTGGATACAATAAGCAAACTCATTTAAGATCTTTATTTAATCTTTCTTTATCAGCATTCGCGCCAAGAAAATCTACAATAATATCCAAATCTTTTTCTGCATTACCCAAGCAACTTGTTGCACCCGGTGAAGGTGTCATATTAAAAATCAAACCATTACCCGGACTTAGTTTTGCTTCACCTAAATGCAAGCAGTGATTTTTTTTATCGATCATAACCGGACGAATACCCCCGGTTTTTTTTGCGAAGGTTAAATCTTTTAGTTTCATCTTTGGGACAATTTTACGTGCATCATTAAGAAATAAATGACGACGTATAACAGGTATTTCAAAACACACGTTTTTAAACAAGTAGTTACGAATATCCGAAACACGAAGTAAACCCCAAAGTGTTTTTATTACGTTCCAATCAAGTTTAAAAATAAATAAAAATTCAGGTAATGTTTTCCAGTTATATCGTTCAAGCACAGGTAAAGCCAACGCAGTGGGTCCAAAACGCGTTTTACCCGGCACTAATATATCAGGATCACCATGTATGGCTGCAAAAGGAAGCTTGTCATTCTGTACAGTATATACTTTTCCTTTTAATACATCCGGTGCGTAATAAAAACTTCCTGCCATGGGTAAACATGAATACTCCAGTCCATAACCCATGCGATGCGCAAACAATAAACTATGTCCACCTGAAGAGACCACAACAAATTTGGCATGGTAAGTACCCTTTGCAGTTTTTACCTCGTAGCCCTCAGCTGATTTTTTTAGCTTAGAGACTTTGCAACCAAGCTTTACCTCAATATTTTTATTCTTTACTGATTTTGCCTGTGTTTGAGCCGATGTTACAAAAGACTGGGATAAGGCCTGAAAATTTACTGCGGTGTATTCATCCAGAACAGCTAAGGCAACGATGTCTTCTTTTCGTCCATCAATAACAGCAGGTTCAACCTTTTCAATTTGTTCACGCTCTAATAATTGCATGCCAGCATAATGTGGGCTGAATTGCTTAAATCGATCTCGCAGTAGATTCACTTCCTTATCACCAACGCCGATAACCATTTTAGGATACTTGAAAAGAATTTCTTCTTTATTTGCTAAACCTTCGGTATAACGTACTACCATGTTTGCAGAATCTTTTACCTGGAGTGCTTTATCAAGGGTATAGTTGGTTTCAATATCCCCACAATGCAATGTTTGACTGTTATTGCGTCCATGTGAGTTTACGTTTGCAATGACATTGTATTTCTCCAGCAACATGACATGGTTAAGATCCGTGTACTCGGCTAATAAGTACAATAAAGCAGTACCGGAAACACCTCCACCAATAATTATCACATCATGAGTATGTGTTTTATCCACTAAAGATCCCTTTTGTAACGAAGTTATAATCCATTATCGGCAAGTTAACGACAAAACTAAAGATTTAAAAAAACAAATTGAATTATTTGTAAAAATAATTAAGCGGGGATAATTTTATAAGCAATATAGGCTGCAATTAAACTTACGATAGAGGCCACCATAAAAGTAGCTGTAGTTCCAAATGAGTCCCAGGTATAACCTGCATATAAACTGCCTATTGCGCCACCGGCTCCAAAGCTAACGCTGCTGTATAAAGCCTGCCCTGTACCTTGATGTTTTCCCACAAAATAGATATGAATAAGCTGAATCGCAACCGCATGATAAATACCAAATGAAGCAGCATGTAAAATTTGTGCAAAAATCATTATTGGCAAACTCATTGGAAATAAAGCAATAATTAACCATCGGACTGAAGCCAGAAGTAAACTCACTATAAGTAATTGTTTTAAACCATAGCGAGGAACTAATTTATGCATACGCATAAAAATGACAACTTCAGCAAACACCCCTAATGCCCACAAAAAACCAATCATCGATAAAGAGTAACCATAGTCCTGCATATAAATGGAGTAGAAAGTGTAATAAGGGCCATGCCCCAATTGCATGAGTAAACATATAACCAATAAACCCAATACTTCAGGACGTTTAAGCACCTGTTTCAGAGGCTCATGTGTCACGTGAGAATGTTTTGCGACTTCTTCAGGTACAATAAGGCTGCTCACCCAGATACTGATAAACAGCCCCATTAAGATCATGGGTAAATAGGAAATTTTTGTACCATCTAATTGCTGGCCGATAATCCAAACCGCGACAATAAAACCAACCGATCCCCATAAACGTACTGAACTGTATCGATGAGTATGTTCACCCAAATGAGAAAAGGTGGTTGCCTCAAATTGCGGTAAGGTGGCATTCCAGAAAAAACTAAACAACATCATGACAACAACCAGCCACCAATACTGTTGTGAAATAAACACACCGGCAAAAGCAATAACAGAAAGTAAACCACCGAGACGAACAATCGCCATACGTTTGCCCGTATGATCAGCCACCCAACCCCAGATGTTTGGCGAGATAATTTTTGTCGCCATGATAATTGCCATCATTGTACCGATAGCAGCAGCGTTAAAACCAAGAGATTTGAGGTAAAGCCCCCAATAGGGAATTAAAACACCAAGACTGGCAAAATAGAAAAAATAAAAGCCGGACAGGCGCCAATATGGCATCAAGTTATTCAGAGCTGGCAGGGATTACCGGGGTATCCACTTTCACGTCAGCGTTCTGCGCACGATTACGCAATAAATGATCAACTAACACCAGGGCTAACATTGCTTCTGCGATTGGTGTTGCTCGAATACCGACACAAGGATCATGACGGCCCTTGGTGACTACTTCAACTGCTTCGCCCTTTAGATTAATAGTCTTACCCGGCAAACGAATGCTTGAGGTCGCTTTTAACGCCATACTCACCGTAATATCCTGACCTGAAGAAATACCGCCCAGAATACCACCTGCATTATTGGACAAAAAACCCTCTTTGCTTAATTCATCACGATGCTCAGTGCCCTTTTGCTCAACACAGGCAAAACCAGCTCCAATTTCAACACCTTTAACAGCATTGATACTGATCATCGCATGTGAGATATCAGCATCTAAACGATCAAAAATAGGTTCACCTAAGCCCGGTGGTACACCGGTTGCAACAACATTAATACGGGCACCAACTGAATTGCCTTCCTTTCGTAAAGCATCCATGTAATCTTCAAGTTCTTGTACTTTATCAGAATCAGGAAAAAAGAAAGGATTTTCCTCAACATCATTCCAGTCAAATTTTTCATATTTAATCGGGCCGAGTTGAGCCATATACCCCCGAATTTCAATACAACAAGATTCTTTTAAGTATTTTTTTGCA
>VAPK010828049.1_pt1 | contig 34738 bp, 23 predicted proteins | sample 3395031 | NCBI WGS metagenome assembly VAPK01 (sample SAMN08290443, study PRJNA428436) | hydrothermal vent metagenome | isolation source: Deep-sea hydrothermal vent chimney 1 | place: Pacific Ocean: Juan De Fuca Ridge
AATGTGATATCAACTTGCCGTTGGCTCACTGCTTTAGATGTTAATTTAACCAGAAGGGATGAAAATTAAATTGAAAGGCTATGAATTTAGAATTGCTGCTTCATCCGCGCTCGGCATCCGATTGTTGCGACGGAATAATAAATGATTCATTCCTTACCTTCCATGTTTGATAACTTGGCTTCTGACTCAAAAAACACCCGCATCGATCTTTTTTAAAGCACAAAATAATCAAAAATCCTACTTAAGTATCCGCTTAGTTCATTTATTAAGCAAACACATACTCTGTTTTTTCCTGTTCAGCCCGCGTTCAGTCGATCCCTTATATCCTGCTAATTATCCAATCACACATAACCTTTAAGTTAGCCGGAGACTTTGATTGGAAGTGAAACCAAAGAGTATTTGCAATCTAATTTCAGAGAGGGAACCAATTATGATCAAAATAGTAAGTTTGACTGGCGCTGCTTTAATACTAACTAGCATCTTATCGAGCAACAGCTATGCAAATCAAGAAGAAGGTCTTGCATTGGCGAAAACAAGTGGTTGTTTAGCTTGCCATAGTATAGAGAAAAAAATAGTTGGCCCCGCCTGGAACGATGTAGCAGCGCGTTACAAAGATGATGCAAATGCTAAAGAAACTTTGATTTCAAAAGTTAAAGTCGGTGGTAAAGGTAACTGGACAGAAGAGACGAAAGGTGTTCCCATGCCTCCTTACTCTCCCCGCGTAAGCGATGCCAACATCGAAAGCTTAGTTGATTTTGTCCTTTCTTTGAACAAGTAATATTTATACTTCCATCCAACCTTAGTTTAACTCTGCATAAATTTGGGCACCTCATTTGGTGCCCATCCCCCTTACCATACTCCTTAGCGTCCGTTCGTTATCCCCTTAGCATCGCGAAATTGATCTATCCTATGAAAGGATAATATACTAAAGAGATATTTGGGAATAAGGCTTTTATTAAAATACCCACCTGGCTGGTCTTTTTGCCCGTCTTTTCCACGGTCCCGTCGGTTACCTCGCTCACTAGGCGCCCCTCGGGACCGTGAAAACAACAAACAAAAATCCAACGCAATATAGGTAATTTAATTTCAGCCTTATCCCTTACCCAATGACGCGGCCAGTCTTTAGTCTATCAAACAACATGGTGAACAACAGGTGCGAATATTAGTGGTAGAAGATGAATTCACGTTAAGACAACAATTAGTGAATCGCTTGACAATGGTTGGTTATGCCGTTGATGACTGTGGCGAAGGGGAAGAAGCATTATACCTCGCTGCCGAAATCCCCTATGATCTTGCCATTGTCGATTTAGGTCTCCCTGGCTTACCAGGCATTGATTTGATACAAGAACTTCGCAAAAAAAAAGTGACATTTCCAATACTTATACTAACTGCTCGGGCAAAATGGCAAGAAAAAGTCGATGGTCTAGAAGCCGGTGCAGATGACTACTTAACAAAACCCTTTCACATGGAAGAATTACTCGCCCGGATACGGGCACTACTGCGCCGCGCCGCCGGCTTGTCTTCCACGACCCTCGAATTTGGCGAACTAAATATCGATACGTCCTCTCAAACCGTCAACGTCCAGCAACAACCTATCGAATTAACGGCGTTTGAATATAAAGTCCTCGAATATTTAGTGATGCACCCAGGAAAAGTTATATCAAAAACTGAGCTTACTGAACATATTTATGCCCAAGACTTTGACCGTGACAGTAACGTCATTGAAGTATTTATTCGGCGACTAAGAAAAAAACTCGACCCGGACAATCACATCAAGCCCATCGAAACCTTACGCGGCCGCGGCTATCGTTTTACCTTGGAAATGCAATAGCAATTAGCTGTCATACAAAGCCATCGATGAACCGCTCAGCCGATCAGGACAATCCACCTAAAAAATGCCAACTCATAGATATAACACAGAAAAAACAATTACTTACACAGCGAAAGCTAGCACCCCCTCCCTCACGTAACTATTCACTATGTCGCTCTTACTTCGTCTTTTTATCGCCGCCAGTATCGTACTCGCCGCCTTTTTAGGGTTAACTGGATATTTACTTGATCAATCCTTCCAAGAAAGTGCTCAAACCGCCACTCGTGATCGATTACAGGGCCATCTGTACACCCTCATCGCCTTCGCAGAAATCACACCTTCTGGCACCATCGTCATGCCAAAACTCCAACGAGAAGAGCGATTCAATCAAGTCAACTCAGGACTATACGCCCAGATACTCCGAGATGATGGTGAAGACTTATGGCTATCCATTTCATCAAAATATAAAAACTTACCTAAAATATTTGGCCTTGATCGAGCCCAGCACTACTTTGATAAAAGCTATGTGGATGATGAAGAAGTTTTCGTGTTTGCTTTTGGGGTTTCTTGGGACCCCGGCAATCCCAATCAAATCTATACCTTCAATGTCATTGAAAATCTCAGCTCATATCATGAAGAAATTAAAAAATTCAGAAAGCAATTGTGGTTTGGATTGAGCAGTGTTGCATTTTTTTTACTCATTGTACAAACCCTCACCTTGCATTGGGGATTGTCACCGCTCAGAAAGTCAGCATCACAGATAAAACGTATTGAACAAGGACAACAAGAACTCATTCGCGGTCACTACCCTGCAGAGCTGCGCAGCTTAACCGATAATCTCAATCAATTACTGTCCAGCAGTAAAGAACAACGAGAGCGTTATCGCCATTCACTCGGTGATTTAGCGCATAGCCTAAGAACACCGCTCACGTTGTTACAAAATTCCATGGAAACCGAAACTGATTGCCACGAACTTCGTTTATTAACCGCTGAACAAATTGAGCGAATGCGGCAAATCACAGACTACCAACTGCAGCGTGCCGCGACATCGGGCAGCAAACCCTTAGCTAAGCCTATACAAATATACCCAATTGCCGAAAAAATATCCCACAGCTTGGCAAAAATTTACCAAGAAAAAAAAATTGTCTTTATTTTACAGATTCCCCAATCATCAGAGTTTTATGGCGATCAAGGAGATTTATATGAAGTCCTTGGCAATCTATTGGATAATGCCGCCAAATGGTGTAACCAGAAAGTATCCATTACCATCGAAACACACCAAGACAACCACAAAGCGAATCACATATGCATCGAAGATGATGGACCAGGCATTGACAAAAGCTTACAAGAAGAAATTATTAAACGCGGTGTCAAAAGTACTGGTCCAGCAGGGGGCAGCGGTATCGGACTCGCGATTGTGCAAGATATAATTAAAGTCTACCAAGGACAATTCCAGGTTAGCTCAAGCAAACTAGGTGGTGCCGCATTTATTATACAGCTTCCCTGAGATTCATCGCGAGGAAAAGACCTGGTTTAGACAGAACAATTTTACCTAAAGGGACCATATATCCCAAATCCTAAGGGTTCGACAAGCCCATTAATAACAAAAATCACGCAACATGATGACCGCCTCGCTATCAACCTATAAATTTCGTATCACCTGCCGTTAATCGATCACCCATCGCAAAATTATCAACGCCCATTTCTGCCGGTTTGTACAATGAACTCGATCAAACCTGAACGAGATCCATACCGTTATCAAAAACAAGTATTGCTTAGTTGTGCAATCATCACTGCAACAACTACACTTAATAGAATTTAGTTAGATAAAATTTCCATGTGCAAAAAAATCTGTTAGTATTTTCTCACACCATTAATTTTTATCTGTAAAAAAAGGAAACTCCGCAATGGCAACAAGACCCGCAAGCAAAAAAACCAGTACTCAACCAACTGTATCAAAACAAATCATCGCTGCAGTTTCTGGCGATACCAAAGCCCAGCAACTGCTACAAAAAAATATCAATCAAGCCACCGCAGCAAAAAACAAAATAGAGGATAAACTAACAAAATCTTTGAGAATCGTTATCGACAAACAAAAAGCATTAGAAAAAGCGACCAAAATCGCGGCAAGCAGAAAAACAGCAGCCACGGCTAACGCAAAAAAGAAAACAACAGAAGCCCTAAAAAAAGCAAAAACCCTCGTCACTGAGAATAAAGCAAGCATGGCTGTGGCAACAAAGCAAGTCAAAGAGACAGAAAATTCGCTCAAAGAAAATAACAAACGGCAAACAGCTAGAGATCAAGCATTGATAAAGTTTTTAGCTCAATGGGATAAAGAATACGACAAAAAAATAGCAAGCCAACCAAAGAGACAAACAAGCACTAAAGCCAAACCCGCCGCGAAAAAACCTCTGCAAGCAAAAACAGCGACAGTAAAAACCACACCAACAAAAGCAAAGACAACAAAAGCAACCACTAAAAAAGGACCGGCCAAAACCATCGCTAAAAAGACAACGAAGCCAGCCACCGCCGCTAAACCTGCCACAGTCAAGTCGAGCAATGCCACCAAAGCTAGCAAACCACAGCTAAAAAAGGAAAAATCAACGGAAGCCGTGAAGATGAAAACCGAGATCCAACCACCGATTCAATCTTCGCTTCCCATACCGGCGGTAAATAACACGCAAAATGGAGAAAATTTACGTCCGGAGAGTTAAGTCATATTGATCCTTTGTTGTGAGCACAACCGACCACTGAAACTGCCCAACCTATAAGGTTTAGAGAAATAAATATGATCCCAGTCTGCCCTCTCGTATCGAGAGCATAGCGCTCGCTTGACTGACGAGACAGACTGTTTTACAACGAAAACACGGATAGAAAATCACCGCCGAGTTGTTTCACAAGGTGGTGGTTTTTTTATTTCCAAACAAACATCAGAAGTCAAAAAATACATTAAAAATCAGGCTCAATATGGACTCCAGGGTTGTGAAAAAATTAGCTCGTTGACTCAAATCGCCAAATAAGACCCCGGAATCCATATTGAACCAAAAATCAAAAGAATAACACTATTGCTGTATCCTCTCTAAGTTCTGCCTCTTATTAATAGCACGATCGCCGAGTAGGGTGGATTAAGCGCGGCGAATCCACCCTACCCTATTCTCACCTGCACATTAAACGCTGGATTAGATGCTTAATTTAACTACCTAGCTATAGTAATCAGTAAATGCATAGAACAAATGAACGTGCCGCCTCTTCTGGCTAACACTCTGGTCTTCAATTTTGCGATTAATCGCATGTACCCTATTATACGCTACGGCTTTGCTTGCCCGAAAACAAAATCATGAATTCCTCTTCCACTGGCGCTTATTGTCTTTTTTTTTCACGACCATCGGACATCAGAAACCTATTCATTATTTCTGATATTATTTTCATTGACGGGGCAATTGGTTTAGAAATGATCGAAAGTTATATCGCTGAGGCAGGTTTAGCGGAGCATCGACCTTCCATATAAGCCGATCGGCAAAACATCATATAGGATGGGAAAATATAATTGAAATTAAAATTCAAGAAGGCTTATTTATTGTGCAATTGACTACCTCACATTGTTCGCAAGCAATCTCCATCGCCTAATATGCACAAAAATAAACCTTCTCATCATAAGCATAAATCCATGACTCATCACCACCAGACTCCATTTTCAACCGCTTGTTGATAAATTTGCTATCACGTATGAAAATAGAAAAATTATATTAATTCCAGTCTTCGCCAGTGAAATCATGAAATTCATCTAAAGCATAAAGATCATCACCAAAGGCCGCTTTACAGTGCGTAAAAATCTCCATCTGAAGCATCGCATCGTCGTTTGCAAAATCATCATCCAGCGTCGTAGTAAAATCATCCATATCAAATGGCTGAGCGGGAAAAATTTCATTGGATTCATGTGAATTATGGCTTCTATTCATGGTATTGCTCCTGATTTAATCTTACTGTTAATCGATTGTTAGATATATTTTTATTTAACCAAAGATAACCAAGAACAAGGTGTGAACTAGGCCACACAACCAAAAATTTATTTTACTCAGCAATACCAGAGCAACTCAATCACATACTCCGTTTCCGATCACTCAGAGTTGAGTTAGACTGAAACAACTCAATAACGCCAAACCAAAAGAACCATTCAATGTAATCTTGAAGAAACGGTGATTGGAGATCAATCACGGCTAAAAGAAACGAAGATTAAATCTTCCTATCATGAAACTCTTCCGATGCTGGCGTCAAAGGGTATACAACTAAAATGTCTCCATCGGTACCAACCACTCTAACCTTAGTACCCACTTTCATTTCAGGCCCTTTCAGCATGTGAATTTCACCGTCGAGTTCAATTTCGGAAAAACCATTGATCATTGCCGAAGTCAGTACCAGCTCATTACCTAAATAATTTGTCAAAGTCTCTGCGTCAGTAGCACCTGCGAGCATTTGTTTTTTCTTTAAAAATGCGGATAAGGGTAAGAAAATAATAGTCGTAATGGTTCCAAACAGAACTAACTGAAGCCCCCAAGCCATCTCTGGATTTGCCCAGGCAACCCCACCGGTGATTAAGCTGCCCAGCGTCATCGCGGCAAATAAACCAGAAGGGGCAAGCGCCTCAATTACCATAAAAATTAGCGTGAACACCCACCAATGCCAGAATAATAATTTGAACATTTTCTACCTAATTTCACATTTAACAAGCTGAAGATAATATAAACAATCGGATACCAACACAAGCTATCATTTCTTTATGATTAAATATTCCGACAAAAAATGATACGCTACTGCCAATATTCTGGGCAATATACAACATACCATCTTTCCCATTTGAGTTAAAAATAATCAAATATGAAAATAAATCCGCCAATCCGTCGATTTACCTACTTTTTGCTCATGACGCTTTTTGTAACTCAACCGCTCTTCGCCGCGCCACCCTGGCAACTACAAGGCCAAGTCCTGGAACAAGGCCGTGGTGCTCCCATTGCCGGGGTTAGTGTGCATATCGCCAACAGCGATGCTCTGCCTACCACGAGCAATGAACAGGGCATTTTCCAACTAACCATTCACCAGACGACACCCTTTCGATTAAGCTTCCGCCATAATGAATATCAACAATTGGAATCTGAAAAAATTACCCTCGACGATAAAATCAATAACGACTTTACTTTTTACCTAGCCAACGTACTAACTTTGCCAGAAATCGCCATTGAAGCCACCGCAGAAATGGATACGGTGGCCAGTCGCACCATTGTCACCGGTAAAGAACTTGAACAAATTCCAGGCGGCGGCGGTGATCCGTTTGCCGCCTTGAGAGTATTGCCAGGCATCACCACGGCAAACGATGCAGAACCGACGATTGCCATACGCGGTTCAGGCCCTCAAGACAATATGACGCTAGTTGATTTTGTTAACATCGGTTATTTGTTTCATGGGTTTCCATTAACCAGCGTACTGCGCAGCGACTTAGTGGAAAGCTTTGATTTATATGCAGCCGCCTTCGGACCGGAATACGGCGATGCCATTGGCGCCGCCATTGATGTCAAACAACGAGACCCTCGCGAAGATCGCTTTGGGGTCGTATTTAACGTGAGTTTCATTAGTAGCGATTTTCTGATTGAAGGTCCGGTGACTGAAAACAGCTCATTTTATTTAGCCGCACGCCGCAGTTATATCGATTTAATTTTACCCGATGATGCGCTGGATAATGATGACGTTGAAATCAAAGAAATCCCCGTCTTTAGTGATTATCAAGGCAAATATGTTTGGCGGGTAAATCCAATGAATACCTTACGGCTACAACTGCTTGGCGCCACCGACAGCATTAAACTCAATTTCCCTAAAGATTCTGATGAAGTGAAAAAAAATCCCGACTTACTTGGTCAAACCAGCGTCGCCGTTAACTTCCATAGCCAAGCGTTGGTATTAGATTCCGATATCAGCGATCAATGGACCAATAAATTTGCCATTGATCATTTAGTGGAAAATCAAAAAACACGCACCGGAGAAATCAATAATGCGAATGCCGGCGAAGCAAATGTCACAATCGAAAGTTTTACCGCGCGTGAAGAGCTCACCTGGTATCCCGACGCACCTCACCAAATCACCTTCGGCGCCGCGCTGAGTAAGCTGAATGTGGACCTTGATCTAGACATCAAAGACGCCATCTGCACGGAATTTGATCCCGAATGTGATTACAATAGCGCAGAGCGCCAGCAGCTGAAAGAAGACTTTCCTATTTTAGCCTGGTATCTATCTCTGCGTGACCAATGGCGTATTTCTCCACAAATCACGTTGAGTTTAGGTGCTCGTTACGCGGGCGATGACTATTTAAATGAAACCTATTTGGAACCCCGCTTAGGATTGGAATGGCACTACTCAAGTCATACCATTTTCAACGCGGGATGGGGTAAATTTCACCAATTCCCTCAAGGCGCGCAAGTCGTAAAAACCATTGGTAATCCCGATCTCGCCAATTTAAAAGCCAAACATAGCGTATTAGGGGTTGAGCATTTCATCAACACCGACTGGAGCATCAAGCTGGAAAGTTATTATAAAACCTTTGATGACTTAGTCGTATCTACGGCAACGGAAGAAGAACCGCCTTTTGCTAACCTCGGCTCAGGCAAAGCGTATGGCCTGGAACTTTTGGTAAAAAAAGACTTACTTAATCGATTATCGGGCTGGTTATCGTTAACTTATTCAAAAAGTCAACGCACCAATCAGTTAACCAATGAAACCTTTCCCTACCAACTTGACAAACCCATTATGGCCAACCTCGTCGCGATTTATAAATTGTCCAACCGTTGGACACTCAGTAGTCGCTTTACTTTTACTAGTGGCGGCGCTTATACGCCCGTAGTGAACCGTCGAGAAGAACAAGTCAAAGACCGCGAGGGTAATCCTGCCACCGACCAAAACGATAATCCTATCACGCGCTTTCGACCTGTTTTCGGTGAATTCAATTCTGATCGTTTACCCAATTATCATCGGCTCGATGTCCGGGTAGATTATGACTTAAAACTCAAAAACCAACAAAAAATGGAAATCTACCTGGAAATCATGAACCTTTATAATCGAGAAAATATCAGCGGGTATTCATGGAATCCAGAAATCACGGAGAGAAAACCCCAAACGCAACTCGGCACCCTCCCTTTTATCGGTTTTCGTTATGCCTGGTAAACAATCGTGGATAAACTCTCAAGCCCATTGCAAAAAATTGACGCCCGAGGCAATAAACCCATCAAAATCGATACACGGGAAACCAAAAGCCTCATCTACGCTCTCCATGAAATCGATTTAACCAAAGTTGAACAATTGATTAATAGCGGACAAACACAAACCATTGGATGGTTTATACTATACTATTTGGAAAAATATCATAACAAGAGTCAAAACCTTGTCTGCGGCCTGCAACAAGCCTTTGGTGATGTACATTCTCAAGGGTTGGAGATTACCCATCCATAATAAGGTCGGTTCATTGGCTTTGCCGCGACTGTATGAAATCGCAGCAGCAATCAACCGAATTCGTTTGGACTGTTAAAGTCGTTTTGCTAAACAGACGGAATTCACTGGTTGTACCGACATTGGACAGCCTAAATCACAAGGCGAATCTTATGCGCTGTATTACCGACACCGGCAAGATCTGGTGAGACTAAATAATAACCTATCCAATATCTATACCCGTAGTGTTTGAGATTGAGGTATTGAGTGCGAGGTATATTTTTGTTCTGACCAGGCGAAACGACGAGTAATAGCGGGATTATCGCGAGGAGTGCCAACACAGTCAGGGCAAAAATAGAACCGCAATAAAGCCTAAATCTCAAATGCTACAGGTATATTAGCTAACGTTCAATCATCAAGGGTAAGTGAAACTAACTCTATGTATACAAAAAATTTAAAAATCAGCCAACCCATTTCATCACTCACTGATATTCCTTCTTTTGGCATGGAAAAAGATCAAATACGGGAAGATTTTCGCCGACATTTCACCACCACACTGGGTCGAGATAAATATTGCCGTTTAGCCTATTATCCCTATGAAGCGCTGGTACTCACGCTACGGGAGCGCTTAATGGAACGATGGATTAAAACGCGTTATGCCTATCGTGACACCAATTGTAAACGGACCTATTATTTATCTTTAGAGTTCCTTTTAGGGCGCACCCTCAGCAACACCGCATTAAATTTAGATTTGTCAGAACAAACCACGCAAGCTTTAAACGAACTCGGACTCAACTTGGAAGAAATTTCAGATGCTGAGCACGATGCCGGCTTAGGAAATGGTGGCTTAGGTCGGTTAGCGGCATGCTTCTTGGACAGTTGCGCGACCTTAGCCTTGCCGGTGATGGGATACGGCATACGCTATGAGTACGGTATGTTTCGCCAACATATCGAAAATGGTGAGCAAATCGAAGAACCAGACCATTGGCTTCGCAATGGCAATCCCTGGGAAATTGAACGATTCGAACACACTCGCCGTATTCATTTTGGCGGTCATACTGAGCGTTATACCGACGAACAGGGCCAATCCCATACCCGGTGGGTCAATACCAACGATGTATTAGCCGTCCCGTTTGACATGCTAATCCCCGGTTATAAAAATGATATCGTTAACACACTGAGGCTTTGGTCTGCCGATGCCACCGATGAATTTGATCTTGGCGAATTCAATGCAGGCAGCTATCCGGAATCCGTCTCAGCGAAAAATGCGGCTGAAAATATTACCATGGTATTATACCCAAACGATGCCAGCGAAAATGGCAAAGAACTCCGTTTGCGCCAACAATACTTCCTGGCATCCGCCAGCTTACAAGACGTTATTGCCCGATGGGTTTCATACAATGGTAAAGATTTTTCAAAATTTTCTGAGAAAAACTGCTTCCAAATGAATGACACCCATCCCACCTGCGCCATTCCAGAACTCATGCGCCTATTAATCGATGAGCAAGGCTTCGATTGGGACACCGCTTGGGACATCACGAGCAAAACCATGGCCTATACCAATCATACTCTGCTACCTGAAGCCTTGGAAAAATGGCCCGTTCAAATATTTCAACATTTATTACCCAGAATATTGGAAATTATCTATGAAATAAATGCCCAGTTTCTTTCTGTCGTCGCACAGCACTGGCCCGGAGATATTGGCCGTATAAAACGCATGTCTATCATTGAAGAAGGCGACACTCAATACGTGCGCATGGCTCATCTCGCCTTAGTGGGTAGTTTCTCGGTCAATGGGGTAGCCGCACTGCACTCCGAACTGCTGCAAAACAAATTATTCAAAGATTTCAGCCAATTATGGCCGCATAAATTTAATAACAAAACCAATGGTGTTACCCAGCGCCGCTGGTTAGCCGCCTGCAATCCTAAGCTAACTCAACTGATTAACGAAACCATTGGAGACCAATGGATCACTGATTTACCTCAGTTACGCCGCCTCACGGAATATGCGAATCAAGCCAGCTTCAAAGCGCGTTGGCGAGCGATAAAACAAGCCAATAAAACACAATTGGCCCAACTGGTCGCCACGGAATGCCATGTCAACTTTAACATCAATGCCCTATTTGATGTACAAGTGAAAAGAATACACGAATACAAACGTCAACTACTCAACATATTACATGTCATTCACCTATACGACCGTATAAAACGAGGCGATACCGACAACTGGACAAACCGCTGTGTATTAATTGGCGGCAAAGCGGCCCCTGGTTATATGCTAGCGAAACGCATCATTAAGCTGATTTGTAATGTGGCCGGTGTTGTCAATAACGATCCTGACGTTGGCGAAAAACTCAAAGTGGCCTTCATTCCGAACTACAATGTGACCACCATGGAAACCATTTGCCCTGGCACCGACTTATCCGAGCAAGTCTCCACCGCCGGCAAAGAAGCTTCAGGCACCGGCAATATGAAATTCATGATGAATGGTGCCATCACCATCGGCACCTTGGACGGTGCCAATATAGAAATTCGCGAAGAAGTTGGCGATGATAATTTTTTCCTGTTCGGGCTCACCGCACAACAAGTTGAAGAAAAGCAGGGTCACTATCATCCGGATGAAATTATTAACAACGATATTGACCTACAACGCACCATGCACCTGCTATATTCTGGTCATTTTAACCAATTTGAACCCTATATTTTTGAACCTATCTTACAATCCATCAACAATCCACACGACCCGTGGATGACAGCCATCGACTTCAGAAGTTATATTGAAGCTCAGAAGCAAGTGGCTAAATGTTATCAAGACCAAGACGCCTGGACAACAATGAGCATTCTAAATGCGGCCGCGAGTGGTAAATTCTCTACAGACCGGACCATGCAGCAGTATAATGAAGAAATATGGAAAATGACGCCCTTGATGTAACGAACATCCGCCCTCAGAATTGAATTTTATTTGGTCGATTTAATTGCGCAACAACCAGAAAAATCGTTACTACGATTTTGAGAATTTTGCCATTGAGAATCGACCAAAGCCCACTTGAAAACGCGAGATAAAACTCATGACTCATAGGTTTTGCCACGGAAATAGCGAATGAATCTGTTTTCAAAATTTTTAAAAGAACATATAAGACCTAAAGCCTACGTTTCACGTCCTGGGTCAAGGTCTCCTGCCGGCGCACAAGTCGATAAAAACGGAACAAATTTCTGCATTTTTAGCCGCCATGCAACGCATGTGGAACTGCTTTTGTATGACGCCGCCGATAGCGACAAACCGTTTCAAACCCTGGTATTAGATCCAGAAATCAATCAGACATTTTTCTTTTGGCATATCTATCTAGATAAACTGCCTGCCGGCATCCACTATACCTGGCGGGTTGATGGTCCGGCACACCCAAACCATGGTTTTCATTTTAATAATAAAAAAGAACTACTCGACCCATGGGCCAAAGCCCTCACCGATATCCGCTGGAATCGGGAACTCGCCAGTGATCCAAATGACAGTCATAGCTCCAGTATGCGCGCCATTACCGTTAACGAGAATTATGACTGGAAAAACGACCAACCACTCAACCATCCTCTAGAAGATACCATCATCTACGAACTGCATGTGGGCGGTTTTACACGCCACCGCTCTTCCGGCGTCAAACATCCAGGCACCTTCGCTGGCCTCATTAAAAAAATACCCTATTTAAAAGAGTTGGGCGTTACTGATGTCGAATTATTGCCCGTCATGGCTTTTGATAAACAAGATGTTCCTGCATCAGCCGCCACCCTTGGTCTCCAAAATTATTGGGGTTATAGCACCCACAGCTTTTATAGCCCACATCCCGATTACTGCGTTACCCCAGAACAAGGCAAACACCTTGACGAGTTCCGTGACATGGTCAAAGCCTTACATAAAGCGGGTATCGGCATCATCATGGATGTGGTATTTAATCACACCGCAGAAGGCGGCGTCGGTGGCCCGATCATCAACTTTAAAGGGCTTTCCAATGAGATGTTCTATCACCTTGATCATCAAGATCGCAGCAAGTATCGTGATTATAGCGGGTGTGGTAACACGGTAAACTGTAATCATCCACTGGTCACCCGCTTCATCGTCAACTGCCTTGACTATTGGGTCAACAATATGCACGTTGATGGATTCCGTTTCGATCTCGCCAGCATTTTTGTGCGTGATGAAAACGGTGCCCCAATGCACAATGCGCCCTTACCCTGGAGTATTGAATTTTCTCGCGCCTTGGTCAATACCAAACTGATCGCGGAAGCCTGGGATGCGGCGGGTTTATACCATGTAGGCACCTTTCCTGGGTTTCGCTGGGCGGAATGGAACGGACGCTACCGTGACGCCATTCGTCAATTTGTTAAAGGTGAAAAAGGCATCATTAACGACGTTGCCACCTGTATTGGAGGCAGCAGCGACCTTTACCAGCATCAAGGTCGGCTACCGATTAACAGCATCAATTTTATCGCCTGTCACGATGGTTTTACCCTCTATGACCAAGTCAGCTACAACCAAAAACATAATGAAGCCAATGGTGAAGACAATCGAGATGGTCACAACGATAATCATAGCTGGAATTGTGGTCACGAAGGCGGCACTGATAATATACAAATCGAGACCTTAAGACGACGACAAGCCAAAAATTTCATGGCGATTTTGCTACTAAGCCAAGGCGTCCCGATGATCCTGGCTGGTGATGAAGTACTTAGAACACAACGTGGCAATAATAATGCGTATTGCCAAGATAACGAAACCAGCTGGTTCGACTGGACATTAATCGAAAAAAATCATGACATGTTACGCTTTGTCAAACAAATGATTGCGTTTAGAAAACGCCACCGCAGTTTACGTCGCCACCGCTTTTTATCCGGCAAAACCATCACCACCTCCGGTATCCCCGATGTCACATGGCAAGGTCCGCGCCTGGATGAGCCACTGTGGAATGATCCCGACGCGCAGATTTTGTGTTTCACGCTGAGTAATATTGAGCCAGACGAAGCCACCTTGTATGTGGTTCTTAATATGTCTGAAAAAACCATCGAATTCCCTCTGCCAGACATAAAAGGCCAACACTGGCACTGCGCGATTGACACCGCGCAACCTTCACCCAAAGATATCATGGAACCCACTGATCAAATACGCATTGAACATCATAGTTTTTTTGTCAAACCAAGAACCGTGGCGGTATTCGAAAGCCGTTGAGTTTAGCTGTTAGGGCACCATAAAAAGGCTATATCTTATAGTTGATGCCAAAGGCTAACCCACCAAAAGTGTCCGTTGCTTCGTAATCGGTTTCATCAAACAGATAAACCTGGATTTTTAAACCAATAGAATAGGATAAAGCCGTATTTAACAAATTAGAAGCAAAACCAAATTCCAAAGCATTTCCGGTAGATTCGATATTTTCATCATCTTCCAAAGCAGCAAAGGTATATGTGCCATATAAAGCCGACTGACGACCAATGGGGTAAAAACCGGTCAAGCCGAGCACCAATCCCGAAGACTTACTTGTTTCAGCCTTTTGCCCTGTATTTGCATTATAAAAATCAGCTTCAAGTTGTTTATAACCCAGCAATACCGCTAATTTTGGTAAAAAATAATAACCCGCAAAGACATCGAGTTCATTACGTTTGAGACCCACATCAACTCCGCTCCCGATAAAATTTTTAAAGGTAAATTCCCCTGCCAAATAATTAGCCCCACCAAACCATGATCCATAACGTACATTCAAACTGGGTCCAACTAAGGCTGTGTATTCTGACTCTTCCTCTAAAGTAACACCCGTGGTTTTATTCTTAGCATCGAGTGTACTACTTGCTACCCACGTTTTCAGACCAAACACAATCGAGCTGCCTTGGGCAAATACTTGCGTAGGCAAGCCCACAAACAACACACATACAACCAATAAATATCTATTTTTTTTCATTATCTCATACCTTTTTTAGTTATCAATCTGGCGCTTTATGGTGCAGATAATGCACCCTATCAATCTAAAAACTCGGGGGCGGAATCACCCTTTGGGTTCTATCTGGCGTTTTTTCCGATGTTTTTTGACTCGGTCGTTGTTCAATACGGCGTAAACGCTTTTTCGCCGAGCGTGTGATGCTCAAGCCTGGTTGCGTTTCCTCGGCTAACTGCAAGTAACTGGCGGCCGAAGGAAAGCGATGACGCTTCATTTCCGAATTGGCTTTGGCAACCAAGCGCTGTGAAATACGGGTAAGCCCCTTCTTGGCTTGTCGATTGGCCGGATCCAAGGCCAATACCGAACGCCATTGCTCCCGGGCATTGTTATTGGTCGGCTCAATGAAATCCCCTTTTTTAAAATACTGTTCGGCCTGAGCTAATCGCTCAGCTAAATCCGACTTCGATTTTTGTTGTTGAAGGGTTTGCCGTTTATGTTTTGCGATTTCAGCAAAAGTCCCCTTGGGATATCGATCGAGATAAGATGAAAAAAGCGCTAGATTATTGCTATCCTTTATGCTCTGCCAATAGCTCAATTCAACAACCACTGGATTCACAGCAAAACCCGGTGGAGCTGTGTTTGACTGAGGAGTACGCACTCCCGCTTGCGTTGGGAGAGTAGAAAACTTAGTCCGCCTAAAAATAAATTCCCCGCCTTCATCACCGGCGCCATGTAATACACCGCTTTGTGGCGTTTGCTGGACATTATTGCCCACCTGGCGAGTCAAACTGGTACTTAATTCGGTTGTGGTTAGCAATTCATCCGTATTATCCCTCAGTTCATGCAAGAAAAAATAGGTAAAGGGTGAATGCCCCGAACTGCGGTAATCATCATCGACAAATTCCAGACCGCCAGCCGCCACAATTTGCACACTCTTGCGTTTAGCCACTTTTCGCAAATAAGGTTCGTTACGTTGCGCCAGCGAAATCCCCCGGTTGCCACCACGCAACAAGGAACCACTAAAACAAGAATCCGAGACCAACAAGGTATGGCCGGCTCGCGCAGAAATCACCGAAAGTTTTTCCTTAATTCTCGCATTACTTAAAAAGTAACTATCATCCCAGCCTTGTGCATCCACCGGAATCCAGTACGCTTCATCGGTGTCTTCATTGCGATAGCCATGCCCTGCATAATAAATTAATACACTATCATTCGCTTGGCTCTTCCCCGCCATGCCACTGAGCGCACCCAGAATTTGCCGGCGAGTGGCATTGAGCAGCAAATTAACATCCTCAAAACCATATTGCTCTTTCAACAACTTGGCCACAGAATTGGCATCACTGACAGCGGTATTTAATGGTCCCCAGATGTTTTTAGAATCTTGATATTCATTATTACCAATAATGATCGCACGATATACACCGTTGTTAAATGGGGTCGTATGCGCCACACCGGCGCCAGCCTGAGCGTAATGGACAACGCTAAGCAGCCAAATACCGCAGAGTGTAAACATCAAATGGGCAAAAAATCTACCAGAAAACATAATATCTCCATGACTGGGGATGATTCAAGTTGACAACGCTATGGCTTCAATCTTACATATCACATCTCACCGATGCGACATGCAAGCTTAAACCCAATCGATTTTTTTGCGACTTATCTATCGCTATTATTAAAGACCGCGACTTGCAAAAGATTTGACAGTGACATCATTCTAAAAAATCAGTAAATGCTTACAAAACTTCGATTCACTTGCTAACATTATATACATATTCCCCCATATATACATATTTGCCCAGGCTTCGTATCAATGTGATTAAGACCAACTAATGGCTAAAATTGAAAATTTTATCGCCAGATTGGAGGAATAGCGAGCAGAACCCGTGACGCAATCATCAACAGTCGTGGCATCACTGCATCGAGAATGTTACGCCGAAGGGGCAGCCAAAATTGCTTTCATAAAAAGCAAGCCACTCTATTACATATCAGCAAGCGCCGCATCAATGAATAAGTCTTTTTCTATGGATTTTATTAATGTTTTGGCTCAATATGGATTCTGGGGTCGTGGTATACTCTCAGTCAACTCGCTATAAACTGGTGATTATTCAGCCAATAATCAAAGGACATCGAACGAGGCAAAGATGATACCGAAGTCTATCGCCAGCGCAACGAATGCGAAGCCGGGAAGTTATTGCCATGTCCATTCCACAGAGACCCAGCAGTCTTCCCGTGGTTGTCCTACCAAGCGGCAAAAAATTTAATAAACGGTCCGTAAACAAATGATGAAATTAAGCGATCATCGGTATACGCACTTTCCACCTCCGTTCTGCTGTTTACTTTAATTCCATCATTATCCGGTTCATGGTGAAAGCCGGTTTCTTTATAATATGCATGTAAATGAATATCAATCCCCACAGACAAACCAAACCGAGTGTCTCGGTAACGCTGAATATACGTGATCGGCAAGCGAAGATTTAAATTCATACCTAACGCATATTGCTCGGCGGTATTGAGTTGCTTGCCGCTGAAATCAGTGATCTCGCGCCGCACACTGTCACTGATATCAAATCGTGCAATACCCACAATACTTTCTCCTTCCGGCGAAAAAGTCATATAAGCATCCTCTCCCATTAACCATTGAAACCAGTAGTCACCCGAGGCCCAGCTCGCATAATTTCTCACTAATTGATTAAACGGTCCGTCTTTTTCCATGTAATAGCCAAATAAATCAAAGCGGTTTTTTTTGTCGAAATAAAGTGAAGAGGGCGCAATGACCCGATCACGAATAAATGATGTCGGATTCGACACCCGTGATTCAGCATCATATAACAACAGCAATTGAGGATGAGTATGCGTCGAATAGACGAGGCCTCGCTTCAAACCATATTGATTAACAAAATACAGGGCATAAAACTGATGTAAACTTTTAAAATCACCGGTATTAAACGTGTCCTTGCCCGTCGAACTCTCCGACAATTTAATCGAACCCGCGGTTTCCGATGAGCCGATGGTCAAACCATATTTTCGCCACATGAATGAACCGACAAAATTCTCATAACCAATCGCGCTACCGGTTTGATATTGGATTCGCGCAGAGAGGGATTCCAACCAAGTCAGTGTCATATCGATACCATAAATCGCCCCACTTTTATAATCGAGATTACCCGCCATACGCTCCTGAGTCAGGTCTAGCACATCGGGTATACCGGTACCATCATCATTTACCGGCGGTAACCAAGTTTGCTGATAACTTTCCGTTAAGCCACTGATCGATCCGATGCGAACCGAGGTATAAACAGCCGCAGATACCGACAAAGACAGCACTACCCCACCGATCATAACGACTATTCTCACGAAATTAATCATTCCCCTCACCCATATAATGAACCCGACAAACGGCAACACACCAACATCCTAACTGCCAGCTAACTTCCATCCTAACTTGGCAAAATATTAAACGATCAATGTGCTAAATTTATTTAGCGTACTGCCCACCGGTTGGCTACCGAACACACACACAATGATCGTTGGGTTACTTTTTGAAGGGTATATTGTTTTTATTACGTATTGTTATGTAATTATACTACAAGCCAGATAGCCACCTAAAAATAAAAAATATTTTCCTGACTTTGATATTAAGCACCAATTAAGAAATACCAATGAAGCGCACTGACTGCGGAATGACTCATACCCCTTCTCGGATGGCAAAAGACAAGGCTAACCCTGGCTGTTCATCAATACAAAATACCGAGTGCCAAGCACAATAATCAAGATCCGTCTGTGGTAACAAAATAATATCACCTGGCGACAACAGATAAGCAAAACCCTGTTCCACTAACTGTTGAGTAAATGCCGGTGTTCGGTTAATTAAACAATCCAGCACCTCTTTGTCTTTCTCTTCCAAGTGATTGGCTAACCAAGCCTCCTGCTGATAGTGATTCAGAAAATCATTAACCGCCGAGGTATCAACAAACAATTCAAGCAAGACTCGCTGATGATTTGAATCATCTAAAAAATTCTGAATCTGGCGAATCAAGCTACGCTTAGGTAAACACAGCCAAGCCGTCCGCCCATCAAGCTGCGCAAACAAAACCCCTTTATGCCCACGCTCCACATCGTGGTGAAATTGAGCACCACCATTGGGCGCATTAAAATAGACAATGCGCTCAACAAACTCAATACTTTTTAAGTTTAATAACGACTTAACGTAATGACTCAGTTTTTCATTCTGAGTCACAATAAGCGACTCAGGAAAAACCGCTTCTTGCAGCTGTCCGGCGAGTTTTTGACGCGCTAAATCAGCGGCCACATCCTCATAACCTTCCATGCCAAAAGAAAACCGAAAGCGCAAAGAATCATCGTCTTCCTCAAATGACAACCAAGATACTTTGATCCATAAATCTTCAGCAATCAACGTCTCATTTTGCAACGCATCAAACTCTAACTTCTCTATTTCCTGCCGATCACCCAGATCATGCAGACTCGACAAACATTCAAATGAGGGGGATAAACGTTGCGCATAAGGTGCTTGAGCCAACAATTCACCACAGTCTTGTTCCACTAACACATCCGCCATCAATTGCATGGAGCGGTGTATCGAGTCTTGATATATCGTCAGTTGATCAGCCACGAACCGTGACAAAAAAACCGGGTAAGCATTATCCCAACGCACTTTTTCTAGCGCCAAAGATCCTGGCTTGACATGTGGACCACTCGCTAACCAACCCAGCTGAACACCTCGTCGCTTCAGTTGAAAAGAAGTATCGCTGTTCTCAAGAGGAGATTGTTGATAAGTGAAAGCCTGAGTAATAAGCCGCTCAGCATCCAAAGAGACCTCATGCGCCAATAAAATCTGTTCGATAAAGCTAAGCCAACACGAATCAGGTTGCCAAACTCGATAAATCACAGCCAAAGCTTCCCACGGCGCCACCTGGCCACGGATAATACGGTATAAAGCAACAAACACCGAGACCTGCTTATTAGCCGCGCAGTGTACAAATATGTGGTCGTTTTGCAACGCATCTAAACACTGGCAAAAATCATCAAATCCCTCAACAGAGGGCGACGTCCAAATCACGGGAATATGATAATAACTCATCCCTAACGCTAGCACGGTTTGGCGCTCACCGACTAACGCATCGTCAGCCTCATGCAAACCCAAATTGACCACCGCTTGGCAGCCCGCCTCAGCGATCACGGCTAATTCATTTTCGCTGGGCGGCCCGCCGGTGATTAATGATTCAGAATACGCGCAATAGTTATATATGTTGTTAAGGCTCATGTGACAACAGCCGGCTATTCAAAGTGACAGATGTTAGGGTGAAAGGCTAATGATACCACGCTAGAGAGCGTTCTCAATCATTCGTAGAGCTAGAATAAAACAGCGAGAAAGAATAGACAAACGGTGAAATTACGTGACAAAGCTAACAATAAAAACCCATACCATTCAGCATTGAGCGATGGTTGACCGCCACGCTTAACGAACAGCAATGAGCCACAGTATTTTATGGATTCAGTCGTTTCCTTCTCTGTCCACTCGGCTCCATGGATGGAGCCTTATTTTTATCAATGCAATAAGAACTTACCGAGAAAAATCAACAACGAATCATTCTTCAGTATGACTCTTATCTAGACAGCACTTAAGCGACTAGGCCTGCCCCCCCCCATCGTTATTGAACTCGCTGCTAACGAACGGCGCAATCGAATGATTAGCAAACCTAAAAAACCACCGATCAATAACACAACTGTCCCAGGTTCCGATACGTCGTTTGCTGCCGCGATGGTGGTCGCGACACCAGCCACCATACCGATGGCATCAATATCGGCACCCTCGGTACCACTTCCGCCGCTGCCATCCATAATTTTCACATATTGGAAAAATTCACCGGTGGCTAAATTGCCTAACAATGAGTCAATATCAAACTGAAAAATATTAGTCTTACGTGCCTGGCCGGTTGTTGCATCATTACCTGGCACCGAAATCACTGTGCTGCTAGCGAAGTCAAATTGCCTGCCTTGATTACTGATTAAAGAAACCTGTAAATTCTCTTGGTCTTCCACCTCATAGATAAACAGATCATCGTCGGCATTACCTCCGCCAATAATTTCATTATCGCCAAATTCCACCACCATTGCCCCGCCCACACCCAGCGAAAAAGTGGTACCCCCGTTGTCAAAATAGTCAGGTGCCCTGGATACCCGCTGGTTAGCGTCAGCTTCCGACAATTGTTGCGGAGTCACAGACGCATCGTAGTTCACAATACTGTTAGCGAACACTAATTGATCACCATAGGTATCTTCTAACGGATAGGCCCACGCAGCATTGGCAAAAACGATTAACCACAAAAAGACCACGTACCTAAGAAAAACTCCATTCTTTCTTTTCATAATCGCTCCTATATGGTGTACTCATAAGCGCACTTGCAACAATCAAGCAAACACGCACACATAAAGAATCATTTGTACTAATAACCAACAAATTGAACAAAAAACTGACGCAATGTTTTGTTATTCTTCATGTAATGTACACAGCTCATCCAATTGTATTATCGCCACTAAACTAACAATTATCGTAAACTGTCGTTATTGAGCAACAATATTGGATCTCACGTTAATATTAACACTGACTTATCCAGCAACGTAAGTAATTTTTCCTCATAAAAACGTCTTGATATTCCGTCTGGATATTCGGTGAGCGATAGACAATACATTTGTAAGAGAATAGCGCATACTTGCTATACTTAAATATATATCCAAAACGAGTATATGCAAATTCATCAGTCAGTTAAAATGACTCACTCACCCTGTGTGTCAAAAACAACCCATTTAACAAGTACCCTATATAAACATATACGCTACCTGTTGCTAAGTTGTGACACATCACGCACCGCACCACGTGAAGCACTGGTGGTCATTGCCGCATAGGCCTTTAACGCATTCGACACCACTCGCTGTCGATTTTCAGGCTGCCAAGCCAATACCTTTTTAGCCAACATCGCCTGCCGGCGTTGATCCAGCTCCGTTTCTGATACCGATAACTGAATGGTTCGATTAGGAATATCAATGGCGATGGCATCCCCTTCCTGAACCAGCGCAATGATTCCACCTTCCGCGGCTTCCGGAGAAACATGGCCAATCGAGAGTCCAGAGGTACCACCTGAAAAACGACCATCCGTAATCAGCGCACACACTTTGCCCAAACCTTTTGATTTTAAGTAACTGGTAGGATATAACATCTCTTGCATGCCTGGCCCACCCCGAGGTCCTTCATAGCGAATCACCACCACATCACCAGCCACAATTTCATCACCTAGAATCGCCGCGACGGCCGCGTCCTGGCTCTCAAATAAGCGAGCCGGGCCAGTAAATGTGAAAACACTTTCATCAACACCGGCGGTTTTCACCACACAACCTTCCTTGGCAATGTTGCCATAAAGCACCGCTAAACCGCCTTCCTTGTTATAAGCGTGCTCAACATTTCGGATACAACCGGCCTCACGATCGACATCTAAATCAGGCCATCGTTTTTCTTGGCTAAACGCTTGGGTGGTCCGCACATTGCCCGGTCCTGCCCGATAAAACGTCTTCACCTGCGCATCATTGGTTGTACAAATATCCCATTTTTCCAACGCCTCGCCTAAAGTAGCGCTGTGCACGGTCGGGACGTCATTATTCAGCAAACCGGCCCGATTCAACTCCCCTAAAATACCCATGACACCACCGGCCCGATGCACATCTTCCATATGATACTTTTGAGTACTCGGTGCGACTTTGCACAAATTAGGCACTTGCCGTGACAAACGATCGATATCATCCATGGTAAAATTAATTTGCGCTTCTTCCGCCGCCGCGAGAAAATGCAATATGGTATTAGTTGAACCCCCCATCGCGATATCTAAGCACATGGCATTTTCAAAGCTTTTGAAGGACGCGATGTTACGCGGCAATACCGAGCTATCCTCTTGTTCATAATACCGCTTTGCCAGCTGCACAATATGTTGACCCGCCTTTAAAAATAATTGCTTACGATCCGCATGAGTGGCCAACATGCTACCGTTACCTGGCAACGACAAACCTAACGCTTCAGTGAGACAATTCATGGAGTTGGCGGTAAACATGCCTGAACAAGAACCACAGGTCGGACAAGCCGAGCGCTCATACTGTTCAGCATCGGCATCACTGACCGCGCTGTCGGCCGCCACCACCATGGCATCAATCAAATCTAACTTCAGAGTTTTCCCACCAATCACGGCTTTGCCTGATTCCATCGGACCACCCGAGACAAAAATGGTTGGAATATTTAAACGCAACGCCACATTTAGCATCCCTGGCGTAATTTTGTCGCAATTGGAAATACACACCAAGGCATCCGCGCAATGGGCATTGACCATGTATTCCACGGCATCGGAAATAATTTCCCGAGAGGGTAAACTGTACAGCATCCCCGCATGCCCCATGGCAATCCCATCATCCACCGCGATGGTATTAAATTCTTTGGCAACCCCACCGTGCTGTTCAATTTCCCGAGCCACCAATTGTCCTAAATCCTTCAAATGAACATGGCCTGGCACAAACTGGGTAAATGAATTGGCAATGGCAATAATCGGCTTATCAAAGTCATCATCAGACATCCCAGTCGCTCGCCATAAGGCGCGTGCGCCGGCCATATTTCGCCCGTGGGTTGTTGTTCGAGAACGGTAACTCGGCATTTTATTACCCCTTAATCAATATCAGTTATTATCACCAACAAGACCAAACCACGAAGGATCGTCCTGTCTAATAAATGTTCGTCTGGTGATGATGAATTCTACCAAATTGAACGCTAAACGGGTAATATAACAAAATTCGAGTCACAAAACTCAGCCACCCGAAAACCAACAATAAGGTTCAATTTGAAAGAAAATAATTTCCCGCCAGCCTTTGTCAACGGGTTTCGGCGCTCATCGCCTTATATCAATGCTCACCGAGGCCGCACCTTTGTGATTGTTTTTAGCGGAGCGGCGGTGGATGACCCACATTTCTCCAATCTCATTCATGATTTAGCCTTGCTAAACAGCTTGGGCGTCAAATTGATTTTGATCCATGGCATACGCCAGCAACTTGATCGTCACTTAAAACAAAAACAGCTGACCAGCCAATTTCATAACGGGCTACGGATTACCGATGAGGCCGCTTTAGTTTGTGTGCAAGAAGTTATCGGCGTAGTACGCATGCAGATCGAAGCTTTACTCTCCATGGGATTACCTAACTCCCCCATGGCCGGCTCACGTATTAACCTATCCAGTGGCAACTTTATTACCGCCCGCCCACTCGGCCTGCACGACGGTATCGATTATTGTCATACTGGGGAAGTCCGCCGTATCGATAGCCTCGGAATAAAAAACAGCCTTGATGATAATCGCATCGTTTTATTATCGCCCATTGGCTATTCGCCAACCGGCGAAATCTTTAATCTGTGCGCAGAAAATATGGCCGTTCATGTCGCCACCCAACTGCATGCAGACAAGTTGCTTTATCTCACCGACTTTGAGCAAATTTTCAAAACCAATAAAAATGAAATCAAAGAACTGTCCATTGCCAAAGCGAAACAATTACTGCGCGACGCGAATAATTTTTACAATGCAGTTACCCAAAATCATATTCAAAATGCCGTACAAGCTTGTGCCCAAGGCATCCACCGTGTTCACTTAATCAATCGGCATTGGGACGGTGCATTATTAATCGAGCTATTCACACGCAACGGTATCGGCACCTTGATCACCGCCGACGAGTATGACAAAACACGTCAAGCCACTATTGATGATGTCGGAGGTATTCTCAAACTGATTGAGCCACTGGAGCAGAAAGGCATTCTGGTCAGACGTTCACGGGAATTACTAGAAATGGAAATCAGCCATTTCACCGTCATGGAAAGAGACGGCATGATCATCGCGTGCGCGTCATTATACCCCTTTGAAGACGAAGCTTGTGCAGAACTTGCCTGCCTCGCCGTCCACCCAGACTATCAAAAAGAAGGCCGCGGCGATAGTTTACTCGCGATACTTGAACTTAGCGCTAAAAATAAACAATTGACTAAACTCATCGTATTAACCTCAAGAACCGCTCATTGGTTTATCGAGCGAGGTTTTTTAGCCGCTGAGCTCGATGACTTACCGGTGAAACGGCAAGCCATGTACAATTATCAACGACGCTCGAAAGTTTTTATCAAACCGTTATAGAGACAAACGAGCGGTGCGAGCACACTAGCCTCTGCGTTGGCTTGCCGCAATCCGCATCCTCAACGAATTAAGTCGAATAAATCCCTCGGCATCCGCTTGATTATAAGCACCGGCATCCTCTTCAAAGGTGGCAATGTTGGCATCGAACAAACTGTCATTAGCTGACTCGCGCCCAACCACCATGACACTACCTTTATATAATTTTAAACGAACTTGACCATTCACGGTGTGCTGGGACTGATCGATCATGGCCTGCAACATCAGTCGCTCCGGCGCCCACCAATAGCCGTTATAAATTAAACTGGCATAACGTGGCATTAACTCATCTTTTAAATGCGCCGCTTCTCGGTCTAGGGTGATGGACTCAAGCGCCCGATGGGCTTTTAGCATGACGGTGCCAGCGGGGGTTTCATAACAGCCCCGCGATTTCATACCCACATAGCGATTCTCTACAATATCCAAACGACCAATGCCATGGCCCCCGGCGATTTTATTGAGTTCCGCCATCACCGTGGCGGGGCTCATGGCTTGCCCATCCAACGCCACAATATCACCGGCTTTAAAATCCAAGGTAATATATTGAGCCTCATCAGGCGCTTGTTCTGGCGATACCGTCCAGCGCCACAGGCTAGCTTCCGGCTCACACCAAGGATCTTCCAATGGGCCACCTTCATAAGAAATATGCAACAAATTGGCATCCATCGAATAGGGTGATTTTTTACCAATTTTTTGCTCAATCGGAATGCCGTGTCGATCCGCATAGGCCAACAGGGTTTCTCGTGAAGAAAGATCCCATTCACGCCACGGCGCAATTACATGTACATCGGGTTTTAAGGCGTAATAACCCAACTCAAAGCGCACCTGATCATTGCCCTTACCGGTGGCACCGTGCGACACCGCCTCCGCCCCCGTTTCGTTAGCAATTTCAATTTGGCGCTTGGCGATGAGTGGCCGGGCAATGGACGTGCCCAATAAATATTCCCCTTCATACACCGCGTTGGCCCGAAACATAGGAAATACAAAATCTTTGGCAAACTCTTCCCGCAAGTCATCAATATAAATTTCTTTGACGCCGAGTTGCTCAGCTTTTTCGCGGGCCAACTCAACTTCTTCTCCTTGGCCAATATCGGCGGTAAAAGTTACCACTTCGCATTGATAAGTCTCTTGTAACCATTTAAGGATAACTGAAGTATCCAATCCACCTGAATACGCTAAAACCACTTTCTTAGCCATCAATAATTCCTCATCATTCAATCACATAAAGCCAACGCAAAAAACCGCTATTCATAGCGGCTCTTTATCGGGCAAAGAATTTAATAGGAAACTGCCCAGCGACCATTAAGCTGAAGGTGAACGACCCCTCTCGCCGAAAGCTCAGGGTCGGTTTAGAACCTGAACATACCCAAATCGATACTCATTTCTCCTTAAACTTAATGGCTGCCGGTTAACCCACCTTTCAAACTCATCAAGCCTTCGCTTTTGCACCACGCTTTGCACTGCGCCGTAACCGCGACAATAATCGACGCGCCATTTCACCAAACAATTCGGTTTGGGTTGGGTGGGGATGAATCGCCTGCGCCACTTGCTCCAGAGTTAACTCGGCCGACACCATCATCACGGCTTCACCGATCAAGGTATCCGCATGGTCAGCCAGAAAATGCACACCGACAATCTTGTGAGTTTGCTTATCCGCCACGATCTTAATCATACCCTGAGTTTCATTGGTTATCATCGCTTTAGCATCAATGCTCATGGGCATTTTCACCTCAGCGGCATCAATGCCATTGGCTTTCGCTTGCGCTAATGACAATCCCACAAAAGCCGCTTCAGGCCGGGTAAAAATCACCCCGGAATCCTTCTCTTGGTAATAATGCATTTCTTTGCCAATAATATTATTGGCGGCAATACGCCCTTGTTGACCCGCTGTGTGAGCCAACATCAAACCACCGACCACATCGCCTGCCGCATATATATGACTGACATTGGTTCGGCTTTTACTGTCGACTTTAATGACACCCTTGTCCACTTGAACACCCGCGTTATCTAACATCAACGGAGCGACGACTGGACGCTTACCGGTGGCCATGATGACATAATCACAGTCAACCATCGCCCTATTGCCATCCGCCTCATCAAACTGAATCTGCATATCGCCGGGCTGGCCTGAAATCTTACTCACCTTCGCCGAGCTAAAAATCTTTAAATTAGGGTCGGCATTTAGAATTTCGGTCAAATGTTTGGCAATTTCCGGTTCCACTTCTGCCAGGATACGATCAAGCCCTTCTAAGAGGGTGACTTGAGCACCGAAATCCTGGAATATTTGCGCCATTTCCACTCCAATAGCACCGCCACCAATGACGCCCAGGCGAGTCGGGATTTTTTCCAAATTCCAAACCGTATCCGAGGTTAACACACCACCGGAGACTAAACCTTCTTTAGCCCCAGGAATGGGTGGCACAAACGGCGGCGCACCCGTGGCGATCACCGCACAACCAAAAGTCATGTGCTCACCTTTTGATTTATCCCCTTCCGGTGCCCGTTGGTGAGGATTATTCGTATTCCCTGAGGTATCAATAAAAACTCGATGCTCGGTTTCAAAAGAAGCCAAGCCTTGGATAACTTTTATTTTCACCCCGGTATCGGTTTTCAACGCCATTTGGCCGCGGGTTTCTAACACATGACGCCGAGTCTTCTCTAACAACGTCCAGTTAAGTCGTGCGTCGGTGGTACCTTCCACCCCTAAATGTTTATCATGAGCACGATCGCGAATACGATCGGCCGCTGCCCGCCACGCTTTGGAAGGGATACAACCACGCCACAAACACTCACCACCTGGGAAAGGTGCATCATTGATCATCGCGACCTTGATACCGTGTTCCGCGAGATCACGGGCACAATCTTCTCCCCCCGGTCCACCACCAATCACCACCACATCGTAATCCCAGTCACCTTCCGGAATCATCGGGCCAGGGGTTCCCATCCATAATTCAGGGTGTTCAATTAGCTCTTTCAAACTGTTTAGGTAGGTGGCCACTTCAGCGCCATTCACGACCCGGTGATCGGCGGTCACCGTCAACGGCATGCCTTCTGGTCCAGCCGAAGAAATAGCCAAAATAGCCGCCGTCCCTGGAGTGGGAATCGCATCAAAATAACTGACGCCAAGCATTCCCATATTGGATACCATAAACGTTGGATTGGCATATTCTTCAGGGGCTAAACGTCGTTTACGAGCACGTTTCACCAAATCAGCCCAGGCTTCATTAAGTTCTTCTAAAGACTTGGATTCACATTGGCGCAATACCGGCACCACCAGACCACCACCATCGGCCGCTACCGCCATACCAACATCCACCTGATCCCGCTCGACTAATTTGTCAACGGGCTGGTAACACCAGTTGATGGTAGGATGCTTTGCCATCGCCAGCGCACAAGCCTTGGCGATCGCCACGGTCACCGAAATACCATTTTTCTTAGAGGCTTTAATCAACGCCTCCGGCTTAGCATTCACTAAGGTTCTGAAGGTAGGCATGGTCAATGAAGCCGTCATCGACTGACTGACCGCTCTTTCCATGGCCGTCATGGCACGCCCATGACCTGGCACTTGTACTTCAGGCATCGCATGCGCCGGCGTCTGCCTAGCAATTTCCGAAGGTCGCTCAATCGGTTGAGCCGCTAACACATCATCACCGACAATAATGCCATTGGGACCGGTGCCTCGCACGGTATTTAAATTAACATGCAATGATCCGGCTAATTGCCGAGCATAAGGAGTCGCGACTTTATTATCCGGCCGCAGCACGGGCACCACGATCGGTATTGAGGCATGGGGCAACGCCACCTTTCGTCCAGGCGCTGGGTGTTTTTCTGCTTCCATATGGCGCGCCACTTTGGCAGAAGGGCCGGTGGCTGACGTGGCTTTATGACTGGGGGCCATTTGCCCAGTCAACACACTTGAAGGAGAATCCACTAAATAAGCAATGGCGTCCCCCACGGGTACCACACTGTCCACATCAGTCAATGGCCCGGAAAGATAACCTTCCCGAAAGACTTCCACGTCCATGACCGCTTTATCCGTTTCAACGGTGGCAACAATGTCCCCCCGCACAATGGCATCCCCAATCGCTTTCTCCCAGCTCACCACCACGCCTTCGGTCATGGTATCGGAGAGTTGCGGCATTTTTATCACATAACTGGCGTCTTCCGGATGAGCGGGAGAGGAGACCGGCGATTCCACCGGCGAAGATGCTTCACCGGCGGACGATATCACCGCCGCCTGCTCGCTTCGCACATCCTGTTTATCGGCCACTAAATAAGCAATCGCGTCGCCCACCGGTACCACAGAATCAACCGCCGTCAGCGGCCCTGACAAATAGCCATCACGAAAGACTTCCACATCCATGACCGCTTTATCGGTTTCAACCGTGGCAACAATATCGCCCCGTTCGATTTTATCACCAATATTTTTTTCCCAACTCACTACCACACCTTCGGTCATGGTATCCGAAAGCTGGGGCATTTTTATGACATAAGGTTCAGCCATTGCGAATCCTGCAGTTACGTAAGAAATGCGCACGGAATAGCCTACTCAAGCGCTTTCATGTGCATTCCTAAATCTTGCGTTAAGGCATTTGACTCAGATCATGATTGAATCAAATACAGATGATCATCGAAGCCCACATCAACATGGCTGAATGATAGTTGTCTACTAAAGTATTACCGACCAAGCGTTTTTAGCACACAATCAACCACATCTTTTGGATTAGGTATGCTGGCTTTTTCCAAGGCGTAATTGAAAGGGATAGGCACGTTTACCGCAGATACACGAGCGGGGGCCGCATCTAATTCAAAGAAACATTCTTCATTGATGATGGCCATGACTTCGGCACCCACACCAACCGCCGCTTCCGCTTCTTCGACGATGACAGCACGATGTGTTTTACTCACCGAATGGCGAATCCCTTCCCGATCCAACGGACTTAACGAATACAAATCGACAACTTCCGCGTTAATACCATGTTGCTGAGCCAGGGTTTCGGCGGCTTGCAAACACCAATGTACGGAGATATTATAACCAAACAAGGTGACATCTTTGCCCGTCCGAGTCACCTCGGAGCCTTCCAGCGGATGAAAATATTCACCATCGGGCACCTCACCCTTCATGTTATACATCATTTCATGTTCATTGATGAAAACCGGATCATTGCAACGCACGGCAGATTTTAATAAACCATAGGCTTGTTTCGCATTCGATGGCGTCACCACACGCAAACCCGCCACGCCCATAAACACTTTTTCAATGCGTGCTGAATGCTGAGCACCTAATTGATGCGCGGTGCCTCCCGGCGAACGAATGACCACCGGTGCGGTTAGCTGCCCGCCTGACATATAGCGCACCTTGGCCGCCGAGTTCACAATTTGGTCCATCGCTAACCAGGCAAAATTCACCGACATGATTTCGATAATTGGCCGAACACCGACAAATGAAGCACCAATGCCTAAACCGGTGTAACCGTTTTCGGAAATCGGCGTGTCCATAATACGATCCGGGCCATATTTATCATAAAGTCCCAGGGTCGCTTTATAAGTACCACCCACCACCCCAATATCTTCACCCATGGCGATGACCAATGGATCATTTTCCATTTCCTCATCATGTGCCCGGCGAATGGCTTCCCAATACATTAGCTGTGCCATTAATTTACTCCCCCTGTGACATAAGGGTCATTCTCCGCAAGGACATATTTTTCCAATGCTTCGACGCTGGGTTCTGGCGAGTCTTCAGCAAATTGAATAATATCGCTCTCTATGCCATCAATGATTTGTTTGTCCAACTGTTGATACGCTTCAAGCGTATAATCGCCTGCATCAATTAAACGATCCCGTAAAACGACAATAGGATCCCGCGCATCCCAAGACTTTTCTTCATCTTTCGATCGATAGGCATTGGAATCCGACATGGAATGACCGCGATAACGATAGGTTGACAGTTCAAGAAAATAAGGCCCCTTACCCGATCTAACGTGATCAACCGCCTGGCACGCCGCCGCATAGACCGTCTCAATATCTTGGCCATCCACACAGTTCGACGGAATATTGTACGCTTGAACGCGTTTATGTTGCTCAGTCACCGCCGTCGAGCGATCGATGCGAGTCCCAATGCCATACAGGTTATTCTCACAGACATACAATACCGGCAATTGCCATAAGCTCGCCATATTCAAACTTTCGTGAAACGTCCCTTGGTTGTTGGCGGCATCCCCTAAAAAGCAAATACTAATTTCGTCACCACCTTTGAGTTTAACCCCTTTAGCAATGCCGGCGGCTAACGGAAAGGGACCACCGACCAAGGCATAACCTCCCATGAAGCGATGCGCGACATCGAAGATATGCATGGACCCGCCACGCCCTTTACTCGAACCTGTTTCTTTACCATACAACTCGGCCATCACCTCTTTGGGGTCGGCCCCACATAAGATAGCATGCACGTGATCACGATAGCCTGTTATCACATAATCATGGCCGGGGTTTGCCGCTTCCATCACCCCATGCGCACAGGCTTCTTGGCCTGGATAAAGGTGTAAAAATCCGCCAATCTTGCGCTCCATATAAGCTTCATAACAACGCTCTTCGAAGCGACGCGCAAACATCATACTGCGCAGGAGCCGTTTTTTATCCGCAACGTTCATGGAATTCCCTACTTGATCAGTTCATTTAGCTTATTGAAACAGCATTCGTTCATTATCGAAATAGGCTGTCATGTCAATTCAGAATCGCGGTATGATCGGTTTTTTACTGCTTAAGGTCAAGACAGAACACTAATTATAGCGAACAAAAAATAAGCTAACAGTTACGACCACACGGCTAAAAATAATAATTTTTTCATAATGCTTCAATTATTTATCAATAGACTCAACAAAAAAATAGCCACTGCAAAGCAATTAACTTGTAATGCAATTAAAAATATGCATTCTCATTTTTGCATGACAATGAACCCTCCTAGGCTATCCCAATTCATATCAGCTTTGGATTTTTAAAATAATCGCTTATCATTGTTTACTTGTCGTTCGCACTGTGGTTTTTAATAGAAGGATAAATCGTGCACAAAATATCCATCATCAAACCAGATGACTTTCATTTACATATAAGAGACCAGGCGGCCATGGCATCAGCTGTCGCACATACCGCACAACAATTTGCGCGTGCGCTCATCATGCCGAATTTACAACCACCGATAACCACGGTCACCCTGGCCAAAAGCTATGCTCAACGCATCACCGCTAGCTTGCCGAAAAATTCTACGTTCACCCCATTGATGAGCTTGTATCTGACCGATCAAACAACCCCCGAAGAAATTGAGTTGACTCAAACAGAAGACATGGTAAAAGCGATCAAATTTTATCCCGCCGGGGCGACAACACACTCGGCGGCCGGTGTCTCTGACTTAACCCAAGTTGACAAAACATTAAGTACCATGGAAAAAATTGGCCTGCCGTTGTTAATCCATGGCGAAACCACCGACCCCAGCGTCGATGTCTTTGACCGAGAAAAAATCTTCATTGAAAAAACATTACACCCATTAGTGGAACGTTTCCCACATCTAAAGATTGTTCTCGAGCATATCACGACCCGAGAGGCCGTCGATTTTATCCTGAATGCCCCCCCCCATATTGCCGCCACCATTACCCCTCACCACTTGCTACTCAACCGAAACGCTATTTTCCAAGGCGGCATCCGCCCTCACCATTATTGCCTTCCACTGCTCAAACGAGAACACCATCGGCAAGCCCTATTAGCCGCCGCCACCAGTGGCAATCGCCAATTTTTCCTAGGAACGGATAGTGCCCCTCATAGTCAGCTTAAAAAAGAAAATCACTGTGGATGTGCAGGTATTTTTACTGCCCATGCAGCGATGGAATTGTATGCAGAAGCCTTTGACTCCGTCGGTGCACTCAATCAATTAGAAGCCTTTGCATCAATCAACGGTGCCAAATTTTATGGTTTGGAAATCAACAATCAACATATTACCTTAGAACAAAAAGCATGGATTGTTGCAGAGAATTACCCATTTGGGGACGAAGTTGTGGTACCCTTCCGGGCCAATGAAAAAATTGACTGGCAAATTCAACATTAACCTCGGATGAGGAACGGCTAACTCAGCGCCACATCACATTTGGCTGGCCAGAGAAACTGCTTTGAAAATACGCAAGATCCGTACAAGGCAAAGTAAAAACCAATGGAAAAGCACCGCTTGCATGGAATAAACCGGCACGTTTGAACCGGTTTTTAACGCGGTATTGTGGCAACTAGAGTACTTTTAAAACAGCTTACTGCGAATAACAATTATCATAGGCATGATAGCTAAAACAACGTTGACACAGGATAATAAACGAAAAGAACCCCTAAATTGATGACCCCTCCCGCCGCTACAAAAAAATTATGCTACCGCTTCCGAGGATATTTACCCGTGGTGGTTGATGTCGAAACTGGTGGATTTAACGCGAAAACAGATGCCTTGTTAGAAATGGCAGCGATTGTCCTTAGCATGGATGATGAGGGTATATTGCGGCCAGAGGAAACCTTGCATTGCCATATAGAACCCTTTCCAAACGCCAATCTAAATCCTGATTCACTGGCATTCAATAAAATTGATCCACACCATCCATTTCGTAATGCCATCTCAGAATTACTCGCGTTGCAGTCAATTTTTAGACCCATCCGCCAAGCGATAAAAAAACATCATTGCTCACGAGCCATACTCGTTGGCCATAATCCAATGTTTGATTTAGGCTTTTTAAACGCTGCCGTCGAACGCACGAGTATTAAACGTAATCCATTTCATCCCTTTGGTACGTTTGACACCGCCACCTTAGCGGGACTCGCCTTTGGACAAACCGTATTAGCACGCGCAATAAGCGCGGCAGGGATTGACTGGGATGGCAGTCAAGCCCATTCAGCAAAATACGATGCTGAAAAAACCGCTGAATTATTTTGCCTGATCGTCAACCGGTGGCGAGAATTCGAGCAAATTGCTACCGCGAAATCCAGCTAAATAATGCCCACACACAAACTTACAATTTATTGAAATAAGCGATAATATTCGCTATTTTCCAAAATGAAGACATCTGTCATTGAAGAAAAAAATAACGGTTTCCCTACACCTAATAGATCAATCAGCATTTGATAAAATAAAAAATGGAGTCATGCTGATTAATTCTAGTCGAGAGGCACTATACCCGTAGCGTTTGAGATTTAGATATTGAGTGCGAGACATATTTTTGTCCTGACTAGGCGAAACGACGAGTAATATCGGGATTATTGCGAGGAGTTTC
>VAPK010285992.1_pt1 | contig 34679 bp, 21 predicted proteins | sample 3395031 | NCBI WGS metagenome assembly VAPK01 (sample SAMN08290443, study PRJNA428436) | hydrothermal vent metagenome | isolation source: Deep-sea hydrothermal vent chimney 1 | place: Pacific Ocean: Juan De Fuca Ridge
GCAATAATCCGCTCAGCTTTAGCCAGTACCGCACCCTGCACCACGCTCATACCGATACCCCCCAAGCCAAATACGGCTACACTTGATCCTGGCTCAACTTTGGCGGTATTCAAAACAGCACCAATGCCTGTGGTAATACCGCAGCCTAACAAGCACACTTTTTCAAGTGGTGCAGCTTTGTTAATTTTAGCCAAGCCAATTTCTGCAACCACCGTATATTCAGCAAATGTAGAGGTACCCATATAATGATAAATGGGTTTTCCTTGATAAGAAAATCGCCGAGTTCCATCTGGCATTAAACCTTTCCATTGAGTCGCACCAATGGCTTGGCATAAATTGGTTTTACCTGATAAACAGTATTTACATTGCCCACACTCAGGAATATATAAAGGAATCACATGATCCCCTGGCACCATACTAGTCACACCAGGCCCCACCTCTTCGACAACCGCCCCGCCTTCATGTCCAAGCACACAAGGAAACACACCTTCCGGATCAACCCCAGATAAGGTATAGGCGTCGGTATGGCATACACCAGTGGCCACCATCCTTAGCAAAACCTCTCCTTCCTTAGGTCCATCAACATCGATTTCGTCAATGATTAAAGGCTTTCCTGCCTCTAATGCAAGTGCTGCACGGGATTTCATAAAGCCCTCCTCCCATCAAACTGATGTTTATAACCCCTCACGATCTATCTATCTCAAGTCAAAAAACAGATGGGGAAAAATAACAAATAGTTGCCTTTTTGCCCAAGAATGCGTTATAAAAGCGTTGTCATAAAATTGACATCAATGAATAGCCAGGCTTCCAAAAAACGGAATTGCGCTTACTATAACACAGGCAAGGCAGAGACAAAGATACAATCTACCCCAATGCACACACACGCAGGTATAATGAAATGATAGCCTTCATCTCTATTTTCGTGACAGTAAGGTCATACATTTTTCAATGGTATTTATAGTTAATGTTAGATGATGAATTAAAAAACACCATACGCTCGGCTTATCTCTCCTTAAAAGAACAACAGCAAGGATTTAAGCCTCGAACGAGTCAACGCTTAATGATTGCGGAGATAGGCAAGACACTCACTCATCACAAAAACAGAATCGCCATTATCGAAGGCCCGACAGGTACCGGAAAAACCATGGCGTATTTGTTAGCATCCATACCTATTGCTTTACAACTGGAAAAGCAATTGATTATCACAACCGCGACCATTGCATTACAAGAACAATTAACTCACAAAGATATTCCTAACCTTCAAAAGTATAGCCAACTGGACTTCACATACGATATCGCTAAAGGTCGTGGGCGTTATTTATGCCCAAGCTTACTTGCTCGAAACTTAGGCGACAATATTCGGCAAACTGATTTTTTCAGCAATGAAAATGACTATATCAACCAATTAAAAAAGCTATATCACGCGTTTGAGAAACATAAATGGAGTGGAGATCGAGACACCTGGCCATCACAAATTGCCAATGATTTATGGGACACCGTTCGCAATGATCACCATGGCTGTCTAGGCAAACAATGTCATTTTTTTAAACGATGCCCATATTTTGACGCCAGAAAAAAAGTGAACACCATGGATGTGATCATTGCCAATCATGACTTGGTGCTATCTGATATCAATTTAGGTGGCGGAAAACTATTGCCTGATCAAAAAAGCAGTATATATATCTTTGATGAAGCGCATCAATTACCAGCTAAAGCCATTGAACATGGTACCGCTTGGAGTTCAACACATAGCCGTACGGCCTGGCTTGATGCGATTGAACCGCTATTAAAGAAAATTGAGAAAATACTACCTAATCCTACCATCATGCGCCATACAACAACCGTGCGTAACAAGCTGGCTGAATTAGCTAGCTTGTTACAAACGGCAAACAACACAGTCAGTCACTTACTTCACTCAAAAAATCAGGCATTAACTAACGACAATAAAGACAATATTGTCCGCTTTAAACGCGGCCACATCCCTGATTCATTGAAAAGCATCGCCCAACCGCTTCGTAATATTGCAATCACCAACCTATTACAATTAGAGGCATTAAAAGAGTTAGTCTCTCAACGTGTTGCAAATGGGGAATTATCAATAGCAAATGCCGAAACCATTACACCTCAGCTTGGCTCTTCCATGACTCGCCTGGAAAATATGGCAAACCTATGGCAATATTTCATCGCCGATGATGAACCATCAGCACCGCCAACCGCACGCTGGATTAGTCAACAAAACTTTCAAGGGAAAATTGATTTACGCTTACATGCAGCTCCAGTGTCTGCTGCCGAATTCCTTTACCTGCATCTTTGGCAACATTGTTATGGTGCCGTATTGACCTCTGCCACATTAACTGCACTTGGTTCATTCGACCGATTTCGACAAAAAATCGGGCTTTTACAAAACAGTGCCATTCGTTGTTTAAAACTCGAATCCCCTTTTAATTATCCAGAAGCCGCCACCTTATGGCTTCCCTGGATGGATTGTGATCCGAGCGATTATGCCAAGCACACTCAAGCCATTACAGAAATTCTGCCGAAAATTTTAGCAGCTGACGGAGGTTCACTGGTGCTTTTCGCTTCCTATGCGCAAATGATGGACGTCCAACAACATTTACCTGATGATTGGCAAAAAAAACTTCTGGTACAAAATACGCGACCAAAATCAGTATTAATCCATCAACATCAAGCCAACATTGAAGCCGATCAGGGGAGCATCTTATTTGGTTTGAATAGTTTTGCTGAAGGCATCGATTTGCCGGGCGAATTATGTACTCATGTGGTGATCGCAAAGTTACCATTTGCGGTACCAGATAGCCCCGTGGAAGCCACGGAAAGAGAATATATGCAAGCCAATGGGGGTAATCATTTCATGCAAGTTGCCGTGCCTGAAGCCAGTACTCGATTGGTACAAGCCATTGGCCGATTATTAAGAAAAGAGACGGATTACGGTATTGTCACGATTCTAGACCGGCGCCTAATCAATAAAGAATATGGCAAACAATTGTTACAAAGTCTGCCACCCATGCGAATACAAATTGATCAGCCCCCTAAATAATTTACCTTAACTGAAAAACCTCGGATGCTCACGAGGCTTTTAGCAGGATTATTGTGATGGCTACATGGGTAAAACCGACGTGGCTTGCAATCCTTTTGGCCCACGCTCTACTTCAAAAGAAACATTCTGCCCTTCGGCCAGCGTTTTAAATCCCGTCCCCTCTATGACTGAATGATGCACAAACACATCCTCCTCCCCCTCCGCTGGTGAAATAAACCCAAATCCCTTAGCATCATTAAACCACTTAACAGTACCGGTTGCCATGAAAAATACCTCTAATATTTATAACTAATGTTGCCCTCATTTTTCGTGCTGGTCTCAACTTGCTAAAGCCAACTCTCCCCCCGGAGACATCCTTTACAACCTATACCACGAAAATTTATCAAGGTCACAAAACTACCTGTATCATTATAGATTATAACCACATAGTTTTCTTGATTCCACACCCCCTCTCTCAAATTAACCCATCGCCAGGAAAAATCCCAGCGATCGTCAATTTTTAGTTTATCAATGTACAAATTCACAATTAAGGAATGGGCATGGAATAATTTCCCTGTTTTCCGCTTAGATTTGGTTTGTATTTGTTCGTTTTGATTGAGAAAAAACACTGCTCTAGCCGGGCTAAAGTGAGTGTTTTTGATTGTTTACAGGGAAATAGGCAAGGAGCGGAAGCGGAAGCTTTGAAGAACGGGCACTAAAAGTAGGCGCTTTTTGTCAATTTTTCAAATAAATTAGCACATTTTTACCACGCATAAATTTTGCGGCATATATAATTTTTCGTACAATCAGCAATTATATCACTGAATTTTTCCATTTAAAACTAACAAAATAACGTCACGACGCCAATCGTTTCCTAAATCTGAGTGCGTCAAAAAAATAGAATGTGTATGCGATGGCCTAAGAAACCAGCTACGTAATAATTTGCTCAAGTTGTGTCCAGATTAAATTTCTATTCACCTAAAACGCCTACGCGCTGGTGAACATTCTGAACAGAAAAGTAGGCAGCCACAGGACAGTAGACGCGGGGCATGAGTACGGCGGCATGGATAAGGGAGATAAACTGCTACCTGAGCACTCAGGAATAGACGACACAATAGGAAATTATCACATACCCATTCCACAGCCAGAGCAGTAAGGCTGTCACACAAGTATTATCCAGAAAAACCATCGGATGATGCATTAATCGGCTCAATAACTGGCAAACGATTAGTCAATCGCATAGGACGACCACCTAAACGATAATTATAAATGATCGTATACGCCATGACGCGTTGTACATATTTGCGTGTTTCATTAAACGGGATCATTTCCACCCACAAGTCAGCATCAACTGACTGCGTCGGCATCCATTGTTTCACTCGATTAGGCCCAGCATTATAAGAAGCGGTTGCGAGTGCACGGTGTCCGTTGTTTCGGTCTAACATCCGGCGTAAATACGCTGAACCTAAACGAATATTTCGCTTAACATCCAACAAATCACTCGTTGAACGCAATCGAGTCTTTAATCTTTGTGCAATAAATTTTCCTGTTTTCGGCATTAATTGCATCAGACCTAATGCACCGGCGCTCGAGCGTGCATCGGCCATAAAAGCACTTTCTTGACGCAGTATGCCAAAGATCCATGCGGGCTCAATACTATTTTGGTTGGCATTGTAAAGTACCTGATCTTGAAACGCGACAGGGAAACGTAACGGCAAATCATCAAAATGAGCCCCTTTAGCAACCGTTGAAATCGCACGATCATGCCATCCCCATTGATGAGCAATCACCGATGCTTGCTGCAATTGCGCACGCGACATGCCCTTTATCGCATACAGCCATTCACGACGTGCATCGGTAATAAAACCTAAACGGTATAATTCTTTGGCGCGCAAGACCCCCGGCTTTTTTTCGATTTCCCATAAATCATTGACAGAAAAATTGAGTGGCTTATTATTCCATTGATACTCCTGAGCCAACCGATCTGCCGCAAGAAATCCGTGATAACTTCTTTCTTTAGCCAGCGCTGAATACGCACGTTTAGCGGCGGTACGCAACATCGGGAGTTCCTGGCTTTGTAATTCAAGCATCCTCGCCCGCCAATACTGCCATTGCTCAGAGTCTTTTTCATTATCAGGTAATGCATCAATACCGGTTAAGACTGCCCACCAATCTTGCTGCCCAAGTGCTGCCCTGATGCGCCACTCGCGCACTTTAGGCGTCACCGCCTCAAGTTTAGTCAACCACTCTAAGGCATTGGGATGTTGCTGAAATGCCGCCCGTAACGCAATGTAACGATCAACCTCAGCCACCACCCTCGCCCCACTTTTTTGTAAATGTGTTTGACGAACTTTATTCCAGGCTATCGCTGCCGCACCGGCATTGCGGCGCGCTAACCGTTGCACACCATGGCGATATATCTGGCGTGCAATAGGTTTATTCCGCTTAAAAATCGCTTTTTTTAAATTGTCGGCGGGGTGACGATGCATATCACGCCATCGATCGACCCATTTTCGCTCATATTTATTCAAGTTTTTTGCCAAGAATTTAACCAGACTTAACTGGCCTCTTTTCATCCCCAGGCGAATCCGTTCCCAAACCTTATCTTTTGTCATACCTCCTTTTTGTTGCCAATATTGAAAAGCTGGGGCACAGATTTTAGGTTGTGATTTTCCGACCAACCAAAGCTTGTCGGCTTCTTTCATCGCCGCTTGTGAGCGACCGGTTTCAAATAAGGCTTGTGTATAATAGCAACGTAACTTGGTATTCTTTGTCTCAACATATTCATCAAGGAAGCCGTCCCAGTCATTTTTCCTTGCTAAACTTTGTAACCACATTCTTCGCATGCGATGACTAATCGGCGAATCGCTATTCGCGGATAAAAAGGCTTGAATTCGCTGAGAGGATACCTGTCGCATTTGCCGACGAAGATTATCAAATTCTAAATAGCCATATAAAGGATAATTTTTCAATTTTTCCTTCAATCGCCCAAAAACGTGTTGGTTACCTTTTTGCAAAGCCGCTCGCGCTTTGAGATAATCCTCCCCCATTTGGGTATAATCTACTTTAGATAACGCACTTGGTGGCAGCATCAAAAAACTGACAGTGAAAGTTATCACCAAGATAATGTATCGTTTGTGAAACATAATACTTTTGTGCATCATCGTTATCATCTGTTTTGAGCGAATACAAGGCTAATGCCACCTGTCAATCCAAAAACAACTCACTATCAGCCCCTTTAACCCGATTTCGAACGCTTTTATGACCCTCAAGCTTAGATCACGCGGGGTAAATCATCGAGATTGATAAAATTTAAGTGACATGCTGAATTAACCACCAATATTGAGCCAATTATTTCATTCTCATGCCTAACTAAAGTTTAATATGGCAAGTATCGGCAATTTGTTTTGCCTTTGGTAAATTTGCCATGACTAAATGCATAACGCGCTCTGCAGTCATTCGATAAGCGGTCAATTTTCCCCCATAGATACTTAATAAACCCGGTGCATCCTTTTTATCTTCATGCAAAATAGTGTCCCTTGACCGCTTAAATGCCGATTGCTTCGTCGATGGCAACACCCGCAAACCCGCAAACGCATGCTTCACCTGATGCTCACGTATATTTTTATAGGCTGGAAAATAAAAGGCAAAACTCTCCAATAAATACTGAATTTCATTGGCTAAGGGGACAACCTTATCTGGATCACCCACATAGATTGTCTCCGTCGTACCAATCATAATTTTATCTTCCCTGTAGGGCATCACAAAAATAGCACGACCATCAACCGGTGATTCGACATAATAAATCCCCCGATTCAGTTTGCCATCCAACACAATATGCGTCCCCTGCACAAGATCAATGGACAAGCGTTGCGGTTTAGGCACCACTTTATCCAGCGTTTCGTTAACCCACGGTCCCGATGCATTAATAACGACTCGGGTATTTATGTTTTTTTCAGAGCCCTGTTCAATATAAGTGACTTGCCAACCCTCCGTGGTACGGCATAATTTAGTGAGTGCTGCCGCTTCCTTTAATTGAGCGCCATATTTTTGTGCGGATTGCATCACTGCCAACGTCAATTTGGCATCATCCGTTTGCGCATCCCAATATTGCAAAATTTTTCGCAAACCGAGCTGATTCAAACCATCAAGTGCAGGCCATTCTTTTCGCGGTATTAAACGAAATTTCGCACTCGCATCAAAACCAGTAAATACACTATAGAACCCAAGCCCCAGTATTAGCGTCAAAGGTTGACGCCGCGTTTGTTGATAAACCGGAATATAAAAAGGCTTTAGCTTAACAAGATCCGGGGCGATTTTTACCAGCACTTTACGTTCGTGCAAGCATTCTTTAACCAATCCAAATTGGGCCGATTCCAAATACCGCAAGCCTCCATGGATAAGCTTACTGGAGCGACTGGAAGTGCCGCTAGCAACGGTATTTTTTTCTAATACCAGCACACCATAACCTTGGACCGCGGCCTGTTGTGCAACGCCTGCACCGTGTATACCTGCGCCAATAACAACAATATCGACAAGATTATTCATTTAGCGTCACGTTTCAAACCAGAAACCATGCGATCCACCTCCATTGTTTCAATATAGTTTACCCCTCGCTGAAACCACCGCCAGGCTACATTGACATCAACAATTTCATACAACATCCATTGCCAATCGCCAGACCAAAGTGCTGACGCAACATCGGGTAACTTTTGGTAATTACATATAAGGTATTCCGGCTGTAATTGTGTTGCCTTCTTCTTCGACACTTCATCATAATCCGTTAGCACCCAACCAACGGCCATGGCAGATTGTTGCCGAGCATAAACTAAGGCCGACTCGGCATAAGAAATAATGACACATTGCTGTTTAACCGAAGCCAAAATAGCTAATACTTTATCCATAACGACAGCAACGCCAAATTGATGAAGACTTTCTTCTTTGATTTCAATAAAAGCCTGCACGGTCACATTACGGCTTAAAAATTCCACAAAACGACTCAGTGTCAACAATGGCTCATCGGAAAATTGATCCCCAAAACGAGCAGACTCTCCCACCGAGATATGAGCAATTTCATCCCATAAGACCGCCAATACATTTTCTTGGCAATCCGCCGTACGGTGCAAATTCGCATCATGAATAACAACGACACAGTGATCCTTGGTTAATTGAACATCAATTTCAAGGCACGGCGCCCCAGCAATCATGGCCTGTTGAAACGCAACCAGGGTATTTTCCGGATATTCGGCAGCAAATCCGCGATGAGCAACGATGATGGGTCGATTCGGCCGTTGGGTGGTACTGTTCATCAGTGAACTCCCTCTCTTTTTACAATAAATATAGATGACGTTAAATATTTAGCGGTTTGTTACGGGCAACTGGCATACAATCAATCACCTAGCAAACAACAATTCGCTACCTTAATCGCTTAATTTAGGTATAATACCGGTCCATAATGCTCCCATTAAATACGAAATTAAAAACTGACAAATATTCCACTTGCTGGAAAAATCTAACTAGGCTTAAACCTATCATTATGGCAGGCGGCCTGGTTTTATCCGCATTATTTGGGTCCATAAACAATGTATTGGCATCACCGACTCGATTATTTATCCAGGAGGAAGCAAGAACAGCCCCCTCACGGGCCATTTTTTTAGATTTATATAATACAACGGGGGAGTGGACCACAGAAACAGAAAACCAATTACGCATCGGTACGTCTTTAGGCGAACTGGTGGCAAGCAAAAATGAATTGGGCTTAAAAAAAGCACTATTGAAAAACGTTATCGCCTATAACTTTCTCAATATGAATACCTCTTCTAACCAAACTAATATCCGTATTGGACTTGCTTACCGCTACATCACACGCAATTTTCTGGTTAATCTAAATCCAGAATATCAACGTGCCAATGGTAGCAGTTTTGTGAATATCAATGGCGCATTTTTTCTGCCAATCAAAACATCTCGTACCTTAGGGGCGCTACAAATAGGTGCTGAATACCTGGCGCTGGGCGATAAAACCAAGCGTAATGGCGTTGCCTTAGGGTTTCGCTGGTTGCCACGGAAAATGTTGACCATTGACATTATTGTCATGGGCGATGGCGGCACAGCCAATGACAGCACATTTAAAACGCCGGCGGCCCTAAGAATTAATTTGCGAATTTAAGCCCAACATTGGACAGCATCAGTCAAGCCGCGACTTCTCAGGTTTCTAAATACGTGTAACCGGTTAAGCCGGCATCTAACTCCCGAATATACGCTCGTCGTTGACTTTCATTTAACCCCGCTTGATTAATTTTTTCACGATAGATACGTGATAGACCTTCAGGGGAAAAATGCACATAGCGCAACACGTCATCAATCGTGTCACCTTGTTCTGGCTCCAATAATTGATACCCACCCGCATTAGTAAACTCCAAATTGATGGAATGTGTATCCCCAAAAAGATTATGCAAATCACCTAAAATTTCTTGGTAAGCACCGACCATAAAAATACCCAGCAAATAGGGTTCGTCCTCACTATAGTCATGCAAGGGCAAAGTGGACTCAATGCTTTCACCATCCACATAATGATCTATCGCCCCGTCCGAATCACACGTCAAATCCTGGATGATACCACGCCGCGTTGGTCGCTCTTGCAATCGATGCAAAGGCATTATTGGCAACACCTGATCAATGGCCCAGATATCCGGTAATGATTGAAAAATAGATAAATTGCAAAAATATTTATCCGCTAATTTCTCACTCAGCTCATCCCATACCTCACGATGTGCTCTCACCGCTGCTTGCAATAAGGATCTCACACTGCGACAGATCGCATAATATAATAATTCCGCTTGTGCCCGATGAGAAAGCGACAAAACACCATGGATATATAAAGTCTGAGCTTCCGCCAACCAATGTACCGCATCATGATAGGCTTCCATCGCTGAGCGCCGAGAAAGTGATTGCTTGGTTCCCCATAAATTATGTAAAATCAGCGGATCATCTTTCGCCGGCGGCACCAGATCAAGTGCCTCAGGCGCACGCTCAATATCAATGACATGAGTAATCAATACCGCATGATGCGCGGTCATTGCTCGACCCGATTCGGTAATAATATCTGGATGAGGAAAGCCACTGGATTCACAAGCTTCCCATAATGAAAAAACCACATCATTCGCATATTCTTGCATGCTGTAGTTCATCGAACAGAAACTACGAGACCGCGTTCCTTCATAATCAACGGCAAGCCCACCCCCCACATCAATACATTGGATATTAGCGCCCATCCGCTGTAACTCAGCATAAAACCGTGCGAGCTCCTTCATCCCCCGCTGTATGTCGCGAATATTCGCCAGTTGTGATCCGAGATGAAAATGAATGAGCTGCAAACTCGGCAATAAATCATTGGATTTAAGATGCTCAACCAAACTTATTATTTGGGCAGCCGACAAACCAAACTTCGAGCGTTCTCCTCCCGTATTCTGCCACTTACCTTTGCCCACCGAAGCCAAGCGTACCCGAACCCCAAGTAAGGGGGTGATATCCAGGTCTTCTGACTCTTGTAACACCAGTTTGAGCTCCGTGAGTTTTTCTATCACAATATACACCCGATGGCCCATGGCTTTTGCAATCAATGCCAAACGAATATATTCACGATCTTTATAGCCATTGCATATGATCAAGCCACCATTCATATTTGCATAAGCAATCACCGCCATTAATTCAGGCTTACTGCCCGCCTCCAATCCCACCCGATCCTTGCCATACGCTTGTATCTGCTGTACCACCGTACGCTGTTGATTCACTTTGATCGGATAGACGGCAGTATATTGCCCTTGATAATCATGAACCTGTATTGCCTCGCTAAACGCCGCATGCAATTTATCGATGCGGCTATGCAAGATATCCGGGAAACGTACCAAGACAGGGAGTGACAAACCTAACTTGCGTATATCCAGGGCAACCTGATGCAGATCGGCATGAAGCAAGCGACCAGAACGATCCGAACATACCACTACGTGTCCTTGTTCATTAATATCAAAATACCCTTCGCCCCAGTGACAAATGTTATAAATTGCTTTTGCCTGGTCTATATTCCAATCTTTCATCTAACGACTCTGTCAGGTAAAATGCCACACAAAGAAACATGAGTTGCTGGAAATGAAAAACGTATACCATCTTATCAAGATGATCAATTTTTGCTCGTGCGGCGATGGCCCAAACAACTCATCATGTTAATGGATGATTATCAACCATAAAACAGCGCCTAGTTTAGCGGTGCTTACGTTAGAGTTCAATGCACATCCACCACCCAAAACACCTTTAATCGTAATGTCGTCAATTGCATCAGGAATAATAAATGAATCTAGATAATACAACATGGTTTAGTGAAATTTGCCAAGAAAGTGGCTCAGCATTTTCGCTAAAAATAAAATGCAAACTCCATGAAGCGCAAACCCCTTTTCAGCGCATTGAAATCTACGAAACCGAACAGTTTGGCAACTTGATGACCATTGATGGATTTGTCATGTTAACCAGTCGGGATAATTTTATCTATCATGAAATGATGGCTCATCCCGCGTTATTTTCCCATCAAAACCCTAAAAAGGTGCTCATTATCGGGGGAGGTGATTGTGGTACATTACGCGAAGTGCTCAAACACTCAGCCATCGAGCATGTCGATCAAATTGATATTGACGAACAGGTCACCCGCTTATCTGAACGTTATTTTCCTGAACTGTGCGAATCCAACCATGACCCAAGGGCACGATTATTGTTTATTGATGGCATTCAATGGGTACATGAACAGGCTGCTGACAGTTATGATGTCATTATCATTGATAGCACGGACCCCATTGGTCCGGCGGAAGGTTTGTATTCTGAAGCATTTTATCGCCAATGCCAGCGCCTGTTAGGTGATGATGGTATTATCGTCGCACAAAGTGAGTCCCCCTTACTACACATGAAATTATTGACTCGAATACATCAAGCCTTACGGCATACCAACTTCCTTGAAACCCATTCATTATTTTTCCCTCAGTGCAGCTACCCATCAGGCTGGTGGACAGCCACCATGGGCAGCAAAAACCAATCATTAATCACTTTTAGAGAACAAGACGCACGACAAAAAACATTTCAGACATCCTATTATAATGCCGCCATCCATCAAGCTGCACTCGCCGCCCCGGAGTTTTTTCACCAGCAATTATAAAAGCAAATATAGAATTACCTGACATCATAAGAACTGACTGCCAAAACCTATCGCAGTGCGATTGCTACCAGCGTTTTTGTGAGGGTCGTTATCGCTTGTCCCGTTAACAAAAAAGGCCGGTAAACATACCGGCCTTTTCGTATGCCTAAAAGATTTTTATTTTCCTCCAGTGAACTCCGGATAGGCTTCTAAACCACATTCACTCACATCAACACCGTTAAATTCTTCCTCTTCCGATACCCGAATGCCAATCACCGCCTTGAGAATCCCCCAAACGATTAAACTGGCCACAAATGTCCAGACAAAAATAGTCACTAAACCGGTTAACTGAGCCACCAAGGTGGCATCTGGGTTCGATAAGGTAACGGCGAGTAAACCCCAGATAGCGACCACACCGTGCACGGAAATCGCCCCGACCGGATCATCAATTTTGATCTTATCGAGGGAAACAATAGAAAACACCACAATGATACCACCGATGACACCAATAGCTGTCGCTAATAATGGTGAAGGATGCAATGGTTCTGCAGTAATCGCCACCAAACCAGCTAAGGCACCGTTTAAGGCCATGGTTAAATCCGTCTTACCAAACAGCAATCTAGCCGTAATCATCGCCGCAATCACACCACCAGCTGCCGCCATATTGGTGTTAACAAATACCGCCGCCACCGCATTCGCTTCTCCAACATCGGATAATTTAAGTTCAGACCCCCCATTAAAGCCAAACCATCCTAACCAAAGAATGAAGGTACCTAAGGTAGCCAGCGGCATATTACAACCGGGGATAGCATTCACCGAGCCATCCGCCCCATATTTACCTTTACGCGCGCCCAACAATAACACACCGGCCAAGGCCGCGGCCGCACCACACATATGAACCACGCCGGAACCCGCAAAATCCTGGAAACCAAGCTGATCTAAGAAGCCACCGCCCCATTTCCAAAAACCTTGCACGGGATAGATGAGACCTGTCATGACAACAGCAAAGGCTAAAAATACCCACAATTTCATCCGTTCCGCCACCGCGCCTGACACAATCGACATCGCCGTCGCCACAAAAACCACCTGAAAAAAGAAATCAGCCAACAAGGAATAATACGGTGCATCATCAGTACCTGCCAAAACATCTTTCAGCGCATGATCATCACCGATGAGAAAACCAAAAGAAGGGATATACCCACTGGCAGACTCGCCATACATAATACTGTATCCCATGAGCAAAAACATGATACAGGCAATCGCATACAGAGAAATATTTTTTATTAAAATTTCAGCGGTGTTTTTTGCTCGTACCATTCCTGCTTCGAGCATGGCAAAACCCGCCGCCATCCACATAACTAATGCACCCGATATTAAAAAATAAAAGGTATCTAAGGCATAACTTAATTCTTTGACTGCATCCACCGTCTATCCCTCCAAATCGCAGTGAAAATTAAATACATTACAACGCATCAGAACCAGTTTCTCCCGTTCGAATACGAATCGCCTGCTCAAGATCCGTGACAAATATTTTTCCATCACCGATTTTTCCTGTCTTAGCGGCTTTAGTAATCGCTTCTGTTACTTGCTCCACCATGTCCGCCGAAACCGCAATTTCCAACTTCACTTTAGGCAAAAAATCGACAACATATTCGGCCCCTCGATATAATTCGGTATGACCTTTTTGGCGCCCAAACCCTTTGACTTCGGTCGCCGTAATTCCCTGCACCCCAATTTCAGATAATGTTTCTCTGACATCATCTAGCTTAAATGGCTTAATAATCGCCGTAATTAACTTCATTACACTCCTCCTTAAACATAAAATCTTTCTAGAAAACTTCATGGATAGCTTCTGAGTCATAGGCGCGTTTGCCATCGCTATGCAACAATACCTAAAGTTTCTATAATTTTTGATTTATGTGTTGTTTTATATGTATTTTTTACGTATCAACGCAGGATTTTCCGAAGCAACTAGATACCCTACCAAATTCCATCGTAAAAAAATCCTACATTTATGATCTAAATTTAGTGACATCAATAATGATAACACCAAGAGCTACCTTATTATCTTGTTAATAACTCCATTTTCTCCTTGCGTAATAACAACTCACCTATCAATGAAAAGATTATACTCAGCACATGCATAGCACTCGCCATGCCATATTATTTTTATTTTTACTTTCAAATAATTGCCCTCGGCATCTCACTCTCCCAATTGATATTGCACCAAAACAGAACATACACCCTTGACAACAGCACTGTTATTGTGCAAAAAACACGTAGTCATAAGCTTGATTAAACAACGGTCTGATTAAAAAACAGCCTTATTCATCGTCTCGGCTAATTTGATCACAATGCGGCCCTTATCCTCCAAGTCATCTGATCGTAGCGCCCCTCATCACCCTCACTTGATCCTTGATTCCACAGAAATTTTTCGTCAATCGGCCATACAACAAGTACTGCCTCCTTCAGAAAAACCCCGGTGAAATCAATTCTCATCGCGATTTTCAAACGCTAGGCGGCCCAATGTCGGCTAGCGTAATTCAAAGAAGTAGTTTATTTTTCAATCAACTCATTACAAAACGAAACTTCTTTAAAAAATATCTGAGCAGAAAATGCTAAACTAGCAGTTAATTACTCATATTCAAAATCTATTTAGGAGTCACCATGTTTAACCCAAGAACCTTCGATGACTTAACCAAACGCCTTGTTGACGCACTCCCCAGCGGAGTCAAAGAAATCCACCAAGACCTTGAAAAAACACTTCACACGGTCTTGCAAAATAATCTGAGCAAGCTCGATTTAGTCTCCAGAGAAGAATTCGATGTACAATGCGCGGTATTAGCCCGCACCCGCCAAAAAATCGAAGCACTCGAAAAGCGCCTTCAAGAACTTGAGCAACATCTCGACATTCCTCAGAACAATGGCCCCGCACCTCAAACCACGAAACCCAGCAACGAATGAGTCTTGCCGTACTCTACAGCCGAGCAGAAAACGGTATTGATGCACCGCTGGTAACTGTAGAAGTGCATATTGCCAATGGCTTGCCTGGTCTATCCATCGTTGGCTTACCAGAAACCGCCGTAAAAGAAAGCAAAGACCGCGTTCGCGGCGCTATTCTAAATTCTAAATTTGAGTTTCCAATGAGGAGAATCACCGTCAACCTAGCACCGGCTGACTTACCCAAAGAAGGTGGACGTTATGATTTGCCGATTGCCTTAGGAATCTTGGCCGCCTCTGATCAAATCTCCAGCAAATCAATAAATACCTATGAATTTGTCGGTGAACTCGCATTGGGTGGCCAACTACGCCCCGTACGCGGTGTATTGCCAATAGCAATTCACGCCCACAAGGCCAATCGTAGTCTTATCCTACCCATGGACAATGCCGATGAAGCCACGCTTGTTGAACAAGCTAAAATTTTACCGGCGGCTCATTTACTTGATGTCTGCGAGCATTTGCATACCCAACAAAAATTAACCCAACACCCGCACCAAATAAAAAGGCAACAATCAATCTCCAATGACTTGTCACAAGTGCGCGGACAACACCAAGCTCGACGCGCACTAGAGATTGCGGCGGCTGGCATGCACAGTCTGTTGATGATAGGTCCACCGGGAACGGGAAAAACCATGCTTGCGAGTTGCCTACCCGGAATTTTACCGGAAATGTCGGAACAGGAAGCGCTAGAAACGGCAACGATTGAGTCGATCACCGGCTTGAGCTTTCACCTTGAACAATGGCGCCAACGCCCCTTTCGTCATCCGCATCACACGGCATCAGGTGTTTCTTTAGTGGGAGGAGGCAGCCAACCCAAACCAGGCGAAATTTCCCTCGCCAATAATGGCGTACTGTTTCTAGATGAGCTTCCAGAATTTGATCGTCGAGTACTCGAAGTCTTGCGAGAACCGCTGGAGTCAGGCAAAATTTGTATTTCTCGCGCCGCCCGCCAAGCCGAGTTTCCCGCTAAATTTCAACTTATTGCAGCGATGAATCCTTGCCCTTGCGGCTATTTTGGTGAAACCAACGACCGTTGCCGTTGCTCACCCCAGCAAATTCAGCGCTACCGAAATCGAATTTCTGGACCACTACTCGATAGGATTGATATGCACATTGAAGTACCGAGACTTCCCAGAGACGCCTTGCGACCCAGCACTAATGCCTCAAAACAACAACCGATGGAAACAAGCCTAGAAGTGAGAAAACGTACAACACGAGCACGCCTGAGACAACAACAGCGTAGCAGTATAGCCAATGCGCTATTAACCAACCAAGCTATTGCACAACACTGCCAACTAGCCGCTAACGATCAAATGCTATTAGAAAGCGCCATGGAAAAATTTCAGCTATCGGCAAGAGGCTACCATCGAATTCTAAAAGTTGCTCGCACCATCGCCGATCTGGCCGAAAGCCAAACCATTACCACAGCCCACTTGAGTGAAGCATTAAGTTATCGAAACTTTGATCGAAAACTTATTGATTAATGACTCAATCGCCGCTTAAACTCCCACTCGTTGCGACGGAATGGTTGCCTCCATTTTGCTAATTGAACTTTTATTGAAAGTGCGTGAGGTGGCAGCTAAATTACGAATCCGCCTCAATAAATCATCTTCCTGATAAGGTTTGCCCATATATTCATTGACACCAATTTCAATCGCCTTGTTGCGATGTTTATCACCGATTCGCGAGGTAATCATAATAATGGGTAAATGTTTCAGATGCTCCGTATTACGAATCACCGAGGCAAGTTCATAACCATCCATACGTGGCATTTCAATATCCAACAACATAACATCAGGCAATTGCTCATGAAGTTTTTGCAAGGCATCCACCCCATCCGTCGCTGTCATCACATCTACCTGGTGCCGTTTAAGCAACTTACTGGTTACTTTACGTACGGTAATCGAATCATCAACCACCATCACGGTCAAGCGATCACCTTGTTTTTTCAATTCATCGAGTGAACTTGTTTGCTCTTCAAGCTGAGAATTCACCAGATTCACACGCATTAAACCCGGTAAATCTAGTACTAAAAGCACGCTACCATCTCCCATTATGGTAGCCCCCATAATACCTTTGACATTACCTAACTGCACGCCAGCAGGTTTAATCAGTATTTCCCTACTTCCTTTGAACCCATCAATCGAAATAGCCATTCGATAACCACCATCATCAAACAACAGCATAGGGATGAAACTGCGCTTATCCTCTGTCAATGCCCTGCGATGCAGAATGCTTTGTAAATTTTTCACTTCGAAATTTCTTCCTGAATGTTGGTAATACCATTTTCCATTCTCGGAAATTAACTTGTCATTGGTAACTTTTACGACATCGACGATACCAGAAAAAGGCACCGCGTATTCATTCTCACCTGATTGCAAAAATAAAGCTCGACTTGTTGTTAGATCAACTGGCAACCGTATGCTAAATGTGGTCCCTTTACCGTACTTAGACTCAATATGCAAATGCCCACCTAATTGCTTGACTACATTAGCAACCACATCTAAACCAACCCCTCGCCCAGAAATTTGAGTCACTTCTCTCGCAGTACTGAGTCCAGACTCAAGTACAAATTGCAATATTTCTTCGTCTTTCAGTTTAGAGCCGGCCGACATTAGTTTTCTTTCGATAGCTTTCTTACGAATAGCCTCTATATTTAGCCCTCCGCCATCATCACTCACACCAATCAAAACATCATTATTCACTCGCTTAAAACTTAGTTGAATTGCACCTATCTCCGGTTTATTTTTTTCACTACGTACTTGCTTAGACTCAATACCATGTCCAACCGCATTGCGCATAATGTGTTCTAATGGACCACTAATCTGATCTAATACATGACGGTCAATCTCATCGTCCTCACCGGTCACATGAACTTCCACTTTCTTATCAAGTTCATTGGCAGTTTGACGAATCAAACGACTCATACGCGGCACAATTTTCGAGAAAGGAACCAACCGGGTCTTGGTTAACCCCGATTGTATTTTTGAATTGATCCGCGCCTGCTGAATCAGCAAGGTATCTGATTCACTCGATACGACTTGAAACTGTTCATAAATACTATCTAAATCACTCGCTGTTTCCAATAAACTACGTGAAATTTGCTGCATATTCGTGAATCGATCAAATTCTAAAGGATCAAATTCAATACCTTGTGCACTTGCTTCTTCAGAACGTGACAAGATCTGCGCTTCGGTCTCAATTTCCATTCTTCTCAGCTGAGTACGCAATCGATTAATCGTTTGACGCATGTCGCTGATATTGGCTTCATAAACATTAATTTTCTGGCTCAACTGAGAACGATTGATACTAATTTCAGCAACACCATTGGACAATTCCTCTAGCAACTCCGTTGTCACACGAATTTGCTCAACAGACTTACGATTTGCAATTTGCAAAGAAATCGCTTCTTCCTCAGAAACTGATTGCGTTTCATTATCAGCTTCTGCTTCGCTAGCTAGCATTACCTTTTCTGGATTAACAATTTTCTCAATATCGTAAATCAATGCAAGCGATGAATTGAGCGGTTTACGCGCAATCACTTGCTCACGCATTTCCTGCAAATGATCAAGCGCTAGTCGTAGTACATCCAATGACTCAGCAGTGACTTCGATTTTCACAGCAGCCATTTCAGTTAACAAGGTCTCCACACTGTGAGTCAAATTTCCCATAACCATCAAACGGCATAGTCGGGCACCACCTTTTAGGGTATGAATAAGCCGCTCAAATTCCTTAATAAACTGCAAATTTCTGGGTTCGAGTCGCCAAGCCAGCATAACCTCATCAAGTTGTTCAAGCAGTTCACCTGCTTCTTCCAGGAAGATTTCACGCGTTTCATCTAAATCTTCATCATCAAAGTCGATCGCTTCTTCAGAAGATTCACCTGTCAAAACTCTATTTACCGCAATATCTTGCACCAAATAATCGTCATCTGTCTCGACCCAAAATGAACGAAGGTGTGCCACTAATTTCGAATTATTTGTTAATACAGACTTATCTTTGCCCAATAGAGGTAAACAGGAAAAAATTTCAGTAACCACATCATCCATGGCATTCAGTTGATGCATATCTAAGATGACATCACCTTCATAAGCCCATTGCACTAATGCTTCAGCAGCCCCTGCTAATTCACAAATTTCAGAAAACCCTGCCATACCAGACGCCCCTGTCAAGGTATGCCAAGCACGCACAATAGGCATTGTTATTTTTGGTTTAAAATCAGTACGACCGCGAGCAATAAACTCACGGATAATAGCAATATGCTCTGCCGCTTCATTTCTAAAAATATTAATTAACGTAGTATCCGAATCATCACTTCCATCGGCCATATCGGATTGAACGTTTTGAACCAGAGAATCAAGCGTAGCACTTTTCCCCCCAGCCACTTCATAGGCATTTTCGGTTAGGGAATCCATCAACGGACTGACACCAATATCATGACCTGATGATTGGCATTGTTCCAACAAGGTTGGTAGTAACTCTAAGACTTGATCCATGATATGAATCATTTTCTCTGAAGGACGGACAGTGCCTTCTATTACCTGATTCAACATGTGCTCGACGCTCCATGCCAATTCACCAATGCGATTGACACCGGCCACTCGACCACTTCCTTTCATCGTGTGAAATGCACGGCGAACCTGTATTAATGAGGCTTCATCATTTTGATTTACCCGCCAATATGCATAATGCTCGACCATTGTGCCAAGAAGTTCTTGTGCTTCTTCCAGGAATATACTAAAAATATCATCTTCATCATCATTTTCAACAACATCACAGATGACACTATCAGGGCTATCTGCCTCGCCAGCTACTTGCACCACATCCATCGCAAGTCCACCTTTTTCAGCCATCTCATGCATATTTTCTGTCAATAAATCGACGACAGAATTAACCTCAATATCACAGCCTGATGATCGACATTTCGCCAACAAGCTTGGTAGTAACTCTGTCACCTGATCCATAAGATGAATCATTTTCTCTGAAGGATTAATCACGCCTTCAATCGCTTGGTTCAACATATGCTCGGCACTCCATGCCAATTCGCCAATGCGATTGACACCGGCCACTCGACCACTTCCTTTCATCGTATGAAATGCACGGCGAACCTGCATTAATGAAGCTTCATCACTGCTATCCATTCGCCAACAAGGATAATATTCCGCGATCGTACCAACCAACTCTTCAGCTTCTTCCAAGAAAATATCAAAAATATCGAAGTCATCATCGTCATCTTCTTGTCTCATCAAAATATCAGCAATTGGTTCTGAAGTATCTATCGTTATTTCACTTTTCTGAGACTTGTTTGTTAAAAACTCACCGCCTAACAGGCGTCTTAATTTATCACCGACGGATTCGACATGCTCGCCTTGTAATTGACTTCTTAGTTCATTCATTGCGGCTTTAAAGAACAAAAATTCAGCATCTGCTAACAAACCGTTCCGGTGAACTAGCTCAGTAAAATATTGTATAAAAAGCTCAACACTCGCCGCATCAACGTTTCTGTCTAAGATGACTAGCGCACCCTTTGCTTCCATTAGCCAACCAATACTGCTATCGAGAATTTCAAGTGACAGAGTTGATGAATCCGTAGAAAAATTCGCTTGTTCTACTTTTTTGATCACCGCTAAAACCTCGGTCATCGTGGCCTCAACCGCCTCTAATACTTCTTCTCCGGCATCTGACGTGACTTCTTCATCAGCATCAACTATAACCTCTTGCCATTCGGTAGATGCAAGTGGCTCGACAGACATCAACTGACTATCCATAGGCGGTTGTTCACCAGATAAATCGTACGGTACATCTGCTACTGTTTCTAAATCGGCAGCAACCTCTTGCCATTCGGTAGATATAGGTGATTCGGTTACTTCAACAACAATTGTTGTTGGAGACAGATTCAAATCGGTCAAATTATCTGCGATACTATTTAAATTTACAGCCTGCTTACTTCTAAGTGCAACCTCGTAAGCTGAGAAAATATTCGCTAGCGCCACCCTTGATGATTCGGTTAAGCAAGTAGCATCTTTCGTTTGATAGGCAAGCTGCTGATAAACAATTTTCAAAACACCGCTTGCTGGCATATTCATCAGCAATGCGCCACTATAGAGTGATCTAATCAAAGCAATAAGTGTTTTGTACCGATTTGGTTGCTCAACAGCCTGCCCGAGAATACATTTCGCTTCAGTGATATCAATAATAAGCTCTTGAGCAAGCACGTCCATTGCCTGCCAATAAGATTCTTCGTCAACAACAGACTCAATCACGGTTTCTTCAATTAATGGTGTACCCAACAATTTTGCTATTTCACCGGAAAAATCAGGTATACAGTCATTATCTTCTGGTGAGCCATTTTTTAAAAAATCAATCAAACTAGACATCATTGATTTAACAGCATTTAACTGATTCAACTCAGTCGAGTCAGAGTTTAATACGTTTTCCATATACTGTATGGTGTTATCCAGAAATGACAACTCACCAGAAATTTCTAACATTAACAAGGCCGCCTTAACTTGCTTAAGTTTGGCAACGACTTCCAGTGAATTTTCTTGCAATTGATCAGACTTTTGTAATATATCAATAATATTTTCTAGCGTATTATTTAACTCAGAAAAAATTTCCTGATGAATCGCGTTATAATCTTCCTTTAGTTTATCTAATATTCCTAATTCATCAGAGGCTCGATATGTTTTCTGAAAAAAATCAGCACTACTTCTTTGCATTCGAAGCGTATGCGCTTCAGGCAAGGAAATATTCGTTAAACAATTCGAAAAACTAGCAACAACATCAATTAAAGCAACCAACGCATTCCGATCAACTTTTTGATCTTGAGTTTCTAGCACATGATTCAAGATATAATCACTCACTGCTGTTAAATAACTAACACCGAAAACGTTTTCTAAAACTAATAAGCCACTTTTAACTTGTGAAAGATATTTTGGTAGATACACTAAAGATTCAGCTTGTTTGCTATCTTCGTATAACAGCAGTGCATTCTTAGCTTTCACTATTTCTTCTGTTATTTCGCCCATTAACACGTTTTTAGCCGAATCATATTGGGCAGTAAATTCTTTATCATTGAGTACTTTTTTAATTATATTTGTAGCCCTCTTTGATATATCTAATGCATCACTTGAGCTCTGATTTTTTTTCTGACAAACCAAATAATGTTCTATTCCAGTAATAACCTCTGCAACCGGTTCTAAATTCGTATTATCCAATGCATGCCCATCATCTAACAATACTTCGTTAACAAAACGATACACTGTTGTTAAATCGTCTGTGGGAAAATTAAAAAATTTGAAAATTCCAATCATGTTTTCTAAGGTAGCGGACAATGACTGATGTACTTGTTGTTCATTCGAGAGACTTGAAACGTCTAAAATATATTTTTTAATAACATCAATATCGACTAATGCCTCATCAATTGCCGCTTGTTGAACTATCTCATATTCTTTTTGTGAAGTGGTATCAGACTCAATCACTGAAATAATCTGATAATTTTCCTCGGAAGAGCATGACTGACTCATCGTCTGGAAATTATTACTTACATCGGTGACGCTATTGATTACATAATTTAAGGTATTACTAATTTCTATTAACCTACGCTTATCAATAGCACCTCGATTAACGGCCTCCGTTAGCGTTTGCCGTAATACATCCATTTTATCTCGTAATACTGTAAGTTCAATCACTGAAAAAATATCAATAACACGCTTTGCCATAGCCAAAGCGCTTGCAAGATACTCACTTATTTCAGTATCATTCTCAGGCCACTGCGTTAACTCAACTAATGTGTCAGTAAGTTCTCGTTGAACACCCTCAAATATCGAAACAATAACTGAATTGTATTCATTTTTATTAACACTTTCACCAACACCTGAATTAGTTTTCGCAACTAATTCATCTAAGTGATAAAACGCTTTTAATTTTTGAATCTTCGGTGTCGAAACATTTGATTGCGCAAGAAAAACCAACAAATCTTTCATTAAATCAGTATCTGGCTGCCTAGCCATTTCGATTTCTTCTTCATCAAAAAGGCGCTTAATTTGTCGATCCAGTTGCCCAAATAATTTTTTTAGGGTATCGGTCATGGGCAAACCTGAATTAACCAAAGCCTCAAAAACACCGATGGCTATCGACCATAAACGTTGAGAATGATATGAAATATTTTCAATTTTCTCAATGACCTTGAGCATACCCTGAGCGCTATCACGATCATTATTTCTCAACCAACTCACTAAACTAAGCTGATATTCGATACGTAACGACCTCATTAAAGTACTAAAATTATTTTCCGTGTTTACATTTCTATCGAGCAAAGGTTTATTCAGTGCGGCTAAAAAGAATTGATGAGAATAAAATTGGCGAATCTGAATGAAACGCAATTCCTCAATGCTTGGCATAGAAAATACTGATGTTTCTACTTCGACAGGCTTTTCATCAATGTCGTGCAAATATTGTATAATTCGATCAACACCATCTAATATTTTCCGAACATTTTCGATTACTTGCTCAGTATTTTTTTTATCATTGACACCTTCCAATTGTGTTTTAAGTTTTTCAACATCAACTTTAGCACTATGAATGGCTAGTAACTCTAGTGATCCGCGTACTTGATCTAATGAATAAATGCATGATGGAAATAATTGTTTTTTTTCATTAGGGTTATCAAGATAACTGGCAAGATTTTTTTTAACTTCATTAAGAGTAACGTCTATTTCAGTTTTAACCCACACTAACGGATCATATTCGTAATTCGTTTCGAATGTCATAGTCACACCTAATTTAGCGTTTTATGGAAATTATGCAATCAGCCATTTATACGCCACAAACCATTTGATATGATATAAACCGCTAGTACGTAACGATTTACACCATCGCCATCCTTCTCTTTGACTGCCATACTTCCAACCTAATTTTTTACAGCAGGTAACTTAAAACCAGAGACTGAGAATCGTAACTCATCTGATAACTCAGCGAGTTTACCAACCGATTCTGCCGTTTGATCAATACCGGTAGAAGTCTGCGTAGTCACGTTATGTATAACATTCATCGTTTCATTCACCGCCATCGCATTTTCCACCTGTTTATTGGCCGCGCTGGACATGTTGTGAATGCGTTCCGCAATGTTGTCAAACATAGATTCAATTTGTTCCAAAGTATTACCCGCATCTTGCGCAAGCCGGGTTCCATCTACCACACCGTATGTACTTTTTTCCATGGACAAAACGGCTTCATTAGTATCAGATTGAATGGTTTTCACCAGTTTTTCAATTTGCTTGGTAGCGTTGGTACTACGTTCAGCAAGATGTTGCACTTCATCAGCAACCACGGCAAAACCTCGACCTGCCTCACCCGCCATGGCTGCCTGAATAGCCGCATTCAGTGCTAACAGATTTGTTTGCTCTGAAATATCATGAATCAAACCAACGATTTCACCAATCTCTTGCGAACTTTCTCCAAGTCGCTTAATTCGCTTTGAAGTCTCTTGAATTTGCCCTCGAATACTTTCCATACCATTGATGGTATTACGTACGGCTTGCCCACCTTCTTTGGCTTTATCAACAGACTCTTTGGCAACTTTAGTTGACTCATCTGCATCGTTAGATAATTTCATAATTTCTTCGGCGAAATTTTTAATCCCATCGGTTACACTGGCAATTTGCGCCGCTTGCTGAGTACTTATTTCCGCCAGCTCTGCCGATGTTGATTGAGTGCCTTTGGCCGCCGTTGTTACCAAATTACTGGTATCATTAATTCGATTCACTAATGAACGCAACTCATCAATCGCATAATTGAATGCATCAGCAATTGATCCGGTGATATCTTCAGTCACGGTGGCATTGCGACTCAAATCACCATCACCAAGCCCAGCAATTTCATCAAGTAATCGAAGAATCGCTTCCTGATTGCTCGCATTTTCCCGAGCGACTTTAGTTTCTCGCTCTTGAACATCTTGTAAATGTTTCTTCTGATTAAGGCGCGTGGCAACAGCAGACAATATGAAGAAAGCAATCGCAACAAACAAACCATACCGCTCTAGATGCAAAACTAAGCGATCATGCGCTAGCGTATCAAATACTTCGCCTAATTCAGTCAAATGAGTGTTTAGCTGTCCAATCACATCATCATCAGCATTAATGGCTGCTTCAGCAGCTAATAGCTGTGGCAGTTGAGTCTTGACTGTATCCAATGCACTTTTCAATGTTTGAAACAAATCGTCAATTTCTTGTAAGCGAACTCTAATTTTAGTATTTTTGACTGGCTTAATACCAAGACTCTTGTCCCCTTTTAATAAACCTGTCACTATTTTTTCTAGTTTTGATGAATCCTCTGTAAACTCAACCAATGCATTCTCAATATCTTCAATGCTATAACGATCACTGTTTAATAATATGTTGAAATCTGTCGCAATACGTTGTGCTAAAAACTGCTGCTCAGATGCAAACTTAAGCGTATCCAAATTCACTTTTTTGCTAGCGACCAAGTCAGCGACGGTTTGGCGAGACTGTCCCACTAACGCGGGTATAATTTCATTCACGACACGGGAAAAACTATATAACACTCGAATTGAATCCTCAGCACTAAGTACGGTATCAATTGATGTTTTTAATCGAGACCATTCTTCATCAATGACGGCAAGCTCTTCACTGAGAGAGTCATCTATTTTTGATATTTTTTTCTCCATGTTTCCACTTTTCAACCATCCAAGCAATTGAATAAAATCTTTTTCGGCTTGCCTAACACCAATAAATCCTTTTTCTTTACCATCCATAGCAAGACTCGTGTCACGCTCAATAATTAGTGTCGCCACTTGCATTCTTTCAATATTTTCAAGAACACCTCCATCATTTCGAATGACTTGCTCGGCCTTAAAGAAAAAGAAAGTTAATACAGCAAGTAATATCCCCGTTGTGACGGTTAATACCATAACCAAAGTATCGCCAGCACGCCGACTCGATTTTTTAGTGTTCGTTTTCATTCATCTACTCCTAATATTAAAACTGGCGATATTCCTATATAGCGACATCGAGAAATCGTTGAGTGGTTAATAATTTTTTGACATTGAACACTAACCATAACTCATCATTTTGTTGATATGCCCGACGTACAAAACTCTGAAGATAACGCGATCCTACACTTGAATGTATTTCTTCATACTTGACTTTTTCTTTGTCTTTAAAATGCCGTTTACCTATCACTTGATCCACAAGTAAACCAACAAAAATACCTTCATGGCGTACAAAAAGCACTCGACTTTGACCAAAAGTTGCTGTCTCGCCGATTCCAAAATAATTTTTAAGATCAATAATCAACGCCAAATTACCGCGAACATTCGTTATTCCTTTGACCCATCCTTGGGTTCCTGGCACATGAGTACTGACCCGATAAGAAAGAATCTCTACCACATCATTTAAATCGATCGAAACATGATAATTTGCTAAACGAACGCCGATGGATATCCATGTATTTAATAAATCATCACGTTCTGTAGGAATTTTTGCGCCACGACTTCGACTTAAGTCATCCAATGACCCTAATACATCAAATGCAGTACTCATGTTAGGCAACCATACCGAGCAATGTCTTTACTTTTTGATCTAATTCTTGCTCATCAATCGGTTTGAAGACATATTCATTCGCCCCTTGCCGCAAGCCCCATACTCGATCCGTCGCTTGACTTTTTGAACTAACAATAATCACGGGTATTGATGCAGTTTCTGGATCATTGGATATTTTTCGAGTCGTCTCATAACCATTCATACCCGGCATCACAATATCCATAAGAATAAGATTTGGTTTTTCTTTCTTAGCTTTGTCCAAGCCTTCTTCACCATTAGATGCAGTAATAACCTCATGATGCCTAGCTTCCAGAAAATTTTTTAAAATGTGTAACTCGGTAGGTGAGTCATCTACAACTAAAATGCGCGCCATTTCTATCTCCTACTTAATCAATTGATATCCAAAATAATTATCGAATATCTGTTTAGCTATTTACTGCCGTTTTAGTAAAATTTTTGATGGCATGAGTTTGTAATGCTTCAAGCAAATCATCTCTTGAAAAGGGTTTTGTTACATAATGTTCAGCCCCAACCATTGTGCCTTTGGCTCGATCAAATACACCGTTTTTGCTCGACAACATAATAACTGGGATATTCTTATATTCTTGATGATGCTTAACTAATGCACATGTTTGGTAACCATCAAGTCTTGGCATCATAATGTCAACAAAGATAATATCCGGCTGATAATCGACAATCTTCACTAATGCATCAAAACCATTTTCTGCAGTGACCACTTCACATCCCACTTTTTTCATAATAGATTGGGCAGTTTTACGGATTGTTCGACTATCATCAATAACTAATACCTTAATTCCTCGAAATTCTTCGCTCATATTCACTTAACTCCCGCCAAATTAATACTGGCCATCTTAATTTAACCCTTAGGTCAAGGGGTTTATGTCATTGTTGTATCGGGCTATTGAAGTGATTTCTTAACATTCAGCTCAATTTCTTCGATATTCGGTATCACTGCCTCTCGACTGTTAACGCAAACCCGTCTTGATATCAACGGATTCAAAACTTCATTATCTGCGGCATCGGTCAAGTTATCCGAGCTTGCACTAACGAGATTCGGCATGCCGTCTATCAACAGTGCAAGAAACTTAAAATCAGCATCATTACCCAGTGCTTTTATGACTAATATTTTTTTTTCAACCATATTTTGATTAACTGACTCAATTTGTAACGCGGCTTCATAAGAAATCAAAAATACTTCTTGCTGCCGCCAATGAATACGCCCAAGAATCCAGCTCGGCATATCTTGAATTGAACTTATTGGTTGACTAGCAATAACTTCTGAGACTGTTGAGTACGGAAGTAATATTTCGATACTCTGTAATGGAATTAACATGCTTTTCAATTGCGTCATATCAATACTCGTTTATTCTATAATTTGTTTGCTAAGTTCTTCAGCGAGTTTTTCCGGGGTGCCTGAAAAACTAACAATACCTAGTTTGTTAGCCGCTTCAGGCATATTCGATGCCACACAACTTTCTAAATCAAGCGACCAAACTTTACCACCGAATTTAGCAATTTTTTCCGCGCCTTGTATACCATCTTTCCCCATACCACTAAAAACTATAATATTCGTCAGACTAGAATAAAGACTAAGAACTTGATCAATCACATGATCAATGTTTGGTGTGAAGTCATTTGGGTTGTCAATATCGGTCAATTTTACTTTTCCGATTTTGTCCAAATTAAATTTTTTCCCAGCAGGTACCACCAGTACATTACCCCGCATCATCTCATCATCATCAACGGCGGTACGCACATTCAGCGCAACAGCACTATCTAGTCGATCAGCCATCACGGATACAAAATTTTCACCAATATGCTGAGCAAGCACGAATGAAGCGGCAATATCTGCCGGAATAACTTGCAGAAATCGCTTGACAACAGGGGGGCCACCAATGGAGGCGGCTAAAACCCATATTTGCCTGATAGGACCGGTATCTTCTTCTAATTCTTCATTTCTCTCAAACTCGCTCCATGTTATAAAGCCTTCGTCACTACTTTCCATTCCTGGTTCTTGACTTGGCGTCTCTTTCCAAGGCGTATCCACAATATCCAACAAAACCGGCCGATTTTCCTCTGGCATAATTTTGGTAAGTACAAGGTCTTGTTCATCGTCAAGCAATTTTTCTTCAGCAATTCGGATGGCTTCACTGAACTCACTATTGATCACCGTCAATAAGTCGTCTGATACATCGCTAATGACTGAGTTAACTTCTTCGGGAATTTTCTCTACAGCTTCTTCAATTGAAGTAGGCTCATATTCATCACCAATATCCCTAATTGCTTTTAATTTACTAATCCACTCTTCTGGCAAACAACCATTTGCCGTTAGTAACTCATGATCACAAAATACGACAGGTGCTTTATCATATTCAAAGATAAAATCAATGTCATCCATCTCGTCACTTAAATCGGCTAGAATCAAATCAATCTCATCAATATTGATGAGATTGATACTATCTTCAGATACTTTGATTTCAGCAACAACACGAATATCATGCTGTTCAAGTAACTGCTTTAACTGGCCTGTTTTTTTGTCTTCAGTCATGATCACCACCCGAACACTTGGCTTGGAGGGTTTCGTTGACTGTTGTGTTAAACTAACGAACCTTGACGCTGTGCTCTCCTGGCTGACGGAATGAATATGGGAAACAGAATCATTTTCTACCTGTGATTTGTTAATGAGTTTACTAGACCATTCTGCAATACCTGAAGCAGTTAATGTATCTTGATCACTAAAAATTACGGGCAATTCATTGTAGTCAAAAATAAAATCTGCATCGACGTCTTCATCATCGGTTAACTCAACGACAAGCGCATCCAGCGTATCTACCTGAATTTCTTGCAGTGCTTCCTCAAGCAGATTTAACACTAAAACAACCTGAATACCTTGCTCACTAATTGATTTTTTTAACGCTTCACGCCGATGTTCGTCATGCGCCATCACTGCTACATATAAATTCAGATGTTGATTATTTCCATCATTTATCACCTGATCCGCCGTGATGGACATGTCTTTTTTTAAAATTGACTCAATGGCATTTAACAGTTTCGATGCAGAATAAGGTTTTTTAATAAATGCTGAGCACTCGGCATTCACGGCCTTCCCCGCCACAACGATGGTAGGAGTATTAGGGTTATTCGCTTGAAATGTTAATAAAGATTGCTCTAGCTCATTAGAATCTAAATGAAATACAACAACATCAGAATTTTCTGCGTTAGCTAGCTGAAACATCCCGGTAAACTTGCTTAAATAAGAGGATACCAGCAGCTTGGAGGAATCATCTCCAAATACGGCTACTCTTATCACCTGATTTTCTGATTTCATAGGTAAAATAATTGATTCGTTATCTTCATTTTCAGCGGCCCTTAAGATATCGGTAACAACCCTGCATACTTAACATACTCAAATAATGAACACTGATTTTTCATCTAAAATATCCAAATCATCACAGATGATAAAACTTTAGTTCGAAAATAATTTTTACGCTATCAATCCAATACCCATCCCTTAGCAATTAATGTTTTTCTCTATTGAAAATTTATGTCATACCCAACGGCGGCTTCATCTTCATCAAGCATTTCTAGTTCCACAATAACACGGCTATTCGAAGGTAAACCATTAGCGATATTTGTCCCTTTTGGCAAATAGTCTAGTGGCTCAAAACGACGCGTGACTACATCTATTTTATTAAAATCATGCAAAGTTATTTTTAATGTGGGATACTCTTGGGTAAAAACCGCATGATTAATAAATGAAGCTCTCACTAGCAACGTATGCGAACGGGAAGGATGGGTTCTAATATCTTTATTAATAATTTCAATACGCGCTGTGTCTTTAAATAAAGGGAGTTGACAACCAGAAAAATTACATAGATTGACAAGCCAGGGGCGATATTCGGCATGCTGGGCTAAGCTGTCACGATTCAAATAACCATACAAAAAAACGAAAGTAATCGATAATATAATGACGCTGCTTATTGATAATAACAATAGGTATATTTTTTTCCTTATCTTGCGACTTATTTGTTGTGGATCTTCATTTTCTAAATCAGCAGTCAGACAAACACCCGTCACTTCACCTTCATTATCCTTATCGGCAGAATTATCGGCTGATTGTTGATGTGGGCTTAGCTCCGAATGTGTCCCAAGGCCTGAAGAAATAGGCTGTCCGACAGCAATACCTTGACACTCAAATTGAGCTTGACTCATTTTTGAAAAGTGGCTTGGTGGTGAAAGATCTGATACTTGCAGGTCTGCAGCGTTTATTTTTTGATGATGACTCACTGGCTGCTTCGATTTTTCTTGCGTCGCTGGCTCTGTCGCTGCTTTCGCCGTTTTAGATTTTTGTACTAAATGATCACGTGCATTAAAAATTTCGGCACAAATACCGCATCGAACTTCACCATTCATAATACTTAATTGCTGTTGGTTAACTCGAAAAAATGTTGCACATCCTGGGCAACGAGCAACCACACGCAATATTGATGACGGCGCGCTAGTTGACGAAAAATCGTCAATGCTATCACCTTTTTGATGACTCAGTGAAGCCAAGTATACGAACTCCCGTATCGATACAAAAATCAATTAAAAAAGCAGAAAAGTGACAATGATTTGTTGAATAATAGAGAGATACAACCACCTCATAACATATTTTTTCTAACGAACATGCGTATCTCTATGAGATGAATCGGCATATTGCCACACAAACTTAACCCACCTAAAATATTCAAATATTGATTGATAAATAACGAGTGTTATATTTAAGGACTATCGTTAACTGATGAAACAACTAAGGAATGGGCGTGTAATAACTTCCTGGTTTAGTGCCCAAATTGAGTTTGTACTGATTGGTTCTGAGTGAACAAAAGTGCAAGCATAGTGGTTCTATTTTAAGCGTTTTTGATTGCCGACAGGGAAGTAGGTAAGGGGCAGGAGCGGAGGCTTTGAAGAACGGACTACCAACAAGTCGGCGCTTTAGGCGAAGACGGGCAGAGGTAGGGAAACTCAGGCGATAAAACCGAGATGCAAAGCCGGAGAGTTATTACACACCCATTCCTTATTGGCAAAAAAAATGGTTCACTTTAAAAAAAAATCAACCGTCGTTAATATTTTTCAACGTTAGGAAACGGCGACAAAAAGACCAAAACAGTCACGGCAGCGATAAGCGCTGTTCCGTCACCCACACCGCATGTTTAAAGGAAAATTCTTCCCTTGATCTTTGCCGCCATGCAAGTTTCACCATCCCATTAACACTTACATCGAGACCTATCGAGTCAACAAAACCATCAATCGCCGCGTTATAAACAACAATTTTCTGAGCCACCTCAGACCACCCCTCAGTAGCCGTGCGAGTATTCACATACAATACACTACTGTTATCAACCCGATCCGCCCAGGCAGCGACCAACTGACCATCAGCGGTCATATCTATCACGGGCTGTGATTCAGCATTCATTGAGGCGGCTAAAGAGATACGCTGTGGCATCATCCAATGAGAGTTCGTCACCGCATCAGCGGTACCCAAATAATGATTCGAATAAACTCGATAAATTCTTTCACCGTTGTTATCCCGCGTCTCTTCAGTCCAAGCAATTGCCACATTACCTTTACCATTATAAGCAATACTTGGCTGATCAATTAAATAATCCGGCAATGCAACGTTATAATCAATATTCTCCCAGGCGCTCCAGCTATCTGTCGATTGATACCTGGCCGCCATTAACAAACGGCCCAGTGAGATCGTATTTGCGCTCACAATAAACACTAATGATTCGTTCAAGCCTGGTGCCATATACAACTGACTACTAAAAGGATCAAGGTCGGCAATCAACCCTTCAGTGAAAGAAATGGAACGCGGCGTTTCCCAGCCATTGCCTGGAACAAACCGATTGATCCAAAGTTGTACCGACTGAGTCGGCAAGCCAAAATTACTGGCGGAGGCCAACCAAGCCACCACAATATTGCCGGCTGAGTCCAGGATAGGTTCTGCGGTTACGGTTACCGTTTCCGCATTGAAGGTTTGCACGGCTTGCAATCCAGTTCCGGCAAGATACTCCACCACATTCATCTGCACGGCCCCGGTTTCGTCAAAAGCGGACCAAACAATCCAGCTACTGCCATTCCCAAGCGGAATGACTCGATAAGTTCGGTTACTCACACCGACGAATACCGGGGTATTCCAGACGGCATTAGGCGCTTGATGGGCAACATACAAGTTATTATCAGCGGTCCATACGGCATAAGCATCGTTCGTTGTTTCTGACCATTTCACTTGAATAAATGAAGTCGCTGCATCCGCCAATGACAGGGGGGAATTCAATTGCCAACCGGAAGATTGATCCCATTGGTAAATCGCATTATCAATCCTCGTATAACCACCATTGCGCCAGTTGAAATCACTGTTTTTCCGGATGGAAACAAAGGCATCGCCCGTATTGGAAATACTGATGTCAGGACCGGCAATATAACTATCAATATTGCTGGTAAATGTTTCACTCCATATTTGCTCGGGCGCCGCCCAGTCAATCACCGGATCAGCACCAGGATTGCCGCTAGTGGGCGGCGTATCTGGCGGTGGGGTTACCACCGTGCCCGCCCCGATATGCTCACTCAACAATAATTGGTAATCCGTTTTTATTGCCGTTTTAATGCTTTGTTGCCAAACCACCAATGACTGTCCATCCTTGTTGATCAACACACGAGGGACGTTGATATACACGTTGGGCTCGACTGTTTCGGCAATTAACTCTGGAATACCCCAGGCACTTTCAGGCAAGTAATGATTGGCAAATAACTCAATTCGATCGAATGATTTTTCTAACCAAACCACCGACCTCTTACCATTGTTATCCAGCGTCACATTGATATCATCAATAAATTTACCAGGCAAGGCCGAGGGCTCTGCAATAACTGAGCCACCAAACACTCGGGCACTTATTTCTACGTCACTATCCCAACCTAAAGCCGGTTCATAGTGACGACTTTTGACAACGAAATACATCGCTGCGGTCTCTTGTTGAAACTCATTCCAAACAAGAGAAATATGACCTTGAGAATTTTTTGCTAAACGCGGCACAGGCTCTGTTATCGCACCAGGAAAAGTACTGATATCAAGCGTTTCCAACGACTGCCAACCCTCATTAGTCAGTGTCGAGGCATAGGCCATACCGCTATTAGCCGTCGCCATCACCGTAGTAAAAGCCAATTCATGGGACTGCGTCGTATCATCATAAACCAGCACCAACTGCGGTATTTCATCAATAAATGGTAAATCTTGGTTCACCACAGCCATCGGCGCACTCCAACCACTCGCCACCTGATAATTGGCGCTCCACACGGTGACCCCCTGAGCATTATTTTCCGCCCAAGCCACCGTCAAATGATCCGGTGATATTTCCACCCCATCCATTGCCAACACCTCGAGTGCTTCACCCGCATTGCCTCGGGTCAAGCTGGCCAATTCATCCCAACCCGTCACGGTAGAATAGCGACGCCGGTGAATCTGAGTCAGGTTATTTGTCTGCGCTACCCAAACAACCGTGGCCGAACCATCCGTACGTAAAAATAATTCGCCCCACAAACCGGTACCTACTTGCGATGGCATACCCCAAGCGTTGGCACTCGCATCAAACTGATTTAAATAAACCACACCCGCATTCACCCATAATGCATAGGCACCATTATTGGCTTGATCGATAATAATTTGTGGAAAACTTGAGGTTTCCACATCCTCGACAGCCATGAGCGGCGAATCCAACCATTCGCTGATATCACCGGTTTGTTGACGTATGACGGTTTTATTTTGCAAAAACTCGCCACTGAGCGGATCAAGATCAGAATGTAAGCGCCAGGCACTAAACGGCTGCGAAGCTCCTGTTGCATA
>VAPK010652615.1_pt1 | contig 34449 bp, 22 predicted proteins | sample 3395031 | NCBI WGS metagenome assembly VAPK01 (sample SAMN08290443, study PRJNA428436) | hydrothermal vent metagenome | isolation source: Deep-sea hydrothermal vent chimney 1 | place: Pacific Ocean: Juan De Fuca Ridge
TCTCGGTGAGATGTCCGGAACGGCCGGATATGAGGTGCGGGGGCCGGCCGCCCTACGGTTCCTTGTACACCGGGCAGAGCCGGTTCACGTTATAATTCTTCCAGACCGGATCAGTGGCCTTTGGATGACATTCCAGGCAGAGGCCGACCCGGAGAATGCGTCGCAGCTCCTTGCCGTTAAAGGGCCGGAGATCCTTGCGTGAACCGTGCTGCAGGGGCCTGCCGTCAATGGTGACAAAATTGTCAAGTCCTACTGTCCAGCCCTTTAGGGTGTCAATGCCCTGGTCAACCGGAAAGAACTGCCATTTTCCGTTCTTTTCCACCACCGTTCCTTCGCCCAGGCCGATTGTCTTGGGAGAGGCGTGGCAGCTCTTGCAGCTCCTGCCCTTGGCCTGGGTGGTATGAGGACTGATGGCCGCCATGGTGAAGCGGTTGAAGCCGCCGCTGATATGGCCGTTTTTGTCAATTATGGTGACCACGTCCTGGCAGCCGGGGGTCACGATTACCACCCGGTTCCGCCACACTGCGAGCATAGGTTTCTCGTAACGGATGTAGGATCGGCCTTCCTGCCACCAGCCGGCGGTCTCTTTTAAGGTGAGCTTGTCGAGCTGCGTCTCCCTTTCGTCACGCTTGATGTGACAGCCGTAGCATTGCGGTACCCAGGTGGAGTGGCAGGCCTCGCAGCTTAGGCGTTTATGGCCGGGATACAGGCAGAAGGTCTTGTTCGGCAGATCGAGTGGATATTGCCGGCCGTTGATTTTGCCGATCAGGACAAAACGGCCGTTTTTCTTTTCAATATTGTTGACCTTTTTGTTTTTGCGGGTGGTGCCGGGATTTTTGGAATGACACATCACGCAGCTAATTTCCAACTGGTCTTCATAGTGGGCATAGTTGGTGCCGTCTCCCATGATTTCATTCTGGGTATGACAGTCGATGCAGGACATGCCTTTTTTATGATGCACATCGTCGGCGAGTTTCAGATAAAAACGGTTGCCGGGCAGGCGGTGCGGGGAAGGCTGACACCCTTTGTAGGGAGTGCCGTATCCTTCAGACTCAAAAATCCCCATATAGGAGAGTCCGATCCGGCCGGAACGATTATGACAGCGGATACAGTTTGCATCGGGCACCTCTTTGATGATCAAGGGGTGGGGTTTGTTCTTTTTTGAGCCGTTCCCGTTGTCCTCCTCAAACGAGGTGATCGTCGGCCGGGGTTGGCCCTTGGCCGGGACATCATGACAGGCCGTGCAGCCGCCGCCCTTGTCATTGAAAAATTGTGCGTATCCGGGCAGGTCGTTTTTCTTTTTCCAGAGATGGCAGGTGGCGCAGAGTTTGCGGTAATAACCAATAGCCAGTGATGTCCGGCCGCTGTCCATAAGTTTTTTTACGGAATAATTACCGTTCGGATTGTTCGTCTCGCCCCAGTAGTAGAGCAGGGTCGCCAGGATGCCCCGGTTGGTGGCCATGAGCGATTTTTTGACCCGGCGTCCATAGCCCGGATGACAGCCCGCAGCGGCGCAGGTTTTGTCCACGACCCGCAGGTCGCCGGGATTGAGGACCATGCCCTTGTGGGCCGCCTTTTTGCCGACGGCCAGGGGGTTGCCGAGATGGCAGGGCGAACAGCCCACCACGTTGGCGGCATGGGCGGTGTCCAGCTTTACCTTGGTGTGACAGGAGACGCACATATCCACGTAACCGGCCGTGGTCACGGATATCTGTTGTGGCCGCTTGGTCGTGGTTTCCCGGAAAACCAGGTAGCCTATCAGGGTCATGGCAAGCAGTAGAAAAACGAGGGCGCTGATGAATTTACGGGGTGATTCGGCCATAGGTTATTCCATGAAATTCTGGACCACCGGGTAACGGCGGCCATGGCCGAAGGCCTTGGTGGTGATTTTGAGTCCCAGGGGCGCCTGCCGGCGTTTATGTTCGTTGATTTTGATCCGGCGGATAATATCCGCCACCACCGGCCGGTCGACCCCCCTGGCGACAATCTCGTCAACGGACAGGCATTCCTCGAGATAGGCGGTCAGGATAGGGTCAAGGATCTCGTATGGCGGCAGGTCATCCTGATCACGCTGGTTCGGCTTGAGTTCCGCCGTGGGCGGCCGGGTGATGATCCGCTCCGGAATGATCTGCCGGTCCCTGTTGATCCGGTGCGCGAGTTCATAGACCATTTGTTTGGGGACATCGGCCAGAACCGCCAGGCCGCCGCTCATGTCCCCGTACAGGGTACAGTACCCCACCGCCATCTCCGACTTGTTGCCGGTGGAAAGCAGCAGGTGCCCGAATTCGTTCGACAGGGCCATCAGCAGATTGCCGCGTATCCTGGCCTGGATGTTTTGCTCGGTCACGTCTTCTTCCCGGTCGGCAAAGAGCGGTTGCAAGGTGAGCCGGTAGGCCTCCATAGCCCTGTCGATCGCCATGGTTGCAAAGTTGCAGCCCAGGTTCGAGGCCAGCTGCCGGGCGTCATCAATGCTGGCCCTGGAGGTGTAGGGCGAGGGCAGGGCCACGGCATGGACCTGTGCGGCCCCTATGGCCCGGCAGGCGACAGCTGCCGTTACCGCCGAGTCGATCCCGCCGGACAACCCCAGGACGGCGCTTTTGAAGCCCGTCTTGAGCAGGTAGTCCCGGACGCCGAGGGTCAGGGCATTTAGGACCTGGTTGATGGAGTCACCGGGCAGGACATGCGAGCTGGCGGCCCGGAGTGAGTCGCTGTCAACCACCAGCATATCCGCGGTAAATCCCGGGGCGGCGGCGATGATTTTCCCGCCGGGGTTCATGGCCATGGAATGGCCGTCAAAGATGAGCGAGTCCTGTCCCCCCGCCTGGTTGACATAGAGCAGAGGAAGCCGGTGTTTCCGGCAGAGTCGGGCGAAGACCTTCTTTCGTTCGCCGATCTTGCCGTGATAGTAAGGCGAGGCGGAGATGTTGACCAGGCAGGCCGTCTCCCGCGTGCCTGACCTCAGCATGTCGGCCACGGGGTCCACGGAATAGCGCCGGTCATGGGACCAGATATCCTCGCATATCGACAGGCCGATATGCAGCTCCCGGAAAGGGACCATCACGGAGGTGGTGCCCGGTTCAAAGTAGCGGGTTTCATCAAAGACGTCATAGGTGGGAAGCAGTTGTTTGCGGGTCCGGGCCTGTACCCGGCCATCGTTGATTAACAGGGCCGAGTTGTACAGCGGCTTGCCGGGTCCCCGCCGCCGCTCCAGCGCCCCGAGAACTATTCCGATACCGCTGGTCCGGTTGATAACGGTTTCCAGTGCCCGGTCGTGGGCCTCAATAAAGGCGGAACGTTCCAGCAGGTCCTGGGGGGGGTAGCCGCACAGGGTCAGTTCCGGGAAAATGACCAAGCTGCAACCTCTGTCCCTGGCTCGTTCGATTCCCGCCAGAACCATGGCGCTGTTGCGGACAAAGTCACCGATAACGGGGTTGGTCTGGATAAGGGCAATTTTCATATTTCTGTAGTGTATCCGTTGGCCTGCTTTCTGTTGCTGTCCAGTGTCTATGCACCCCGGGCATTTCCTGTGTACCTGGTCGCGTTCGCTATGGCCCCTCTACACGTTCGTTCGCTCCCGCCCGCGTGAAGATGAGGAACCGCTTACCCTGAAATGTATCATGATGCCCCTTATTCTGCAAACAGGGAAAATCGGCCGCCGGCCAGGCCGGCAGGCCCTGAAAGTGAAGCCGGAGAAGCTGTTCCCCGGATCAGGGGCAAAGGCGAAGAGACTCATTCTCCGCGGGGCGGCGGCGGTAGCCGTTGTCCTGGTCTGCGGGCACACTTTTGAAAAGAGTAATGCGCCATAACCAGGTCGGCGGTCTTGTTGTTCATATGGGCAAAGTCATCGACCAGGTATTGGTAGATATTGATAAAGGGAATATCACGCAGGGCGCAGCAGCGTGCAATCTGCCGGTTCAACTTTTCCGTGTAACGGGTGCGCTCCAGGCGGTTGGCTGTAAAGGGATAGGTGAGGCGTTCCTGCCGGCCCCTGGCCGCAGGAGTGCTGAATTTCCCGGTGGGCACCACGTTGAAGACATGGATATCGTAACCGTCTTGCCTTAACCCAACTTTGCGAGCGCAATATATATTTTCTCGTTAAATTAACCTATGAGTCGTTTTGAGGTGTCCAAGATGGCACTACAAATTGTCAGAAAAGCATATTTTACTGATATTCCGTTATGCTAGTTTTTTGGGCCAACGAAAAATCTTCGTTACAGAGGAGTTTGGGAATGAATCACAAAAAGTTGGGTTAAGCCCCGGACATAGTCGGTATCGCGATTCGCCGTGTTGCGGCAGTTCGTCTATGGGGGTGCCGGTCTGCCGGGCTGCCGGTGTTGGTACTTGATATGGATGCGGACATCCACTTCGCCGAAGACGAAGATAATGTGGTGGCCCCTGATGGCCGGGACGATTTCCCGGACTCTTTTCTCGTGCCGGGCCAGGTTGAAGGCGGTCCGGCCGTCAAGTTTGTTGTAATTAAACATGGCCTTGGAATTCGCAATATGCGGGTGGTTCTCAAAACAGCGCAACGCGTGGGAATCGCCAACGGCAAATATTTTTCTCTGCATTGTTGAGTCATTCCTGGAATATGCCGGAGAGGGAAGGCCGCCTACACTTCAAAATTGTACCATAGCTCAGTTGATTTTTTTTTCACCATGCATTTTTAGTTTACAAGGGTAAAATAGGATATATCTATAGCAGGTATCGGGGAACTCATCGCAGGGCCGGTGACCATCAGGGTGGAACAACTGACCAGCAAAAACCTTTCCTGCAGGTACACGCTCAAAGGTTGGTGCCGTGGCGGGCAATGGTGTTTGCAGGGACCGGGCTGTCCATTGTCGGGGATTGGCGGCCTGTCTCTGCGGCGCCCCGGATTCAGTGGCCTTGATTCAGCGTCTTTCCAGCTCCAGCAGGTATGTTTTCATTGTTAAGCCGCCGGCAAAACCGGTGAGACTGCCGTTCGCGCCGACCACCCGGTGACAGGGGATGACCAGCGGCAGCGGGTTGGCGTTGGCCGCGCCGCCAACGGCTCGCGCCTGGCCGTAATTTCCCAGTTCCCGGGCGATTTCGCCATAGGTACGGGTCGCTCCGTAGGGAATTGTTCTCATTATCGCCCAGGCCTGTTGCCGGAACCGGGTGCCGGTCAGGGAAAGGGGCAGGTCAAAGTTCGTCAGCCGTCCCTGCAGGTAGGCGGTGATTTGCCCTGCCGCCGCATCCAGGATGGGATGATCTGCGGTTGTTGTCTTGTTGACGGCGTTAAACCGGTCAACGCCGGGGGGCAGGACAATTCTTGCAAGTCCCTGTTCATCGGCAGCGAGAATGAGCGTGCCGACGGCTGTTGGCAATGTCTTGCAAAAAAACATTTTTTTATTTTCTCTTTTGTCGGTCTGCCGGCAGGTTGAAAATCAGGCGCAGGGATGAATAACGCAGCGTAATTTTTACCGGGACTGCATGAAATCAAGCCACACCGGTGCCGCGGTCCGTCCGCCGGTTTCGCCCCGGCCAAGGGACCGGCCCCGGTCATAGCCGAGCCAGACGCCGGCCGTCACCTCCGGGGTGTAGCCGATAAACCAGCTATCCATATTGTTATCGGTGGTCCCGGTTTTGCCGGCGCTGTCAGGGATTCCCCGGGCATCTTTTCCCGTGCCCCTGGCGATCACTTCATGGAGGATGGCGGTGATTTGCCGGGCCGTCTTTGGTTTGATAACGCGTTTCGCCGGCTCTTCGGGCCAGGGCTGAATATGGCCTCGCCGGTCACGGATGCGGGTGATACAGACCGGTGGGTGAAAAAGTCCGTCGTTTGCAAAGATTGTGTAGGCCCCGGTCATCTCCAGGAGCGAGACCGGCGAGGCCCCGAGGGCCAGGGGCAGCTCGGGCTGGAGAGGTGAGCGGATCCCTGCTCTCGCCGCCAGCCGGATAACCGGCCGCAGCCCGATTTTTTGCAGGAGCTTGATGGTGACAATGTTGCGGGAAAAGATCAGGGCGTCACGCAGGCTGGTTGGGCCGTAATTCCGGCGGCTGTAATTGTGGGGCCGCCAGAATGACCCGTCCGGATTGTGGATGGAAAGGGGGGCGTCTTCGATCATCAGGTCCGGCGAGATCCCCTTTTCGAAGGCCGCCGCATAGATCAGCGGTTTGAAGGCCGAGCCGGGCTGCCTTTTGGCCTGAACGGCCCGGTTGTACGGGCTGGCACGGTAATCGGTACCGCCGACCATGGCCAGTATGTTGCCGGTCCGGCTGTCCAGGGCAACCAGCGCCCCTTGAGGTGCGGATCTGCTGTGCCAGTGTTTTTGTACGTTTTTTGTACCGCGCAAAACGGCCCTGACCGCTGCGGCCTGCATGGTGCTGTCAAGGGTCGTGGTCACGGTCAGGCCTTGATGCAGAAGCCGCTTGCTGCCGTAGCGCTGTTCGAGCTGTTGGCGAACATACTCGGTAAAGTAGCCGTTTTGTTCCTTCCTGGCATTGTGATCATAAAAATGCAGGGGTTGGTGATAGGCCTTGCGGGCTATTTCCGGGGTGATGATTCCGTCTTCCGCCATCCGGTTCAGGACGTAGCGTTGCCGTGCCCGCGCCTGGGCAAAGTGTTTCAGTGGCGAGTAGCGACTCGGCGACTGGGGTAGTCCGGCCAGCAAGGCAATTTCCGCCAGATTCAACTGCCGGGCTCTTTTGTCGAAATAGGTTCTGGCCGCCGCCTCCACGCCGTAGGCCCCCTCGCCAAGGTAAATTTCGTTGAGATAGATGGTGAGAATTGCCTTCTTGCTCAGCATGTTATCAAGTCGATAGGACAGGATGGCTTCCTTGGCCTTGCGGAGATAGCTCTTCTTTCGTGACAGCATGAGGTCGCGGGTCACCTGCTGGGTTATAGTGCTGCCTCCCTGGCTGCGCCGTCCCGAGCGGAGATTGTTAATGAAGGCCCGGAAGATGGACCAGCCATCCAGGGCACCGTGTTCCCAGTAGCGGCTGTCTTCGGCCGCGACAAAGGCCTTGAGCAGCAGGGGGGGCATCTCCCGGTACGACAGGAGAATCCGGTTTTCCCGGTAGATGGCCCCGATCGTTCTGCCGTTGCGGTCCAGGAGGGTGGTGGTCACCAGGGGCCGGTAGTCGTCCACACTGCGGATATCCGGGAGGTTGAGGGAGAGAAACCAGGTGAGCCCGCTGCCGATGCCCAGGGTGACCAGCCCGCAGATGACCAGCAGAAAGATGATAATATGGGTATGGTTTCGGGTCACCTTCCGTTTGGCCGGTTTCTTTGTCGGTTTTTTTCTGGCCGTCACGGGATAGATTGCAGGCGGTTCATGCTGCCGGGTAGAGGTTTACGGATGCGGTTGATGGTCCCATATAGTATATATGTAATTTTATCAACCTCTATCTGTAGAATCGAAGTTATTGTAACGTCTATTGTGTCTTGCATACGCATTCTCTCTGAACATGTTGCCAACCAGATTGCCGCCGGCGAGGTCGTTGAGCGGCCGGCCTCGGTGGTCAAGGAGCTCCTTGAAAACAGCCTTGATGCCGGCGCAACGCGCATCGCCGTGCAGATTGAAGGCGGCGGAACCCGTCTGATCCGGGTTATGGATAACGGCACGGGCATGGATGAAGACGATGTCCTGCTTGCCATCGAGCGTCATGCCACCAGCAAGTTGCAGGACGAGAGCCAGCTGGCGGCGATCGCCACTCTTGGCTTCCGGGGCGAAGCCCTGCCCAGCATCGGCTCGGTTGCCCGGCTGACTATCTTGTCGCGGCCCCGGGACCGGGAAACCGGGACCAGGGCCGAGATCAGGTATGGCCGCCTGCACGCGGTTCATGAAGATGGCTGCGCCCGGGGGACCATTGTCGAGATCCGCGGCCTGTTCGGCAATGTGCCGGCCCGTAAGAAATTTCTCAAGTCTGTCCGAACCGAACTGTATCATATAGAGGAGGTCGTCCGCAACCAGGCCCTGGCCAGTGTGGATGCCGCTTTTTCTCTGCAGGTGGACAGCCGGTCTGTTCTCGATCTGCCATCTGGCGGCGGCGTGGAACAACGGGTCAGGGACGTTTTCCGCTGTCAGGATGCCTTGCTGCCCGTTGATTTTTCGGCTGGGGACGAGGAAAACGGCATCCGTTTGAGCGGTTATTTGCTGCAGCCGGATGCGTCCTCGTCCCGGACCAACCGGCTGCGCATCCTGGTTAACGGCCGGCCGGTGCGGGACCGGATGATTAGGCACGGCGTGGTCGAGGGGTTGCAGGGCTTTTTGATGAAAGGCCAGTCTCCGGCCGGCGCCTTGTTTCTGCAGTTGGCTCCGGCAGAGGTTGATGTCAACGTTCATCCGGCCAAACTGGAGATCCGTTTCCGTTCTTCTCAGGAGGTGCATAATTTTGTCGTCCAGGCCGTTGCCGACGCCATCAGGGCATATCAGGAAGAAGTGCGCTCCGACATTTTTTCAGTCCCGGCCGCGGCCCCGGAGCAGACGGCGGCCCCGGTCTTTACCGCTGAGGCGCGCCGTCCCTCGCCGGCATCCTCGCCGCCGGCGGGAAGCATGCCCGGAGAGCCGGCCAGGATGCCGGGGAGCATGGTCAGTCGGAGCGCTGAGCCTGCCGCGTCCTTTCAGCATGATCCTGAACCGTTTGCCGTTGTCAAGCCGCCGGACAGTCTTGCCGATTTTACCGGCCTGACCCTCATCGGCCAGTTTGGCAAGCTCTATCTCCTCTGCGAAAAGGATGACCGGTTGATCGTCATTGATCAGCACGCGGCCCATGAACGGATTATGTACCAACGGCTGAGGCGTGATTATCTGCGCCGGGATATTCCCGGCCAGAACCTGATGTTCCCGGTGTCGGTGGAGCTGGATCCCCGGCAGCTTGAGACCCTGAAGCGGTATGGTGCCGACGTTGCGCTTCTTGGCTTCGTGGTGGAAGACTTTGGAGAGTCCACCCGGGTGATCAAGTCGGTCCCGGCCCTGGTCAGTCATCTGGACCCGGCGGCGATGCTGGCTGAAATCCTGGAAAGCCTATGTTCGGCGCCCCGTGATGAACCGGCCGCCGTGGTGCCGCCCCGCATCGATCACCTGCTTGCCTCCATGGCCTGCAAGGCCGCGGTTAAGGCGGGCAACCGGCTTGCTCCGGCAGAGATGTACGAGCTGCTGCGCCAGATGAAGGATAGTGAACTGTTTTCTCACTGCCCACACGGCCGGCCGGTGGTCAAGATTTTTGCAAAACAGGAGATTGAGAAATGGTTTCACCGGCTCTGATTGTCTTGTCATGGTTAAATATTTTCGGATTGCCCGGGTGAAATGAAGCCCGGGATTCGTGCAACAATAAGTTCGCAGAATTTTCGGCAAGCCAGCGGTTATTCGGTTTGTTGGCAGAGTGCTCCTGCCCCGTTTAAAATGGGGCCGAGTCTACGGTGATCGCGCATTATTTGTCCCCAAGCCTTTGGGCTGCAATTTTTTCTCTGCGTCGCTGCCGATAAATATTAATGGATTATGGACCCCGCCTACGCGAGGATGACAAATAAAATGGCTTTTTACGAGGCCATCATGCTTGATTAGGCCCTAAGGCGGACATAATGCCCGCAACCAAAGTTATGAGAATAGTATTCATGCAGGGTGCATTTCATGCACCACAAACTGGTGCGTAAAACGCACCCTGCGTCTGCCTGATTTTTTTGTTTTTTATGACAGGAATCCAGGAGTAAGGCACTAACCTGAAAATATAATCAGTAGAGGTTGTTTCATGATATCCGTTGTTGACGCTACACGATGCAAAACATATCATCTGGGTAACCTGGATCAAATTCCGCAGATTGAGGTGCTCTCCGAGGAACAGCGGTTTGACATCGAAGTGGTTGGTCGCGTGCTGCCTTTCAAGGTTAATAATTTTGTCACTGACGAACTGATCCGGTGGGATGATGTTCCGGATGATCCGATTTTTCTGCTTACCTTCCCCCAGCGGGACATGCTTAGTCCGCATCACTACGACGAGATGGCCGCCTTGATCAGGTCCGGCTCCGACAGGTCGAAAATCCGGCTGCTTGCCGACCGGATCCGTCTGGAACTGAATCCCCACCCGGCGGGCCAGCTCAACCTGAATGTCCCGGTTTTTCAAAACGAGCCGTTTCACGGCATGCAGCATAAATATGATCAGACCGTCTTGTTTTTTCCCCGCCAGGGACAGACATGTTATGCCTATTGTTCATTCTGCTTCCGCTGGCCGCAATTCAGCGGTATGCCGACATTCAAATTCGCCAGCAGTGAGATTGACCTTCTCATTGCCTATCTGCGGGAGCATCCGAAGGTCACCGACGTCCTTTTTACCGGCGGCGACCCCTTGACCATGTCGGCGAATTTGCTTTCTTATTACCTGGAATCATTGATTCATGCGAATATCCCCACCTTGCGGAGAATTCGTATCGGCACCAAGACGTTATCGTACTGGCCCTTCAAGTTTTTAACCGACAGTGATGCGGATGAGGTGTTGGCGGTGTTCAGGAGGATAACCGAAGCCGGTAAGCATCTCGCCATCATGGCTCATTTCAATCATCCGCGGGAATTAGAACCGCAGGCGGTCAAGGATGCCATCCAGCGGGTCAGGGAAACCGGCGCGGAAATTCGGACGCAATCGCCGCTTTTGGGACGTGTCAACGATCAACCTGAAATCTGGGCGGACCTGTGGAATGAACAGGTGGATCTCGGTTGCGTCCCTTATTATATGTTCATCGCCCGTAATACCGGGGCGCAAGATTATTTCTCCGTCCCCCTGGTAAAGGCCTGGGAAATTTATCAGTCAGCTTCCAAGCAGGTGAGCGGCCTGTGCCGGACCGCCCGCGGGCCGAGCATGTCGACAAAACCGGGCAAGATCCAGGTGATGGGGCTGTGCGAGGTCGCCGGCGAAAAAGTTATTGCTCTGCGTTTTTTGCAGGCCCGCAATCCGGACTGGGTCCACCGGCCATTTTTCGCGGAATATAACGATCGGGCCGTGTGGCTGAGCGAACTAAAACCGGCTTTCGGCGAGGAGCGGTTCTTTTTTGAAGATGAATTGGACCGAATTTATCACGAGAATCTTGGTACGGGTACCGGATAATTTTGAGTAGTTCATGCCGGGGAATAATGGCCTGGCACCGATTGTTTATTGTCGGAGACAATGTGAGAAGTATACTTCTTTTTTCGGAGGAATTGGGGCGGTTGGCTGTGTAATCATATTGTTGAATTGACGGAGAGAATCATGAGAATTGAAGAAGCGGTCGAGTGCATGTCGAAGATCAATCTTCATCGTATCCTTGACAGTTATACCAAAGACACGCTTAAGCCTGATGAAGAGACCTCCCGGAAACGCATAATCTCTGATCGCGATATCCTTCAAGACCCCGAGAATATTGCAAAGCGAATGCAGTTTGCGGGTGTTTCGTTTGACACGAAAGCCCTGGCTTTTTTTCTAATGGAGACTCTGCTGAGTGCGGATCAGTACCAGCTTGACGAGCAAACAATTATTGCCAGCGTCAGAGACTACGAGAAGAGAATTATTGAAGAAGCGAGCAGCCCTGAGGCCTTCAAATACAAAGACACCGATGCGGTCAATACTTATAAAACCGTGCTGGAGGTCGCTCTCGAAGATGATGTTATCAGTGATGACGAAAAACGACTTCTTGCCAGACTAAGAACGTATGTTGGCCTATCCCTTAATGACCACCATCTTATCCAGGCCAGTCTGAATAAATTTCCTAAAGCCGGGAACGACATTCATACAGAAAAAGAAATCAAAAACGGATTGGTCGATTTACAGAGGCGGGGAGCTGTCTTTCATTGCAATCAATGCTCAGGTGGCCCGGTTTACATGATACCTGAAGAAATTGTTCCCGGTGTGAAACTTGTCGTTGGCATAGAGCTTACCAGGGATGCCTATGGTCTCTTGCTGGACAAACTCACAGTTGAGGCTCTCGGGCAAATCCTGGATGCGAATGGATTGCCGACTTCAGGGAAAAAGGATGAAAAGATCCAGAGGGTGCAGTCGGCGGATATTCAACCCAGTGATGCTTTGGAGGTACTTTCGAATGATGAGCTATACGGACTGTGTAAAAAACTGCCGGGAGTAAATGTCAGTGGAAGTAAGGCGGCAAAAACAAAAAATATCATTCAGCACTTTGACAAGTTGAGGGTTGTTGTGTGTGATGATACCGTCGATAGTCGTGGAAAATTTTATGAATACTATGTCGAACTTGCAACTCGAGATAGAGAGAATTTGCTGTCCAATAAAGTGATCAACAAAGATAAGGATATGGATTCCGCTTTCGAGGAGGCAACTCGATATCTTTTCGAGAAGAAATTGGGACTGTCGCTTGAGCCGATGTCTGGCAGCGAACATGCCGATGGGATATTGAGGTTTCCCAAATCAAAAGAATTGTTCATGTGGGATACCAAGAGCAAAGAGACCGTTTATAATTTTCCCAATGACCATTTTAACCAATTCAGACGTTATATCCACAACTCAACGGAGCGTGTGAATTGTTTTATGGTGATTGCACCTGAAATTTCAGACAAGGCAGATGAGAATGCTTATCGGCTTAAAACTCAATCAGGGACGGATACGGATTTGTCCCTCATAAGTGCGGATGATCTTAAATGGGTGGCGGAAAACTGGAGATCATATGCGACCAATGGCAATTTCAGTTTGGATGTTTTTAATTTTACAGGGATTCTTGATCGCAGGGGCTTGAAGAAGAGGATGAAGATATTTTTGAAGTAAAGGAGGCGGGCAAAGTTTCATATTTTAGGGTCCGCACAGTCAACATATACCCCTGCCGAGTTTTTGAGTATGCTCGAATCTTTGAAGTTCCTCTCCTGAATCCCCCAAAGATCAATTACGGTTGACGTTGCCTTACGTCTTGGGGTTTTCACCGTTCGGCGGTGAAGAAATAATGGAGGAAGGCGGTGCAAGATCATTATAAAAAATTTGACCTCACCGGTAAGGTTGCCGTTATTACCGGCGCAAGTGAAGGAATCGGGCGGGACATGGCGGTTGGCCTGGCGGAAGCCGGGGTTGACGTTATTATTTGTAGCCGTCGTGAAGAAGAATTATTGGCAGTAAAAAAAAGCGTAGAAAAAACAGGACGCAGCGCAGAAACGTATGTCCTTGACCTGCAACAGGTCAAGGAGATTGCGGGGTTAAGGTCATTTATAAAAACAAAAACGGACAGAGTTGATATTCTGATCAACAATGCCGGCCATGCCGTCACCAAGCCGGCGTGGGATGTTTCCGAAAATGATTGGGACGCAATGGTTGACACCGGTTTTAAAGGCCTGTTTTTTTGCTGCCAGGCCGTCGGTTCAATCATGCGTGAGCATGGATATGGAAAAATCATTAATCTTGGTTCCACTTTCAGTAAAAGCATAGTGTCGGGGCGCTCCGTCTACGCAGGAATTAAAGCCGGTATTGATCACCTGACGGAAGCTCTGGCTATGGAATGGGCTCCTCATGGCATCAGGGTCAATGCCCTGGCGCCGACTGCGGTAAACACGCCAAGCCGCCAGGTTGTATTGCAAGGTCCGATGTTGGCAAAAGTGCTTTCTCGTATTCCACTTGGCAGGCTTGCCACACCTGATGATTTAATGGGAGCGGTAATATATCTCTCCAGTGCGGCCTCGGATTTTGTTACCGGGCAAACCCTGTTCGTTGACGGCGGGTGGGTGGCCGCAAGTTGATATCCTGGGTCCGTGACGGCTTAAGGTGATATTCCATCTTGAATCCGGGAGCGTTCGATAACGGATACAAGGTAAAATTTTTAATAGGGGGAACTATGAAAGACGAAAAGCGGAAATTGACCACCAATGCCGGCGCTCCCGTACCTGACAATCAGAATGTGATGACTGCCGGACCTCGCGGTCCGCAGTTGCTGCAGGATGTCTGGTTCCTGGAAAAACTCGCCCACTTCGACCGAGAGGTCATTCCCGAGAGGCGCATGCATGCCAAGGGCTCCGGGGCGTATGGAACCTTCACCGTTACCCACGATATCAGCCGCTACACCAAGGCCGATATTTTTTCAGAGATAGGCAGGAAGACCGAACTTTTTACACGTTTTTCAACCGTGGCCGGCGAACGCGGCGCGGCAGACGCGGAGCGTGATATCCGGGGCTTTGCCGTTAAATTTTACACCGGAGAGGGCAACTGGGACCTGGTGGGGAATAACACTCCCGTCTTCTTCCTGCGTGATCCGCTCAAATTCCCCGATCTCAACCATGCCGTGAAGCGGGACCCCCGGACAAACCTGCGCAGCGCCCGCAATAACTGGGACTTCTGGACATCACTGCCGGAGGCGCTGCACCAGGTCACAATAACCATGAGCGACCGCGGCATTCCCGCCTCCTATCGCCACATGCACGGCTTCGGCAGTCATACCTTCAGTCTCATCAACGCCCGAAATGAACGGCACTGGGTCAAGTTTCATTTTGTCTGCCAACAGGGCATCAGGAACCTCACCGATGCCGAGGCCGAGGCGATTATCGGCAAGTGCCGCGAAAGCCACCAGCGCGACCTCTATGAAAGCATTGAGAAGAAGGATTTCCCGAAATGGAAGCTGTTTATCCAGGTAATGTCGGAGGAAGAAGCCGCCGCTTGCCCGTACAATCCGTTCGACCTGACCAAGGTCTGGCTCCGCCGGGACTACCCGCTGATTGAGGTCGGGATTATGGAGCTGAACCGCAACCCGGAAAATTATTTTGCCGAGGTCGAACAGTCCGCCTTCAACCCGGCCAACATCGTCCCCGGCATTGGCTTTTCGCCTGACAAAATGTTGCAGGGCCGTCTGTTCTCATACGGTGATGCCCAGCGTTACCGGCTTGGCGTCAACCACCACCTGATTCCGGTCAACGCCTCGCGCTGCCCCTTCCATAGTTACCACCGGGATGGCGCCATGCGGGTCGACGGCAACCATGGCAGCACTCTCGGCTACGAGCCCAACAGCTATGGTGAATGGGAGCAGCAGCCGGAGTTCTCGGAACCGCCTCTCCGGCTGGACGGGGCGGCCGATCATTGGAATTATCGTGATGATGACGACGATTACTACTCTCAGCCCGGCTTGCTTTTCCGGCTGATGAGCCCGGAACAGCAGGAAGCGCTTTTTGCCAATACCGCCCGGGCCATGGGCGATGCTCCCGAGGAGATCAAGCGCCGCCATATCGGCAACTGCCTGAAAGCCGATCCGGCTTATGGCCGGGGCGTGGCCGCTGCCTTGGCCATTTCGCTTGACGATGTATCCGAAGAGGTATGAAATCATGAGTAAATTATTCGAAGCCAGCTTGATCAACGGTCTGGAGTTGAAAAACAGATTCATTCGCTCTGCGACATGGGAAGGCATGGCGACAGTTGATGGAGCTGTTACCCCGAAGTTGGTGCAGACGATGATTGACCTTGCCCGGGGTGGCGTGGGTTTGATTATCAGCAGTCATTCTTATATTGCACCGGCAGGGCAAGGCTCACCATGGCAGTTGGGAATTTATAAAGATGAATTAAGTCCCGGTCTGAAAGGGCTTGTCGATGCGGTCCATGAAAATGGCGGGAAAATTTTAATGCAGTTGGCCCATGCCGGAAATTTTGCCGCAGAAGATTTAATCAAGCAGCCGCCCCTGGTGGTCTCGAATTTTGCGGGGCTGGCCGAAACCCCGCGGCGGGAAATAACGAAAAGTGCCATCCCTGAATTAATTTCAGCCTATGCCGATGCCGCCGCAAGAGCGAAGGCGGCAGGTTTCGACGGTATCCAAATCCACGCCGCCCACGGCTACCTGCTGAGTCAATTCCTGTCCCCCGTCTTCAACAAACGTCAAGACGAATATGGCGGTTCAATTCAAAATCGAGCTAGAATTCATCTTGAAATCTACCGCTCCGTACGGAGTGTTGTCGGGCCGGATTTCCCAATCTTGATCAAAATGAACTGTGGCGATTTTGTCGAGAATGGCCTCGACATAGAAGAATCCGCCCAGGCCGCCAAATTATTCGCCGCCGCCGGCTTCGACGCCATTGAAATAAGCGGTGGTTTGGTCAGGGGCGGCAAGTTGTCTCCCAGCCGCCCGGGGATTAATTCTGAAGATAAAGAAGCCTATTTTAAAGACCATGCCCGTAAAGTGAAGAATGAGATAGATGTTCCTTTGATCCTGGTTGGCGGTCTGCGCTCTTTTGAGGTTGCCGAAAAGCTCATTGTCGACGGCGTGGCTGACTATATTTCCATGAGCCGCCCCTTTATCAGGGAGCCTGATCTGATTAATCGTTGGCAATCCGGGGATCTTCGGAAGGCAACATGCGTCTCGGACAATTTGTGTTTTAATCCCGGACTTGAAGGCAAGGGAATATACTGTGTCACCAAAGAGCGAGAGGAAAAAAAGAAAAACACAAGACCCTGAATCCGTGAGCGTTCGAGAACGATGCAGATGAGCTTTGCCCTGGAAACCGCCGTCCCGTGGGGGCGGTCGTATGATGAATATGTCGCGATGTTCTCGCTGACCGAAACCGATTTAAACAAGAGGCTTCTGGGGTGCGGGGACGGCCCGGCAAGTTTCAACGCAGAGTTGACGATGCGAGGCGGAAAGGTCGTCTCGGTTGACCCTATTTACCAATTTGCCGCCAAAGACATCAGGTCCAGAATAGATGCAACTTATGATGAAGTGATGGCTCAAACCAGAAAAAATCGTAATGAGTTTGTTTGGAGGCATATAAAAACCATTGAGGCCTTGGGAAGTACCAGGATGAAGGCGATGGGGAGATTCCTGGAAGATTATCCGGATGGAGATGGGCGGTATGTAACCGGCGAATTGCCATCCCTGCCGTTTGCAGATAAAGAATTTCATTTGGCGCTATGTTCTCATTTTTTGTTTCTTTATAGTGAGCAATTCTCTTTGGAGTTTCATCTTCAATCAATAAGGGAGCTCTGCCGGGTGGCCGCAGAAGTAAAAATATTTCCACTTCTTGAGCTTGGTTCGAGGAAATCGAGGCACTTGGATAAAGTAATTGCCATACTGGATAAGGAAGAATGGAATTGGTGTATAGAAAAGGTGCACTATGAATTCCAGAAGGGCGGCAATGAAGTCTTGTATATCAAATCATCCAACCAATAAGGATTGACGACCCGGTCTGCGTAGCGGTCGTATTGATCCATTGTGCAAGCTGTCCGGTGCGAGGGTGGCCGGGTATGGTTTCCGGGCGGTCGCTTACATTTTCAATTTTCAGGCTTGCAAATTTTTAATGTTAGTTTATACTAACTGACATGAGGACTTTTCGGGACAAACTGACGGTCAGGCAGGAGGAGATCCTGACTTCCGCCCTGGAGATCGTGGCGCAAGATGGGAGCCGGGCCCTGACCATGAAGAGGGTAGCCGGGGCTGTCGGCGTCACCGAGGCCGCCATTTACCGCCATTTCGAGAACAAGCGCCACCTGCTCCTCGCCCTTTACGGATACGTCAAAGAACTCCTCCTCTCGGAGCTTTCACCCGTGCTCGCCGAAGACCTGCCTGCCCCGGAAAGGCTGGCCCTCTTTGTGGAGACCATGCTGGACTATCTTTCGAAACACAAGGGGATCAACCTGATTCTTCTGGCCGAGACCATATATCACCAGGATGAAGAACTCAGAAAGGCCATGCTGGATATTTTTTCAAGTTTCAGGGAACTCGCCAAGACCCTTATCATGGCCGGTATGACGAGCGGTGATTTCAGGCGGGACGTCGACATCGACGGGTTCGCCACCTTCCTCGCGGGTATGATGCAGAGTGTCCTGACCAAGAATATGCTCGAAAAAGGGACTGCCGGAGAATTTGACGTGGAAGCCGCTAAAAAGGCGATCCCTGACTGTATCCTGAGAGGCCTCCTGCCCCGGCCCCTGGTCTGAATGCCGGGCCGGGGCAGGATAGTTCCATCATCTGCCGGAAAAGGTGTACGCAACCATGGTTAAAATAGGATTTTTGCGGTTGGTCAGTCTGTGCTTACTGACATTGGTTTTGATTGCCGGGCTGGTCCTTGGCTCCGGCCTGGAAACGGCCCGCGCCGCCAAGGTGCTCACCTTGGCCGGGGCCATCCGGACAGCCCTGGTAAACAGCCCGAAAATCAAGGAAAATCAGGCCGTGGTCCGGGGGGCGGTATCCGGCAGTAAGGCCGTGCGGGCCGGTCTCTTCCCCCAGGTGAATGGTTACGCCAGGTACGACAGGTTTAGCGACCCTGTCTCCGTCGTGCCCATCCAGGGGCTCAATTTATCGCCTCCCCTCTTCAGCAGGGATCAATACCAGGCGGGTCTTTCATTCAGGGTGCCCCTGTACGAGGGGGGCAGGCTGCGGGGCGGGATTCGCGCGGCCGCCAAGGATGTGGGGGTTGCCCGGGCGGGACTGGCCTATTCCAGGGAAACCTTGATCGCCGCCGTGACGGATACATTCAACAGCATTCTTTACCTGAAATCACTCCGGCGCGCCAAAGAGAAGACCCTGGCGGCCATCGAGAAAACGAGAAAAGACGCCGATCTCCGGCTCAAGCTTGGTCGGATAGCCCCCCTTGATCTCATGGAAATCGACACCCAGGTGGCCTCCGAGCGCCTCGATCTGGTCAGGACCCGGGAGACACTCAAGCGGGCCGGGCAGCAACTCTGCCTCCTCCTGGGCTGGTCGCCTGCAACCGGGATCGAGACCAGGGGGAGCCTGGAGATTAGCGGGAAGGAGGATGCGGATCTCGTTGCGTCCCTCACCGGGCCGGCCGGCCGCGGGCGCATCAAGGCGTGCATCGGCAAACGGCCCGATATCATCCGGGCTGGGAAGATGGTCGAAAGGGCTGCCGAGTTATTGCGGATCGCCAAGGGGCTGCGGCTGCCGAGCGTGGACCTGGTGGGCGATTACGGCCGGCACGCGGGCGCCGGCCTCGATGGCGAGGAAGGGCGCTGGTCCGCGGGAATACATATCTCCATGAATATTTTCAACAGCGGCCTGATTGCGGCGAAAGTGGCCGGGGCCAGGGCAAAACGGGATGCCGCGGCCCTGGCGTTGAATGGACTTAGGCTCAAGGCGGAGTCCCAGGTCTATGCCGCCCTGTCGTCACTGCGGGAGGCCGGGGCGAGGATAGCGCTGGCCGGCAAGGCCCGGATGACCGCTGCGGAGGCATATAAAATAGAGACCCTGCGCTACCGGAAGGGAACCGGCACGGTGACCGACCTGCTGAAGGCCCAGGCCGCCTGGTGGCAGGCCAAGGCCCAGTATATAAGGGCCCTGTTCGACCGGCGACAGGCGGTAACGGCGCTCAGGCTTGCAACCGCCGTTATCCGGCCGGCCGGATAACGTGACGGATCGTAACAAAATACCCGGAGAGTCAAATCATGTCGAAGAGTACTCGAATTTTGCGGATCGTTATTTTTTGCCTGATTGCCGTTGTGCTGGTGGCCAGTGGCGTTCTTATCGTCCGCAACAAGAAAAAGGAGCTGGCCGAGACGCCGCCGCCGGCCAGGCCGCTCATGGCGGTGAATACCGCGGTCATACAATCCGGCAACCTGGCCGATACGAGAAAATACCTCGGTATTCTGCGGGCCAGGGTCTCCGGCCAGGTGTCATCCCAACTGGCGGCCCGGATCATCTCCATCCGGGTTCGGGAAGGGGAGGTGGTGAAAAAAGGCCGGATCGTGGCGCTCCTGGATTCCAGAATCCAGAGGGATAAGGAGAAATCACTCGCGGCCCAGGTGGATGCCGCCAGGACCGCGCTTGCCACCTACGACGGTATATACCACCGGGACCTGGTGCTATATCAGAACAAGGGTTTGAGCAAAGAGGCCCTTGACCGCTCCGATATGGCCAGGGCCGCCGCCGAATCGAGACTCAAGGTCCTTGAAAGCTCGCTCAGAACGGCAAGGGTTGAGCTGTCATACACCAGGCTCGCCGCGCCATACGACGCCCTGGTCACCAAGCGCCTCATGGAACCGGGAGACATCGCGCTGCCGGGGAAACCGCTTCTCGCCATTGATGCGCTGAACAAGGGGTATAAGCTGCTCGTCACCCTGCCGCAGGATATATTTCCTGTTCTCAAGGCAGGAGACCCCGTGCGGATCGTAGCCGGAGCGGGCACGAAGGGGGCTGTCCAGGCCGCCATAAGCAGTCTCTACCCGGCCGGCCCGGCGGGCCTGCTTCCGGTCTGCGAGGTGGATCTCGTTGCCAGGCCTTTCGGCCTGCCGGCGGGATCGTCCATGGGGGTTGTCTTTACCGTTGCCCGGGGTCGGGGATTCATTGTGCCCCAGAGGGCCGTCCTGCATGAAGCAAGCGGCAATTTTGTCTTTGTGGTGGATAAAAACGGGACGGTGCGGATCGTCCCCGTGCACATGCTGGTGCAGAACCCGGACCGGGCCTGCGTGAAAGGCGACCTTGCCGCCGGGCAGAAAGTGGTGGTGGCCGGGGAAGACGTGCTGCTGCGACTCCACCAGGGCCGGAAGGTAAGACCGGTGAGTCTCACCGGCCAGGCCGGGACAGGGAGATAGGCCATGAAGTTTAATCTTGGCGATTGGGTCCTCAAGCGGCCGCACCTGATCTTTTCCGTTCTTCTCCTGATCGCGGTTCTCGGGGTGATCGGCTTTTTTTCCATGCCCATGAATCTGTTCCCGGACGCCAATTACCCCCAGATAGTGGTTATCATAGCAGAGCCGGGGGCTGCGGCCCGGGATGTGGAAACAGATGTGACCCGGCCGGTTGAAAAGGCCCTCTCCGCCATCAGCCTTGTCCGCACGGTTCGTTCCACCAGCCAGGACGGCATGACTGCCGTGGCCGCTGAGTTTGATTATAAAAAAGGCCTGGATTCCGCGGCCACGGATGTCGCCAATGCCTTGAAAAGGATAGAGGCCAGGCTGCCATCCAATATCCGGCCGCCGGAAATTTTCAAGGTGAGTGATGCAACGGCCCCGGTTTTCACCCTGGCCCTCTCTCCCCGGCAGGGTTCGCACCTGGATCTTGCCAAGGTGCGCCAGCTTGCGGACAATGAGATAAAAGAGGCCTTTCTGCGGGTCCCCCAGGTGGGGAACGTGGAGGTCTTCGGCGGTTTCCTGCCGGAGATTGAAATCGGCGTCGATCCCGTGAGAATCCGGGAACTCGGCATTTCCCTGGCCCGGGTGATCGAGGCCATCAGGAGTCAGAATGTCAACATTCCCAACGGCCTGATCATCAGGAAACACGACCAGTACCGCATCAAGACCTATGGTGAAAAAAAGGACCTGGCCCGGATCGCGGACATCGTGGTGGCCGCAAAGAACGGGGTGACTGTCCATTTGCGGGACATCGCAGTGATAAAGGTTTCTTACCGGGACCGGCAGAGCCTGTTTATCGGTAATAACCGGGAGGCGATCGGGCTCAACATATTAAGACCGGAAAAGGGCGGTCACGTCACCACTACAATTGCCGCGGTAGAGAAGGCATTGCCCAAAATCGAGGCTCGCTTTCCGGAGATCAACTTTAAAATAGCCGATACCCAGAAGAACCTGATCGAGACCAGCATCAAGAGTATGGCGCAGGCCCTCAGGGACTCGATCATCATGACCGTGCTGGTCATATTCGTCATGCTGGCCAGCATGAGACTTGCCGCCCTGGCCGCGGTCTCCATTCCCCTGGTCTGTTTTATGGCCTTTGCCGGCATGTACATGATTGGTTATGAACTCAATATCGTCACCATGACGGCAATCATTCTCTCGGTGGGGCTCCTGGTGGATGATACGATCGTGGTTATCGAGAATATCCAGCGTCACGCGGTTAAATTAAAAAAGCCCATCGGCCGGGCCGTGGTGGACGGCCTCAACGAGATCGTCCTGGCGGACTGGGCCGGGACATTCACCACGGTGATCGTCCTGGTCCCCATCATGTTCGTGGGGGGGTATCCCGGCAAGATCCTGCGGCCCCTCACCGTGGTTCTCTCTCTGACCCTGCTTTCCTCCTTCGTGGTCTCGGTTACTATTATTCCGCTTTTGGCCAGGTATTTTGCCGGCAAGACCACCAGGAACCGGTTTGAAAGATTGTTTGAGCTCCTGGACAGGTTTACGATTACCCCGGTCACCAATTTTTTCTCCGACCTGGTGCTCTTCGCCCTTTCTCACCGGCTCATTTTTATCCTGGCGGGGATCGCCCTGTTCGTGGTCAGCATGAGACAGATGCCCCTGGTGGGGCGCGATCTCATGCCCTCCATGGACACCGGTATCGTCAAGGTGGCCTTCCGGACGGAAGCCGATTCCTCCCTCAAAGCCACGGAGAGAATCGCCAAACAGGTGAAGGACGTGGTGGAGAGCGTGCCGGGGCTTAAGCTCTTTGCTCTCGAAGTAGGTTCGGAGCCGGGGGTGGTGAGTTTCGGAACCGGCCGGACACCCCAGGACGGCTCGATCACCGCCCATTTCGTGGATCGCTTTCACCGCAAACAAACTATCTGGCAGATGGAAGAAACCATCAGGAAAAGGGCGGGTAAAATTCCCGGTATTACCTCCCTGTCGGTCTATGAATTCGGCGCCACCCCCCTCTCCTCCATCGCGGCTCCCGTGGATATTATGATCAGCGGGCCGCAGCCCAAGGTGCTCGCGGCTCTGGCCGGGCAGGTGCAGGGACGGCTCGAACAGGTGCGCGGCCTGACCTCGGTTTCCCGTTCATGGCGCATCGACAAGAAAGAGATGCTTCTGAACATTGATCCCCAAAAGGCAGCCCTTTTCGGCATGAACCCGGCTTCCATAAGCGCCCAGATACAGCAGGCGATCCAGGGAGAAGGGGCCTCGATCCTCCGGGTAACCGGCGAAGACGGTTACCTCATCAGGGTACGATACGGGCAGGGCAGCCGGAACGAGGTGAAAGACATCATGGCCTATGAGATAGCGACGCCCAGGGGGCCGGTCCCTCTCCAGGAATTTGCCGGGCTGGAGAGCAGCTTTACCCGTACCGAGTTTACCCGGAAGGATCTCTCCCCGGTTATCAATGTATATGGCTACCGGGCCACCACCTCGATCAGCCGTCTGCATGAGCGGATCGTCAAGGCCTTGGCCGGCTTAGAGCTGCCGCCGGGCTACCGGCTTTCTTATGAAGGGGAGTACAAAAACATGGGAGAGACCGGGAAACGTCTGGGCAAGTCCCTGGGCATCGCGGTCCTGTTGCTCTTTTTCTCCCTGGTGATCACTTTCAGGTCGTGGACAAATCCCATCGTCATCATGTCGGCGATTCCCCTGTCTATAATCGGTGCGGTCTGGGGGCTGCTCATCAGCGGCCGGCACATGTGCATGCCGGCCACCATGGGGATGATCCTGTTGGCCGGTATCGTGGTGAATAATTCCATCCTCCTGATCGATTTTATCGAGCGGGCAAGGAAGCGGGGGACAGATCTGGTGAGCGCCATACAACAGGCCGTAAAAATGCGAACCAGGCCCATAATCATGACGGCCTTATGCACTATCGTGGGTATGTGGCCCGTGGCCGCCCAGAAGGCCATCGGGCTGGAGAGACTTTCTCCCCTGGCGGTAGTGATAATCGGCGGCCTATTGGTTTCAACCATCCTCACCCTGGTTTACGTGCCCATATTTTACAGCCTGGGCCGGAAGCCATAGGGGGCCCCTATTCACGCGGTCGCGCTTGACCACATAGAGGAGCTATAGCGGACAGACATGACTGCGCAAATCTGTGGCACCCCTGATGACTTTCGTTGCCGCCGGATTCAGCGGAACGGCTGTTACCAACACCAACCCTGCTTTTACGAGACCGTCACTGCCTCTTGTCCTGTTGCTGCCGCGACGGCATCTGCCGCATGATCTGCCGTTGCAGTCTGCCCATCTCTTGCCGCATCCGCTGGAGATCTCCCATGGTGGTTTCCGGATTCCGCATGGCCTCGCCATAGTCAAATTTCATGTCGTACAGTTTGCGGCGTAACTTCTTAGTTTTGTTCATGAACATGTTGTATCGTTTCATGTTCTGCATGCCCATGCCCGGCCCCATTATGCCGGATCCCATCATCATGTTACCGCCCATCATGCCCGGCCTCATCATGCCGGATCCCATCATTTCGGATGATCCCATCATCATTTTGCCACCCATCATGCCGGACCCCATCATGTTGCCCTTCATGCCCATGCCGCCGTCCGTCATCATACCGGACTTATGGCCGGCTATGTTGGCCTGCTGACCACCATCCATCATCCGGGCATTGCCGTTGCCTGCTCCGATTGCCATAGTCAATGCTATTACCGCTGTCAGGATAATTTTTTTCATGATTTTTTCCTTTTTCTAATGATTTCTTAAAAAGTTTTTTTAGCGTCATTCCCGCAAAGGCGGGGATGACGCTGCCGAGACAAACCTTGAGCAATGATTTTCACCCCGCCTAGCCGATTTTCGTCCTCCTCAACCTGAGGGCGTTGGCTACCACGGAGACCGAGGAGAGGCTCATGGCCGTGGCGGCGATGATCGGGGAGAGCCGGATACCCAGGAAGGGATAGAGAACCCCTGCCGCCACCGGCACACCCAGCGAGTTGTAGATGAAGGCGAAGAACAGGTTCTGCTTGATATTCGCCATGGTGGCGCGGGAGAGTTTCCGGGCCCGGACAATGCCGGTAAGATCGCCCTTGACCAGGGTGACGCCGGCCGATTCCATGGCCACGTCGGTGCCGGTGCCCATGGCGATTCCCACCTGGGCCTGGGCCAGGGCCGGGGCGTCGTTGATGCCGTCGCCGGCCATGGCCACCATCCGGCCTTCGTCCTGGAATTTTTTCACCACCGCCGCCTTCTCGTCCGGCAGTACCTCGGCCACCACCTCGTCGATATCGAGTTTCGCCGCGACCGCCTCGGCGGTCGCCCGGTTGTCGCCGGTCAACATCACTACCCGTAATCCTTCTTCGTGCAGCTCCCGGATGGCTGCGGGGGTGGATTCTTTTATCGGGTCGGAAACGGCCATGAGTCCGGCGAGCCGGTCGTCGGCCGCGACAAACATCACGGTCTGGCCTTCCGTGCGCATCGCTTCGGCCCGGTCGGCCAGCTCGGAAGTATCAACCGAAAAATCCTCCATCAGTTTCAGGTTGCCGAGCAGGACCCTGGTGCCGTCCACGACGCCGGCAACGCCCTTGCCGGTGTGGGAGTCGAAATCATCCGGCTCTATCGACGATACCTGTCGTTCCCCGGCGCCCGCGACGATGGCGGCGGCCAGGGGATGTTCACTCGACTTTTCCAGGCTGCCGGCCAGCAGCAGCAGCCGTTTTTCCTCCATGCCGGCGGCCGGCACCACGCCGGTCAGTTTGGGCTTGCCCAGGGTCAGGGTGCCGGTTTTATCCACTACCAGGGTATTGATCTTCCGCAGGGTCTCGATGGCCTCGGCGTTCTTGAACAACACCCCCATGGTGGCGCCCTTGCCGGTAGCCACCATGATCGACATCGGGGTGGCCAGGCCAAGGGCGCAGGGGCAGGCGATAATCAGGACGGAAACCGCGGCGATCAGGGCGTGGGCCAGTCTGGGGTCCGGGCCGAACAGGTACCAGCCCCCGAAGGCGATTGCGGCAATGGTAATCACCACCGGCACAAAATAACCGGCCACCAGGTCGGCCATTTTCTGGATCGGGGCGCGTGAACGCTGGGCATCGGCTACCATCTGGACGATCCGGGCGAGCAGGGTATCGCTGCCGACCTTTTCGGCCCGGATGGTCAGCGCCCCGGTCCCGTTGACCGTGGCGCCGATTACCTTGTCGTTGGCCTGTTTCCTGGTCGGAAGCGGCTCGCCCGAGATCATGGACTCGTCAACCGCGCTCGTGCCGTCGACTACCTCGCCGTCCACCGGCACTTTCTCGCCCGGCCTGACCCGCAGGATGTCGCCGACCTGGACGTGTTCGAGCGGGATATCCGCCTCGCTGCCGTCCTCGTTGATCTTGCGGGCCGTCTTTGGCGCCAGGCCGAGAAGCGCCTTGATGGCGGCGCCGGTCTGGCTGCGAGCCCGGAGTTCCATGACCTGGCCGAGCAGGATCAGGGTGACGATGACCGCGGCGGCTTCGAAGTAGACGCCCACCGAGCCGTCCGGTCCCCGGATGGCGGCCGGAAAAATCTGCGGAAAAAGTACCCCGATCAGGCTGTAGCAATAGGTCACCGAAACGCCCAGGCCGATCAGGGTGAACATGTTGAGGCTTTTATTGATTATCGACTGCACGCCCCGGACGTAAAAGGGCCAGCCGGCCCAGAGTACCACCGGTGTGGCCAGGATCAGTTCGAGCCAGCCGAGGGTCCGGCCCGAGAGCAGGTTTTCAAGCAGGTGGCCGCCCGGAATCAGGTCGCGCATGGCGATGATCACCAGGGGCGTGGTGAGGATGGCGCCGAAGATAAAACGTTTGCGCATGTAATCATATTCGGGATTTCCTTCCTCTTCTGCAATTGATACGGTACTGAGCTCCAGGGCCATGCCGCACTTGGGGCAGGTACCGGGTCCGTCCTGCACGACCTCGGGATGCATGGGGCAGGTGTATTCGGTCCGGGTGGCCGGCGCGGCCGGGGTTACGGGCTCCAGGGCCATGCCGCACTTGGGACAGGTGCCGGGTCCATCCTGTACGACCTCGGGATGCATGGGGCAGGTGTATTCGGTCCGGGTGGCCGGCGCGGCCGGGGTTACGGGCTCCAGGGCCATGCCGCACTTGGGGCAGGTACCGGGTCCGTCCTGCTCGACTTCGGGATGCATGGGGCAGGTATAGACGCCTCCTCCTCCTCCGCTTTTATCGTCCGGCGGTTTTTCTTCCGTCCCGCCGCCGGTATAGCTGCCGGGGTCGCTCTTGAACTTGGCCAGGCAGTGGTCGCTGCAGAAATAATACGTTTTTCCTCCATGCTCATGGGGAGTGAAGGCGTCTGGATCTGCCGTGCTCATGCCGCAGACCGGGTCGACGTACTGCGGACTGTGATCGTGGTCTTGATGGTCGTGTCGACAGCAGTTATGATTATGCGTGGTGTTCGTCATGTCGCTCACCTCCATGGTGATGATGATTTTGGTTCGTTTCCAGCGCCTCCAGGATCGGACATTCGCTCACCGGCCCATGGCCGTTGCATGTCGCAGCCAGAGGCTCCAGGGCCACCAGGATATTGGCAAGATCTTTGATTTTCTGTTTGATATCCCTGATCTTGGCCTCGGCGCAATGTTTCACATCCGCCTTGGTGGCGGCCGGGTCGTGACGCAGGCTAAGCAGTTCCTTGATTTCGTTGAGTGAAAACCCCAGGTCCTTGGCATGCCGGATAAAGCGGAGCCGGGCCGCGTCTTCCTCCGGGTAGAGCCGGTAATTGGAAGCGCTCCTGGGCGGCTCGGCAATCAGCCCGCGCCGTTCGTAAAAACGCACCGTGTCAATAGTGACGCCTGCTTTTTTCGCCATCCTGCCAATAGTCAGTCCGTTCATTGTCGACCTCCTGCAACCGGGTTGGAGTTTTTTTCTTCCTTCCTGGTTTAAGTATAAGCCCTGGACCATGGTCTAGGGTCAATAGTAAAAGAAAATATATTTTTGGCCCGGGGAAAAAACAAACAGGCGGCGCATGCGGTTCCGGCCATCCGGGTTCATACGCGCCAGACGGCAAGGACTATGTCAGGCCGCAAATTCGACATTTCCGGCCGGAGCGGGTACAATATTATTGCGGTCCCGGAAGAGGCCTGGCCGCACATTACCGGTTTTCCGGCTTCTTTTTTTTAACCAGGGATACAGACACCATGATCACTGCCTCACAGCAATCATTTGACGAACGGGCCGCGTCCTGGGACGAAAATCCCCTGCGGCTCGATCTGGCCCGCGCCGTGGCCCGGGCGATTACGCAGAACCTCACCCTTGACCAGTCCATGGACTGCCTGGAGCTCGGCAGCGGCACCGGCCTGGTGACCATGGAGCTGGCCCCGCAGGTGGGGAGCATCCTGGCAACGGACAGCTCCCGGGGCATGCTGGCTGAACTTGAAAAGAAAAAGACCGCAGCCGGGGTGCGCAACATCACCACCCTGCTGCTGGACCTGACCCGCGACCCCGCCTCGTTGGGGGAGAGCCGATTTCACCTGATCTACAGCGGCATGACCCTTCATCATATCGAGGACACCTTGGCAATCCTGCGGACCTGCCGCGACCTTCTTCTGCCGCAGGGCCGGATCGCCTTCGCCGACCTGGCCCGGGAAGACGGCTCTTTTCATCCGGACATGACCGGGGTCTGGCACCTGGGTTTTGATCCCGTGGAGCTGGCGGAACTGGCTACCCGGGCGGGTTTCCGGGAGCTTTTCTTCTCAGAGGCGCATGTTATCCGGAAAAAGGTGGCAGGCGGGAAGACCAAGGACTTTCCCGTCTTTCTGCTCACCGCCCGCAATCCGGTGGCGTAACAAATCAGTCAATCGTCAATACGGAGTAAATCATGGAATGTCATAAATGCGGCACCTCGATCCCGGAAGGCGAGGAGCGATCATATCACGACAGCATCCTCTGCGAGGATTGTTACATGGATGTACTGTCGCCGGCCCGGGCCTGCGACCCATGGGCGGTACGCAGCGCGGGCCTGTCCGCCCGGAGCGGCGACAGCCTGGAAGGAAGCGCGGTCCAGCAGCGGATCCTGAGCCTGATCCGGGAAAACAACGGCATGAGTATTGCCGACCTGGCCGGGAGACTGGCCCTGAAAACGGGTGATGTGGAGAGAGAAATCGCCGCCCTGCGGCACATGGAAAAGGTCCGGGCCACCCTGCGTGACGGCCAGAAAATCATCATCCCCTGGTGACCGGCAACCCCGTCCCGAAAGGCCGATGGGCATCCCGCCAGCGCCGCTTTGCTTGCAAATCATACCAGTGCAGGGAAGCAGGCGGGCAGGTGAAGTTGTATCTTCGTTGGAACGATTTGCTTGATTAATCGTCCCTTGTTGAGTACAGACAGGAGGAGTACTCTGATGGAGTCCGTCCCGATGCGGTAGTCTGCCACGGGAGGTGTTGTTGTTCGGTTTTCTGCCGGAGCAATGCTCCGGTTCATAAAAAAGAGAGGGCCTGATGTCCCTGCTTTCTAAAGTTTTCCACCGGTTTTTTCTCTCTAAGTTTTCCCGTCAAGACGGCAATGCTCTCGTCTTTCGTCTATCAAGTTGTATTCATAACAAGAATCAAGATAGTAGCGCCGCCCCTTAGTATAATCTCGATGCTGCCCCGCCTCCACACCTCTTTGTTCAAAAAAGGTAGTGCGCTGGCTGATAAGATTAGCAGGGATTGGGACCATTGCGGTGCTATCCTGCTTTCTTGTTATCGATCCTATTGGAACGATATCCGGTTGGGAACAACAAGCTTGGCAAAGATACACCGTCAACTTTTTTGAATTTTAAGTAGATATCCGGAAACCATATAATAACTTGATGCCCCCTCGTACCTCGGGGACATCGCCCAGGATGAGGAGCATTCTTTTCTCCAAACCGGTTGCCGGGCTCAACCGCTGGGGCATCAAACGGATCGAGCCAGATACGCTACGCGCGCTCCTCATCCTGGGCGTTAGGCCAATAAAATACTCATGACTTTGGAAACCAACTTGGACGCAATACAATAATGACAGGAAGCCCTGAGCGATCAAAGATTATCCGTCTTGTCGATTACTTGACACGGCTGGCATCCTTGCGCACCAAGACAATTCGCGATATTGCCGATTATGAGCGCACGCTCTGGATTTCTACCCTCCCGCACGAGAAAGGCTGCTTCACGCAGGCGTGGGGGCGTGACGAGGAATTTGACTCTGATGTTTGGGTGGAAGTTCAGAATCAGAGGGAACCCGAGTTGCCCAGTGTGCCTGAAAAGTGTGAAGACTGGGTTGAGAGAAGCTCGCTACGCAACAAAGCGGATCTACCTGAACTATTGCCCGAAATCACGATAGAGGTTGAGAATCCAGACCGGGATGAAGGGAGCGATGAACCAGAATATATCTGGCGGACTAAGCGCATTCAGGATCATCCCGGAGTTCAACAGACTTGGTATCGTTATGTTGAAGGCAAATGGCTTCCCTGGATGGAAGAACACGATCGGTGGGAAGGCATCCATAAGGTATACTCCGATCTATTCGCCATCCACCAGGAGCAGATTCGGCTTGGAGAAGAATATGAGTTGGTCCTTGGGCTTGGGCTCCTCACATGGAAGACGCCGAGTGGTCAGCGGGTATGTCGCCACCTGATTGTCGCCAATGCCCTTCTCGAATTCGAGGCGCGTTTGGGCAAATTCACCGTCCGTCCAATGGTGGATGGCGCAGATATTCGCCCCGAACTCGATATGCTGGACATCGAGGAACGCCCCGTGCGTGCTGAGGAAACGGCGAAGGTCTCATTATCCGAGAGCACTGATAATCCGTGGGAGAAAGATTGTGTTGAAGGCGTGCTGCAAGCCTTGGTGCATTCGATTAATCCGCAAGGCGAATATGGCGACACCTTGGAAAAGAAAGGAGTTTGGGTATCCGACAAACCTGTCGTTGAATACGCGCCAGCCCTCATACTCCGTAAGCGTTCCGGCAAGGGGCTTATCGAAGCCCTGAAAAGAATCAAGGATGGCATCGAACAGGGTGTAGAGATACCCCCGGAATTCGGAGACCTTGCCGAGATTCGTCCGAGACGAGATCAAGATTCGGATGGCAGCCCACTCGACGGTAGCAGGGAGCTCGACAGCGAGGTTTTCTTTCCAAAACCTTCGAATGAAGAGCAACGGCGCATCGTTGATAAGATTCGGGCGGCTAGCGGTGTTCTTGTGCAAGGTCCGCCCGGCACGGGAAAATCTCACACTATTGCGAACCTCATCTGTCATCTGCTCGCAACGGGCCAGCGGACACTCATCACGGCGAAGACGCCGCGCGCGCTTCAAGTTCTCGAAGGACTCGTCCCTGATGAATTGCGGCCACTTTGCATCAATCTCCTTGGCAGTGGCCTTGAAGAAAGACGGTCCCTTGAATCCAGTGTTGGCGGCATTCTCCGGAAGAATGAGGAATGGAACGAAGACCGTGCCGAACAAGAGCGTACGGATCTTGAAAAACAACTCCGAAATATCCGTGAAGAACAAGCCAAGGCCAATCGAAGGCTACGCGACATCCGGGAATCGGAAACGCATACCCAATCCGTTGCGGCGGGAACCTATAAAGGAACAGCCGCCCGTATAGCCGAAGCCGTCAATCGCGACAGAAGTGCATGCGAATGGTTCACGGATACTGCGGCATTAAACAAGCCCTGCCCTGTCTCTGAAAGTGATTTGCGGAAAATTCTTGTGGAACTACGCCATTTCACGCCCGAGAAGCGGGAGAAACTAAGCCTCGCTTGGCCCGAAGCCTTGCCTGCCTCTGAACGCTTTGCCAGTCTCCTTCAGAACGAGAAGAGAGCGATGGAGGAAGAAAGCAGTTCGGCAAGCGGTGCTGATGAACGTATTGTTGATCTTTTGTCAAAGGCCAATCCCCCGACTATAGAAGCAACTCGCGACGCTCTCTCGGACCTTCGCGACGCGCGAAGAGGCTTGATGGCTTCGCCCCATCCGTGGATAAAAGACGCACTGCGCGATGTCTTGGGCGGCAATACATCTCTTTGGCGCGAGCTTCTTCGCACTACGAAGGGGGCAACGGACGAGATAGAATCTCTGGTTGTGGTGGCGGATAGCACCACCCTTGATTTCCCGGATAATGCAAACATTACAGCGCTATGTGAGGACGCCTGTAAATTGAAGGCGCACATGGAGAATGGCGGAAAGCTGGGTTGGGGACCATTCCGCCCGAAAGCAGTCAAAGAGTGTATTTACATAATCAAGACCGTGCGAATAAATGGGCGTCCCTGCTCTGCACTCAACGATTTCTCCACCTTGGCAGATGTGTTACATGTCCGCATCGAATGTGAGAAGGCATCGAGATTATGGGTCGGTCGTGCCGAAAACCCATTGGGGCCTTACTCGCTGCAATTGCTAGAGTTGAAAACACGGTGTGATGCTCTTGAAGATGCATTGTCGCTTGAACAACTCATCGACAAATGCCGTGTGGCGATACGTCAGTATCCCGTCATTGCCGAACCTGTATGGTCCGACGAATCTCTGATTGATATGCTGATCGCGTCTTGCCGTCTTGCAATCGCCCATCATCACAAACGCCTTGCCACGGATGAAATCCAGAAGATCGAGAGTCCTCTATCTGCTCTCGCCGTCAGGAGCAACGTCCATGCAGTAACCCGCCAACTGCTTCAGGCAGTCCGTGATCGCGACGTGGACCAATATGGTCGCGGCGTGGGTACGATGGTAAGCCTGGATACAGAGCGCCAACGTCTCCAGAAAGTGGATGAATACGTTCTGAATTTGAACAGTCATCTTCCGGAACTGACGCATGAGATGAAGCAGAGCCCTGGTGATTCCTCTTGGGATGACCGCGTACACCAAATCCAGAGCGCTTGGCATTGGGCACAGGCACGATACTGGATTGAAGATTACATCCGACAAGAAGACGTTCCGGCACTCGCTCAGCGAGCCAAGCAGATTGAAGACGAGATCAACGCCACGATTGCGAAGCTCGCGTCGCTTCATGCCTGGTCGTTCTGCTTTTCCAGACTTGACGAAGATCATCGCAGGAATATGAAGGCTTGGCAGCAAAACGTCAGTAAAATCACCAAGTCTGGTACGGGGAAACAGGATTTCTTTCTTAGAAGAGAAGCTCAGAAGAATTTGAACAAATGTCGTGAGGCAGTTCCAGCTTGGGTCATGCCCTTACATCGCGTCTGGGACACTGTGCCACCAGAGCCTGGCATTTTTGATGTGATCATCATTGACGAGGCTTCACAGTGCGGTTTTGAAGCACTTCCGCTGTTCTTTATGGCCAAGAAAATTGTGATTGTTGGGGATGACAAACAAATCAGCCCAGAGGCGGAAGGCGTGAAATTGAATGCGGTAACTCAATTGATTAACGAATTCCTCTACGATTTTGATCACAAAGCGTCATTCAGTGTTAATCGAAGCCTTTTTGACCATGGTGAACTCAGGTATAGCGCTAATCATATAGTTTTGCGCGAGCATTTTCGCTGTATGCCGGAAATAATCCGATTCAGCAATGATCTGTGCTATTCGGATACGCCATTAATACCAATGAGGCAATACGGACCAGATCGGTTACCACCTATTGAAAACATCTTCGTGGATGGCGGCTATCGGGAAGGAAGAAACAATCGTGTAGTCAACAAACCTGAAGCCGATGCTGTTGTCGCCAAAATTTGTGAAATGTGTGCGAGCGAGAAGTATTCAGACAAGACGATTGGCGTTGTTGTGCTCCAAGGCGAAGCACAAGGAGCCTTGATTGAGAAGCAATTACTTGAGCTGTTGGGTGCTGAGGAAATGGAGAAGCGCCGCCTTGTATGCGGTAATCCCTACAGTTTTCAGGGTGATGAACGCGACATCATCATTCTGTCAATGGTGGCTGCCCCGAATGAACGGATCGGGCCGTTCGCCAGGCCGGCGGATAAGAGACGATTCAACGTAGCGGCAAGCCGTGCCCGCGACCAGATGATTCTGTTCCATTCGGTATCGAGTGACGACCTGAGCACATTATGTCTTCGGCGGCGATTGCTTGACTTCTTCGAGAATACTACACCGCAAGAGATTGCCGGAATTGAACGGGATGAACTTGAGCGGCGCGCATCACAAGATAATCGAGGAGTCATGAAGCCTCCCACTCCCTTTGATAGTTGGTTCGAGGTTGATGTCGCTCTTGTACTGCTACGCAGGCATTTTATTGTCCTTCCTCAGCATGAAGTTGCGGGTAAACGAATCGATCTCGTGGTTGAGGGTGGTCAAGCGCGACTGGCAGTTGAATGCGATGGAGACAAGTGGCATGGTGCCGACCAATATGAGGCTGACATGCAGCGTCAGCGGCAGTTGGAACGTTGCGGCTGGGAGTTCTTCCGGGTAAGTGAAGCAGCCTTTTACTCAAACAAAGAGGATGCGTTGACGCCTCTCTGGCGAATGCTCGAAGAAAGAGGCATTGTTCCCGACGGTGGTGCAACAGCCGACAAAAACAGAACACAGGATAAGCACAACGGCAACGACGACAATTCCGGTGAGGCAGACGAGAATGGTAATGAGCAAGATGGTCAAGGACCGCCCCTCGGCAATGGCGCTCCGAATACTCAATCCCGGCGGCATCCGGAAGAAGTCTCTTCTCAAGAGATGTCAGACGCGATAATCAATGCTCTGAGAAACTGTCCGAACCAATCCTGCACATTGCATTCCTTGGCAGGGCGCGTCCTTAAAGAAGTAGGTGTGCTCACTCGAGGCAAACCGCGCGCGAGGTTCGAAAGGCGAGTAAACCGAATGACCAATTCTCTTTGCGAGAAAGATCGAATTAAGAAATACAAAGCAAAAAATGAGCGTATTCGATTATTGCAATAGATGGCCTAATACTTACTCAACTTTCTGGATTGCGCAACATGTTGAGTTGTCGTTGAAAACCGCAATTATACGATGAATCGGTCGGTCTCATGCATCTCGAAATTATAACATTTTTTGATGAATGATCTGTACTTTATGAAA
>VAPK010720085.1_pt1 | contig 34312 bp, 28 predicted proteins | sample 3395031 | NCBI WGS metagenome assembly VAPK01 (sample SAMN08290443, study PRJNA428436) | hydrothermal vent metagenome | isolation source: Deep-sea hydrothermal vent chimney 1 | place: Pacific Ocean: Juan De Fuca Ridge
AGCACAAACGGAGTATTATATTTTGTAAACCGTTCGTGTTCCTGGCTTATCCATTCATCATAAGCTAGCCGATTTGGAATTCTGGTTAACGTGTCATGCGTTGCTTGTAAACGTTTTTTCTCTAGCTGTTCACGTAATTCTTCAGCCTCACGTTTGACTGTTATTAATTCTTTTGCCAATTGCCTAACGACATCATCTGAATTATTTTTCTGTGTATTATCGACACTAAGGAAAGTATCCATATGATGTCTAATCATAATAACATGTGACTTTACATTATCTTTTAATGTATCAATATTTGTTTCATTATTTAGAAAATCGTTAATGCTGTCGGTGGTTTGATTAACCGATTCATTCATTTGTTTGAAATTGTTTGACCTTTTGTCACTAATACCTGAAAGGTTTTTAACTTCTTCATCAATTTCTTGTAAACGGCCACCAAGCTCAGTTAAAAAACCTTCCAACTCCTTGCGTTCATTTTTTAATGTCAGCTGCAATGCCATAACTAGCTCAACAATTCGCCCCAAACATGGTTTTAATTTATCCGGCTCGCTCATCAATGTTTGGCGTATTTCTTCTGCGGTTACGCTTAAATCATCAGGTAAGCTAACCAACTCTAAAAATTCAATTAATAAACTGGCTGCCTGATTTGAAAATATTTCCGTTCCATTTTCTTTCTCAGATGTTGAAATATACAAGCTGTTCGCAATCAACTCCATCGTTTCCATTGCTTGTTGACGAGTCTGACTTGAAGCTGCTTTTAACTGTAATTGTCTTGTTTTTGTTGTATCAAGAAATTCAGCAGGAATTTTTTTAAGGAAGCCAAGCAGTAGTACAGGGTATTCAAGTGGTGTTTCTATTTCAGAGTTTTGTTCCCGTGCGGTAGTATCCGTTAAGTCTTCATTATTATTTGATTGATGGTTGTCTAGTTCATCGTTTTGTATGTTGTTCGCTGTACTTTTATCTGCCCCATCTGTAATATTTTCTTGTAATGATTTTAATTCTTCATCGTGCCAAATAAATTCCTGATTAATCAACTTGGTAAAGGAATGAATAAACTTCTGAATTTCATCGTCTTTAATATTACTGAATTGTCTAGCTAGACCGCGCTTAAATTGTTGTGCTTTGTCAGTCCATTGAACACGTTCAACACATTCTTCTACTAGTTTTTTTACAGAATAACGACTGTCCTCCTGTTTATCTGATATATCAATATCACGAATAACCGTACTGATTTTATCTAGCTGTACACGCAGATTTAAACTGTCTTTGCCATTACGAATATCTTCCCGTAATGTATCCATTAGTTTTGTTAAGCGTTCATTCCCTGAGCCAGCGGCCAAACTAATTCGCACAATGGCATTGCGTAATAATTTTTCAACCTGATGCCATTGTTCTTCTTTATATTCTAAATCATCAAGACTGTCGTAATATTTCTTTTTCCACTGAGCAGGCTCTCCGTCATCTTTTGATTTTTTTCCAAAAGCCATTCGTTAACCACTTCTTCTTATATTTTTAATTTCTCGTGGCACCTCTTTTAATTGCAAACCTTTGGGTAATTCAATATCCATCACAATTGGTAGGTGATCGGAATAGGTATCTGAAAGCGCTCTTACCCCTAATACTTTCAACCCGGAAGTTATTAAAATATGATCTATTGGTTGATGCGGCCGCCAGCTAGGAAAAGTATTACATTCAGATAAAGGCCGACGTAATTTTGTTTTACGAAAGAGTAAATTCATTTCTTCGCTATCGGCTTTACAATTTAAGTCCCCCATCAAAATAGCATGAGCAGAATCATTTACAAAATCACTGATAAAATCCAGTTGATTTAATCTTGCTCGTTTACCAAGAGCTAGGTGCAAAACAAAAATAGTTAATGCCGACTCACCTTCACCATACCTTGCCATAATTGCTCGCCGTCCAGGAATAAATCCCGGTAAACGAATATCGGTAATTTCATCGGGTTGATAGCGACTTAAAAAACCACTGGCGTGTTGCGCTAAATGCCCTAGGTTACGATTAACCTGATGATACCAAAACGGAAAACTTGCACGTTCTGCAAGAAATTCAACAAGATTGATAAAGTTACTACGGATACTTCCCGCATCAAGTTCTTGCATACCGACAAGATCATAGTCCTTGATCAAATCGGCAATACGATCCAGATTTGTTAAACGAAATGAATGCGGTAATACATGCTTCCAACTATGTAGAACATAATGATGCGGTTTTTCGGTTCTTATCCCGACTTGTACGTTGTAACTCATTACCCGTAATATTTTATTTTCAACATTCATGCGTTACTGTTTAACCTGAAATATGTTTATATTGGGCATACCATTTCACCCAACTTACTCGTTAACTTTAAGTTTTCCCTATAATCAACCGGACAATCAATAATACTGACCGTATCGTCGTCCAATGCCTTTTTTAAGGTTGGTAACAAGTCCTCACCCTTTTCAATTCGATAACCTTTTGCACCGAAGGACTCTGCGTATTTAACAAAATCTGGATTAGTAAAACTGATATTTGAACTACGTTTAAATTTGTTCATTTGCTTCCATTCAATTAAACCATAGGCGCAGTCTGTCCAAATTAAAATAACGATGGCCGTGCCTAAACGCATTGCTGTTTCAATTTCCTGTGAGTTCATCATAAAGCCTGCATCACCGGTAACCGCAACCACTCTTTTGTCAGGGTTAACCAGCTTGGCGGCTATCGCACCGGGGACTGCAATGCCCATACTGGCAAAACCATTTGAAATAATACAGGTATTGGGATACTCACAACGAAACATCCGCGACATCCACATTTTGTGCGCACCCACGTCACTAATCGCAATATCATCCAGCGCCATTGCGGTACGCAAATCCCAAATAATTTTTTGTGGTTTGACCGGTACCGTGTTCTCATCCTTGTGTTGGTTCATGTCCTCAATAAGTGCATTGCGTAACGCATTCATCGTATTGCCGGAGGCAGGTTTTGCAATATTCATAATGCGCGTTAAAGAATGTTTAATGTTACCCACCACACCAATATCAACTGAATAGTAAGCATCAACTTCGGCATGGTTTTGATCGATATGAATAATGTTTCGGTCTCTTGTCTTGTGCCAGAGGTAAGGGTGGTATTCAACTAAATCGTAACCAATACAAATAATTAGATCTGCTTTCGCAAAACCACAGCTAACATAGTCATTCGCTTGTAACCCCGCGCTGCCCAATGCCATCGTGTGCTTAAACGGAATAACGCCTTTAGCCATAAACGTATTGGCCACTGGAATTTTTAGCTTATCAGCAAATTCGGCTAACTCTTTACAAGCATCACCACGGATAATACCGTTACCTGCGAGTATTATCGGCTGCTTCGCCTCTGAAATCATTTTTGCGGCCGCGTCTACTTTTATACTAGGAGGCTCGGGGGAGAGCGGGTTTCTTGGATCAATGGGGTAATCTTCGATTTCCATCTCGGCGATATTTTCGGGAAATTCAATAAAAGTCGCACCAGTTTTTTCTGTTTGTGCCACCTTAAAAGCCTTACGCACCACTTCAGTAATAACACTGGGCGACAAAATACGTGATGAATATTTTGTGATCGGCTCAAACATAAGTTCTAAATCAAGAACTTGATGAGATTCTTTATGTAGCCGGTGTGTACTGGCTTGGCCGGCAATAGCGACTAGCGGTGCATGATCTAGATTGGCATCTGCCACCCCCGTAACCAGATTAGTCGCACCGGGGCCCAATGTTGCAAGGCAAACACCGGCTTTACCGGTAAGACGACCATAAACACCGGCCATAAATGCCGCACCTTGCTCATGCCGCACGGTAATAAAGCGAATACTGGAGTCGAGCAGAGCGTCCATCACATCGAGGTTTTCTTCTCCGGGGATCCCGAAGATATATTCAACACCCTCGTTTTCAAGGCATTTTATAAATAATTCTGCCGCTTTCATTCAATCTCCTTTTACCATCATTAGACTAAAGAATATCGGCTTTGTCAGAAATACCTTTAAATTTAACGCGGTCGAATATCCATATATTGTATTTAACCGAGACCTTTACGGCCTCATTTAGATTCCATTCTAATTAAGTGATTCACCACTTCAATCATACCTTCATGACCACCCGCAATAGCACCACCGGTACGCCACTTGCCATTCACTATCAAGGTAGGCACACCTTGCGCACCATAGCGTTTACTTAAATCTTCGGCCTTTCTAACTTTGGCATCGACACTGAAGGAATTGAAAACATCCATAAATTCCTGCTTCTTAACACCTGCATATTTTTCAAAGAAATTTGCCATTGCGGCCTCATTACCTAAACTTGCTCTTTGTTTATGCAGCGCATTAAACAAAGGTTCGTGGATTTTTTTCTCTACGCCTAATAGTTTTTCAGTGTAATAGACTTTGGCAAAGAAACGCCAACGTGGTGAAAAAACTGCAGGAATACGTTTAAAGACCACATTTTTAGGTTTAGTCTTCAACCATTTTTGGATCACTGGCTCAAATCGAAAACAGTGCGGACACATATACCAGAACAGTTCTACCACCTCGATCTGACCTTTTTTAACGGATGTTGAAACAGGCGGATTGATTTTTATATATTCAATTCCTTCATCAAAACCTGCTGCCTGCACTGAAACATTGACCATTAGCAAGAATGACACAGCATATAAATACTTTGAAAAACGATTAAACACGGACTTCTCCTTGTATATCTGGATTTATTTTTGGGGTTTACTTTTTGGGTTTATTTTGGAGCTGTAAGTTACATTAAAGTTCACCGTACGAGTGTAGCCCTGACAAAAATATATTAACACCTAAAAAAGCAAAGACGGTCACAAATAAACCAATCACTGCCCACCATGCCATGGGCGTACCTCGCCAACCTTTAGTAAAACGCATATGCAACCATGCCGCATAATTAAGCCACACAATAAGTGCCCAAGTTTCTTTTGGATCCCATGACCAATAACCACCCCATGCCTCAGCTGCCCACATTGCCCCTAACACGGTTGCTAAGGTAAAAAAAGCAAAGCCCAAGGCTATGGATTTATACATGATATCATCCAGTATATCCGTTGCAGGTAAACGCACGGCCATTAAACTTGCAGGGTTATGACGTAACGCACGTTCTTTTAGTAAAAAAACAACACCTACCATCGCTGCCAGAGCAAAACTGCCATAGCCAATAAAATTAGCCGGGACGTGAATTTTCATCCAATAACTTTGTAATGCAGGTACCAATGGTTTAATTTCTGCTGCACCTTTTGCAAAATCGTACCAAAGCAAAAAACCGACCGCAGCCGAGATAATCAACAGAACAAAACCACCCATGGCTCGCGTTTCATACCGTACTTCATAATAGAGATAAATCATTGCAGTGATAATCGCAAATAAAATAAACACTTCATATAAATTACTAACCGGAATATGCCCAACATCGACACCAAGTAAATAAGACTCATACCAACGAACCATTAAACCAACCAGTCCCATTGTGACAGCCGACCACACCATCGCCGTTGCAACCTTGCCCACAAAAACACTACGACCAAATAATTCAATAAAATAAGCGATGGTCGCCATTAAAAACAAAGCGCTCATCCACATGATAGCGGACTGACTCGAAATTAAAAATTTGAGGAAAAATTTTGATTGATCATGGCTATTATTTAAAATATCAATGGCTGCCTGTCCGGTTACACCCGTTTTAGCCAGAGCTAACATTGCAGGATTATAAATACTAATTGCCAATAAACTTAAACCCGTCACCACCACAAACAATAATCTTGATGGCTTCCAATTCCAGCCCAAGCCGATAAACGCAAACGCCGATCCAAATAAAATACCCACTTCGTAGTCATCCATATAACGTCCATACTCGTTATACGCATAGACACTACCAACCAGCAAGGCAACCGCAAAAATCCAGTCAAACAATGTTAACTGTTTTAACCAACTTTGGGTTTGGTATTGTTGTGGGAGAATATGTTCACTCATTGCTGTAACCTTATATTTAGATCTCAGTGATTTATGCCATCACATTTTATTTATTATCAACCAATAACGCCTTTAATTGTGTTGCAAATTTCTTATAACGTTTATTAAATCCGAATTCATTTCTGTTGGTACTGCCCGCAAAAATAACGTCTAATTCATCAGCACCTTCAGTTTTGACAACCATTAACCAAAAACGTTGCTGCGCAATGTAAAACATCATAAAAATACCCATTATTAATAATAGCGAACCAAAATACACAATATTTTTTCCCGGTGCGCGCGCTATTTGCAAGCCGGATGCTTCACGGTCTTTAAAATCAACTAATTGTAAATAAAAGGGCGTACCGTACGACCCTAACCCTGCCAAAGCACTCACAGCGTCTTCAAAAAACACGCTTTCGGTATCACTAATACCCTTATTAACATCAATGCCTTCTTCACGAAGCACTAATAAATACATATTTTGTAGTGCGGTTTGCAAAACGCCCATATAGGCTTTTGCAATGGCTTTTTGCTTTTCTTTTGGTACTTTGGATTTAATATCTTTATCGATAGCGATATAACCATCTTTACGGAATAAGCTGACTAAACGTACCATTGCCTTTGCCACTTGCCGTTTTATTTGTGTATTATTCTTATCCTTGTCGCTTAACGCAGAGCCTACCGTTGCCTGCGCCATTTGCAGTACACGAGCATCATCATTGAGTATTTCTTCAAATTTAAAGAAGCGTTCCATTGTTGCATTAGCATCCATGGGAATATGTAAATATTTAAAACCCTCACCCACCGTTTTGCGCATACCGGATAAATAAAAGTAACGCCCGCCTAATTTTATGGGTGACATATAATTAACAAATTCACGTGCCTGACCACTTTCGTCTCGCGCTTTAAATACAATGCTGACACCATAGTTAATAAACTGTTTATTAATCTTTTTGTCTTTATTCGGAAAAACATTAAATTTCTTAAAATCTCCAAACTCCAGAGTATATTTGCCTCGCGAAGTGTTAATCTCGGTTGTTTTTTTAATTTCACCTTTTAGTTTTATACGCTGCGCCAAGTTTGCTTCTGTTGGCTTATCTTTTGTTATCTTAGTTTTTAACGGTTTAGTAAAAAATGGCCTAGCGGCTAAATTAAGCTGTGTGCCGCCGTCACCGAAACTTGCCTGATAAATAGAATAGCCACGATATGTTAAAGGGTGATTAACCGAAATAGTGGCTGTAAATATTTTACGTTCTTTATCATGAATAATTAAATCACTTTCGAACGATTTAGGCTGCCCTGATTTATAATGTTCAATTCTAAAGTCTTTTAATTCAACTGAAAAAGGTAATTCCTGAACTAAATAACCATCACGCACATTCAAAAAAACAAAATTGCTGCTAGTACCTTCGGGTAAGGTAATACCTCCACGAAAAGATAACGATTCATCTGCTTTTAAACGACTGATCGCCGGTACATCTTTAGCCGCAATGTCGCGTTTTTCAATTTTAATATCGCCTAGCCATTCTTTAACTTTTAAACTTAAATTGCCATCAATCAACCCACCAATACAAATAACCACGATACCCACATGCGTTAAAATGTAACCAATACGATTGATACCACCTTTTTTTGCAGCCAGAGTATGATGCCCGTCAACAATTTCATCTCGCAGCTGAAACCCAAACTGCCCCAAATAAAGTTTTGCTTTTTGTACAAGATGTGCTGCCGTGGTTTGTTTTGAGTCAATCGCCCACAGCGAAGTATGTTTCATGCTTTTTAAACTTTTTGCTTTTGCGTGTAAACGAAACTGACGCATTTCACGCAACATAGTGGGGGTATTACGAAAAACACAAACACTGGTCGATAACACTAAAAAGCCGAGTAAAACTAAAAACCAGACAGCCGAATAAACGTCATATAAACCTAGGCTGCGAAAGAACTCATGCCAGAAGGGGCCAAACTTAATAATATAATCCGTATACGGCTGATTTTGCTGCAATACCGTACCAATAATAGAGGCAATCGCCAGCACCACTAAAATACTAATGGCTAAATTCATCGAGCCTAAAAATTCAAGCAGAATGCTTTTGTTCGAATGCTTATGGGGAATTTTTTGAGATTGTGTTGTATTCATCTTGCTTTGATTAAAACTAAAAAAGGGTGACGCCTGGCCACCCTTTTATAAAACATCCATTGCCAGAAAAAATTTGTTATTTATGCAAACCTTCTACATAGGACGCAACCGCACTTTTTTCAGCAGCCGTCATACGAGCGGCAATAGTGCGCATCATGCTACCGGCATCATTACTGCGCACACCGGATGCAAAGTCATTTAAAGCCTTAACCACGTACACAGCATTTTGTCCGCTTAAACGTGGGAAATTTGCTGCAGGGTTACCCATACCATCAGGTGAATGACAACCTGCACAGGCTGCAACACCACTTTTCTCGTTACCGCCACGATAAATTCGCTCGCCTAGGAGCACTTTATCTTTTTGCGCACTTCCGGGTTTTGGTGTTTGCTCTGCAAAGAACGCGCCTAAGTTTGCCATATCAGTCGGTGACAAACTCGCAGCTTGTCCAGCCATAAGAGGATCTTTACGGGTTTTGCCTTTTTTAAAATCAGCTAATTCTTTAGCAATATATTTAGCATGTTGGCCTGCTAATTTAGGCCATGCAGGATTTGCCGGGCCAGCACCATTAGCACCATGGCAACTAAAGCAAACTTGTGCTTTGGCTTTTCCTGCTGTTGCATCTCCTGCCGCCATAGCGGGAGAGCTTGCAATAAATGCCATTAAACTGAGTAAACTTACAATTTGTAACTTAAATTGAGCTTTCATTTAGGATCTACCTTAAATATTAGAAACAGAAAAGAAAACGCTGCCAAAACGATCACTGTCATTCCGGTAGCGCTTTATCAGAATAACGTTAAACTAATCTTTGGTTTTAACCATATATAATCAACAACAGCTTTAACGGCAGAGTCACTCAAACTTGAGCCACCTTTAGCAGGCATAAAACCTTTAACGTTAAACTAATCTTATTTACTGGTTTTAACCATATAATCAACAACAGCTTTAACGGCAGAGTCACTCAAACTTGAGCCACCTTTAGCAGGCATAAAACCTTTTTTGCCTTTAAAACCTTTTAGCGCATGTTTATAAAGCGTTGCTTTACCTTGTGCAATACGTGATTTCCACGCAGCTTTTTTGCCTACGATAGGAGCACCAGCGGCACCTGTAGCATGGCAAGCAAAGCAATGGGCTTGAAAGTCTGTTTTACCACTTGCAGAAACATTTGTCATTGTGCCAACCATTAAAGCGGAAGCAGCGATAATTACTAATTTATTCATGTATTTAGCTCCAAATATCAATTAATTACTATAAGTTATACTGTCACAGTAAAACAGTCTAAAACCAACAAGCTAACTAAAGTATACTCTAACTGAAAATAACTTGCTTATAACTATTAAACTTAACAGAACCATTTAAATTTGTTGCACTTTATACCGACTGCAACCGCAATGGTCAAGCCAGATAGACAAAATCAGTGATTTAGATCAATTCAATGTCTCTGTAGAAAGGTATATTACCCCTTAATAACTGAACCCTAGCTGAATATGAAACCCAAAAAACCACTTAAACAATCACACCGTACCTATCAACAAGCTGAATTCATTTGCAGTGTTCCCAAAATGAATGCCGGACCACTCGATTCAGGTTATGAAATTGCCTTTGCCGGACGCTCCAACGCCGGTAAATCCAGTGCGATCAACCGTATTACTCACCAGACTGGGTTAGCCAGAACCAGTAAAACACCCGGCCGTACTCAGCACTTGGTCTTTTTTAAGCTCGATGAAAACCACCGTCTGGTCGATTTGCCCGGTTATGGCTTTGCCAAAGTACCCGGCCATATGCGTCAAAAATGGGGGCAGAACATGGCTCACTACATCGAAAACCGTCTCGCGCTTAAAGGAATTATTTTGCTAATGGACATCCGCCACGCCATGACCGACCTCGATCGGCAAATGCTCGGCTGGTGTGACAGCCTGCAACGCCCCATTCATATTCTGTTAACCAAAGCTGACAAACTTAAATTTGGTGCCGCCAAAGCGAGTTTGCTTAAAGTACAAAAACTCACCCAAGCCTATACCGCCGTCAGCGCACAAATGTTTTCTGCAAAAACCGGCGACGGCTTGGAAGAAGTGTGGATGATGTTGGATAAGTGGAATGAATATGAACCGGCACACAAAATCTAAAACAAGCATATCCGTAATCAGCTTATCTCTTTCAATGAATTAATAACAGCAAAGCAATCTTTTCTAGCTACATTAAAAATAACCGAGCAGCCTCTTTACCTTCAGGCGTGGCCATTGTTGTAAATTCTGAGCGCACCCATCCCAAAATTGCTTTTCATTAAGGCTACTGTTAAACACAGTTGGAGTATTCACATCGAGCCCAACCCCCTTTCGTGCCAAAGAGTAACGTCGATGGTTAGCACCGTTATCATCCAATAAATGACAGCTTGCGCAGGCCATATCATTATCACGACTCAACCGGACTTCATTAAATAACATTTCACCGAGAATAACCTTATTAGAATCCAGATTGGATGGTAGCGACAACGGTTGGATGGGTTCGTGTTGTAAATTCAACGCTGTCAATGAACCGCTATTCCCAGGGTGAGGGTCAACAACATCAGTGGCAAAAGCCTTTGCCGCAAACAGCGATAGCAAAAAAATAATACCATTAAATGCTTCAACGTTTGTTGAATACATTTTTTATAGAATTTCATATTGCCAATTTTCTTATTACCAGATTTTCTATTGAAAAATAAAGCCGATGTTATTTTAAAGTGTAAATATTAGCGTAAAGGGAGTATAAAAATAACTACTTATTTTTTGTTTATGGATATTAACAATATAGGCAAATAAGTAACATGCACCATTATAACATGATGTAAACGGGTAAGATTGTAAAATCCGCTCCCTAAACCTTAATTATAGATGGGATCATCATAAGTAACACAAGCACTAAACAAGGTATTGATATGACAAGATCAAAATGGATACTGTTGCTGGCTTCACTGGCTGCGGCTACAGTTGGATTATACGTATTCCTACAGCATGAGGCTCTTTATCCCAGTACATCGGACGCTTATATTACCGCTCATGTGGTTCGCATAGCACCACAAATTAGCGGCAGAATTATTGAATTACCAGTAAAAGATCATCAGGCTGTGGAGCAGGGTCAGTTACTTTTAAAGATCAACCCCCAACCTTATTTAATCGCAGTGCAGCGGGCACAAGCAGAGCTTGCACTTGCACAGCAACAGGCGATGGCCGCAGGCGCGGGTATGCAAGCCACCGGCGCGAAGATCAAGCTGCGACGGGCACAACTCGATAACGCACAACGCAGCTATAACCGCGACACTCGTCTACTTGCAGACAAAGCAGTACCACAAGCCCAAGCTGATTCCGGCCGAGACAAACTGCGTGAAGCAAAAGCAGCTTTAAAAGCCGGGCAAGCCGATCACAAACGAACCATGCGAGTACAAGACGAGGCCGATGCACGGATTCGTGTTGCCAAAGCCGCACTTGATCAAGCACGTTTAAACCTTTCTTATAGCACCATCAACGCACCCACAGCGGGTTGGTTGGGCAAAATTTCAGTGCGTCCCGGTAATCTTGTTCAGGCCGGGCAACAGCTATTCCCCTTAGTGGAAGACCAAACCTTCTGGGTTAATGCCAACTACAAAGAAACGGACTTTTCTCGAATCAAAGCCGGGCAGCCCGCGACTATCAGCGTGGATATGTACCCAGGTAAAACCTTTGTTGGGGTTGTTGAATCATTGAGCCCGGCAAGTGGTTCCGCGTTTTCCCTGCTACCACCCGAAAATGCCACCGGCAACTGGGTGAAAGTGACACAACGTTTTCCGGTACGAGTGCGGGTGATTACCCGCGACAAAAATACACCCTTACGTATTGGAGCCAGTTGTTCTGTCACGATTGATACGAGCGGCTCCAGCGAACCTAACAAATAATATATTGTTGATCCGAGAAACGAAGTGACCGAACCATCCACCACAACGGTATCAACCAACTCATCACGTTGGTTGCTCAGTATCGCTGTTATGTTGGCCACCGTGATGGTGATTCTTGATATGACCATTGTCAACGTGGCCTTACCGCATATGATGGGATCATTAGGTGCAACTGCCGACCAAATTACTTGGGTACTAACCGCCTACATTGTGATGGAAGCCATCTTTATTCCAATGAGCGGATTTTTGGCAACTTGGTTAGGGCGTCGTCGGCTAATGTTAATCAGTATTGCCGGGTTCGTTGTGGCTTCCGCACTATGCGGGCAGGCAGGCTCACTTACCGAAATGGTCGTATTTCGTCTCTTTCAGGGTGGCTTTGGTGCTGCCGTTATCCCGCTATCTCAGTCTATTATGGTCGATAATTTTCCTGCTGAAGAGCGCGGTAAGGCCATGGCATTATGGGGAGTAGGGATCATGCTTGGGCCCATCCTTGGCCCAACGTTAGGCGGCTATATCACCCAACACTTTGATTGGCGTTGGGTATTTTATATTAATGTACCGATTGGCATCATTAACTTACTGATGATTTCACGGTTGGTAAAACCGGAACTGGGGCATTGGGTAAAGTCTGATTGGTTCGGTGCGTTGCTGTTGGCAGCCGGTATCGGCAGCCTGCAAATATTGTTTGATCGCGGCAATCAGGAAAACTGGTTTCACTCAGGTTTAATTATTACATTGGCAGCGTTCACTATTATTGGGCTAACCACCTTCGCCCTACGCAGTTGGTCACGTGCCGATAGCGTCTTGCAATTGCATTTGCTCAAGGATCGTAATCTGCTACTTGCCTCACTTATGATGGCCGGTTTTGGTATGGCACTATTTGGCATGATTGCTTTGCAGCCACTGATGTTGGAACGACTCTTTAACTACCCAGCAGAAACCACCGGTTTGGTAATGGCGCCACGCGGTTTAGCATCAGCAGTGGGCATGTTTCTGGTATCACGTCTGATAACGCAGGTCGGTGCGCCCCGGCTAGTCTTGGTCGGTTTGGCTTTAGCCGCTGCCGGCACCTTGCCAATGACATGGTATAATTTGGACTTGTCGATCAGTTGGTTCGTCTGGCCAAGTATTTTACAGGGGTTGGGTATGGGGATGATCTTCGTACCACTATCAACACTGGTTTACGAAACCTTACCCAGCTCCGCAACCGATCAGGGTTCGGCCCTATTCAATCTGGCACGTACGGTTGGCAGTGCTATCGGAATATCCGTAGCAGTAACCGTCTTTACCCGTATGACACAGGTCAACTGGAACCGTTTAGGGGGCAATATCAATCCATACAATCCAGCGTTACAGCAATGGCTAGCCGAGCAACACCTCACCATTAACGATCCATTAGCCCCGCAACGACTCGCCCATGAACTGGGACGGCAAGCGAATATGCTCGGCTTTATCGACGCCTATTGGTTTGTCACCCTGAGTTTTTTGTTACTTGCCCCGCTGTTACTATTATTTCGACGTAAACCAAACTCAACACTAACAAACGGAATGCCACATTAAAAAATCAATAATATATCATCAACGGGGTATTCCCCCCCCTTTGGAAACCCCCAACGGTTTTGAGCCCGCCGCAAGCAGACGGGGAATCTAGATTAAACTAATTCACAAAAGATCTTGCCAAACAAAGAAATGCGCCCGACAATTGATAGTATATTTTTTATAGTAATTATGTATGGGGAGCATCACGATGGATGAAAAAGATATTATTGATCGTTTACGCAACGCTAAAAAAGCACACTTGGGTTGGGTCATCCGTGCGCAGGCTTTAATTAAAGGGGAACCCGTCGATAAAGAAAAAATTCCGGTACTCCCTACAAAATGTATTTTTGGTAGCTGGTATTACAGTGATGGTAAGGAATTAGCCAGCTTAAAGTCTTATACTGAAATTGAAGCACCGCATAATGAATTACATACAATTTATGCCGATATTTTTAACCTGCTATTTGAACAGAAAAAAGGTTCTTTTTTCTCCCGCTTAACCGGTCAACATAAAAAGCAGCAAAAACAAAATATTGAAATGGCCAAACAACGTTTTTCAGATTTGCGTAAAATGTCAGATAAAATTATCGACAAACTCGATGCCTTGGAAAAAGAAATACGCAACATCGCAAGCAAATAAACTCAAAGCACAGCAAAAGCCTACCAAGCTTTCGCCTGCATCTGGAATTTCTACAGTCCGAGCTTTTTAAACGGGCAATAAAAAGCCCCGGAATACCAGGGTTGTGGGAGAGGTATATTCCAGGGCAACGATTCGTCAGTTTCTCATGGGGTGATAGACCTGACGTACCTTGTTTAACCCACCAGGGTCATAGCGGGTTAACCCATAGGTTAACCCAAAATAGACTTTTGTACATCCATTTCATTAAAATAATTCATATTTCTTACTAATTTGAGAGCTATACCACATTATTTAGCATTTGCTAATACGCTTTTGCACCCGCACGCGCCTGCTGATGGTCATAAGGTTAGAGATACAAGACTCAAACTGACGAGGAAGCAAAATTGGCACTAGCCAATAAGCATTCCGAGGAAGTGGGGCACCCCGTGACCCATACCATTACTAGCACCATTCTGCGGATGCTGGGAGCATGGAGTACAAGGCACAAACTGACGAGGAAGCGGAATTTTGCACAGGGATGTGCTTAGTTCACGAAGCCCATGGACGGGCGAGAGTGACTAACCTATATAGCCAATGAGCATTCCAAAGAGGTTTGTAACGCCGTAATCCATGCTCTCAGCATTCGCAGAATAAAAAAAACCTCGGTGCATCTATGGGGAGATGGTTACCGAGGTCAACAACGCCGGTTTTGGGGAACCGGCTATTTAACGACCGCCAAGATATCTGAGGGAGTTGGCGGAAGGATATGCGTTAACATATGTAGAAAATAAGACTGACGTTATTCTAATAAGTTCCATCATTGTAAAAACTTTTTTTGCACAATAGTTTTGTCACTTAATGCGCCTCATCCCAATTATTACCCACACCAATATCCACCACCAGTGGTACATTAAGCGAAACAGCATTGACCATGGCATGGTTAATCATCTTTTGTGATGCGTCTAAATCCTTTTCCTTTACCTCAAAAACCAGTTCATCGTGTACTTGCATTAACATGGCGCAGTCTAGGGTAGAATCCTCTAACTGCTGATCGAGTTGAATCATCGCAAGCTTGATAATGTCCGCAGCGGTACCTTGCATAGGTGCATTAATCGCGGTGCGCTCGGCATACTGGCGACGCATTCCATTGCGTGCATTAATGTCAGGCAAATAAAGTCGACGTCCCAAAACCGTTTCTACGTAACCTTGTTCGCTAGCTATTTTACGAGTGCGTTCCATATAGTCTTTAACGCCTGGGTAGCGTTCAAAATATAAATCAACATAGGCTTGTGCCTGATGGCGTTCGATATCCAATTGTCTGGCCAGACCAAAAGCCGACATACCATAAATAAGCCCAAAGTTAATTGCTTTGGCGCGTCGACGTTGTTCTTTAGTAACGGCATCCACCTCAACATTAAAGACTTCGGCAGCGGTAGCACTATGCACATCTATCCCTTTTTCAAATGCGTTGAGTAAACCTTTATCTTCAGACAGATGCGCCATGATGCGTAATTCAATTTGGGAGTAATCTGCCGCTAGCATTTTATAACCCGGCCGGGTAATAAAGGCTTTACGAATACGCCGCCCTTCTTCGGTTCGCACCGGAATATTTTGTAAATTTGGATCGGTGGATGACAACCTGCCTGTTGCGGCTACTGCTTGATGGTATGAGGTATGCACCCGACCAGTCGTCACATCCATCATCTTTGGTAACTTATCGGTATAGGTTGATTTTAATTTTGATAGTGAACGATATTCCAGAAGTAATTTTGGTAGTTCATAATCATGCGCCAGTTCGACTAATACCGACTCGGCAGTTGATGGCTGACCTTTGGGTGTTTTGGAAATAATGGGCAACTCTAATTTTTCAAATAATATTTTTTGTAACTGTTTTGGTGAGCCTAAATTAAATTCTTCACCGGCTAAAGTATGCACCTGCGTTTCCAGTTCGCTAATACGTTTACTTAGCTGGCTACTTTGTGTAGCTAAAGCATCGGCATCGAGTAAAACACCGCGCCGTTCCATTCGTGATAACACTGGCAGCAACGGCATTTCGATTGTTTGAAAAACAGTGTTCAGCGAATCAACGGCCTGTAACTGTGGCCAGAGTGTCTGATGTAACTGTAACGTGATGTCGGCATCTTCGGCAGCATACTCGGTTGCAGTATCAATATCCACATAGTCAAAAGTAATTTGTTTGGCACCTTTTCCGGCAACATCTTCGAAGTGGATGGTGTGTTTATCGAGGTGTCGCAATGCAAGCGTGTCCATATCATGTCGACTACCCACACTGTTTAACACATACGATTCCAACATGGTGTCAAAAGCAATACCTTGCATATTGATAGCGTAATTGGCCAGTACACTCATATCGTATTTTAAGTTCTGGCCAAGCTTGGCGATGTTTTTGTCTTCTAATAAAGGCTTAAACTGCGCTAACACCTTATCACGATCCAATTGCTGCGGTGCATTTTCATAACAATGTGCCAATGGCACATAGGCGGCTTTATTAGCTTCAACAGCAAAAGACAGGCCGACTATTTCTGCCTGCATATAATTTAAACTCGTTGTTTCCAAATCAAAAGCAAACACGTCAGCCGTTTTTAATTTTGCTAACCAAACATTTAACTGTTGTTCATCAAGCACTTTGTCGTACTGTGTTTTTATTTCTATTTTTTGAGATGTTTTTGTTTTAGCTGTTGAATTAGTCGTGCCGTTATCGTCAAGTTGCGCTAGCCAACTTTTAAATTCATAGCGACTAAACAATTCGCGTAAGGCTTCAATATCCGGCTCGGCATGGACTAATGTTTTGGGTGTACAATCCAGTTCAACATCGCACTTAATTGTGGTTAATTCTTTGGATAAAGGAAGTTGTTGTAAATGGTCACGTAGACTTTCGCCCACCTTGCCTTTAATTTCGTCTGCGTGTTCAATGAGATTATCGATTGAACCGTAAGTATCCAACCACTTCGCGGCCGTTTTTGGCCCAACCTTTGGAACCCCCGGAATATTATCTGCCTTGTCACCCATCAAGGCGAGATAGTCAATGATTTGCTCAGGGGCAACACCAAATTTTTCTTTAACGCCATCAATGTTGCTAAAAACATCGGTCATGGTATTGATTAAACTCACATGTTTATTCACTAGTTGAGCCATATCTTTATCACCGGTTGAAATAATAGTTTCCATTCCTAGCTCGCTGGCCTGATGAGCAAGCGTACCAATCACATCGTCAGCCTCAACACCACTCACACAAATTAACGGCAAGCCCATGGCTTCGACAATGGTATGCACTGGCTGAATTTGTTCGCGCAAGTCATCTGGCATGGGTGGCCGATTGGCTTTATATTCTTTATACATTTTATGGCGAAAGGTTTTTCCTTTAGCATCAAACACCACCGCGATATGACTCGGTGCATAGTCAGCAAGTAGTTTGCGTATCATATTGGTGACACCATAAATAACACCGGTTGCTTCACCTTTGGAATTTTTGAATGAATCTGGCATCGCATGATAAGCACGGAACAAATAGGAGGAGCCGTCCACTAATAAAAAGGGAGTGGGTTTATTTGCATTTAAAGAATTGTCTTTAGTTTGATTTTTTTTGTTGACCATAACTTATCTTGAAATTTACGCTAAAATAAAATTCGTATTCTACGCTGTAACTCGCTATTGTATTCAATTATATATCGTCAACGGGGTTATACACCCGCGGAGGGCGAATTTAGATTAAATACAAAAAAGTTCGAATACACTCTATACTTTTAGTAATCTCATTAATATACAAAGACCCTACATGACAAAAGTACATAAAAATCTCCACCCCGGTTTAAGTCCGGTTAATGACACCCAGTTAACACGAGAGTCCTGGAAAATTTTCCAGATCATGGCAGAATTTGTCGAAGGCTTTGAGCGACTGGTTAAAATTAGCCCCTCGGTCAGTATCTTCGGCTCGGCTCGCACTAAAACCGACAACCCGTATTACCAACTGACCGTAGATATTGCGCGGACTTTATCCGATGCGGGTTTTTCGGTTGTCAGTGGTGGTGGCCCCGGCATTATGGAGGCGGCTAACAAAGGGGCTTATAAAGGTAAGTCCCCCAGTGTGGGCTTAAATATTCAGCTACCACACGAGCAATCCGGCAATGGTTTTCAGGATATTTCACTCACCTTTCGGCATTTTTTTTCACGTAAGGTAATGTTTGTTAAATATGCTTCTGCCTATGTGGTTATGCCCGGTGGTTTTGGTACGCTAGATGAACTTGCCGAAATTTTAACCCTAGTACAAACCGGTAAAACGCGGAAGATCCCGATTATTCTGGTACATCGTCCTTTCTGGGAAGGTTTGCTGGGCTGGTTTAAAGAAACTATGGTCACCGAGGGCACGATTAACCCCGAAGATTTAGATCTTATGCAAATTATTGACACACCGGAAGAGATTCTAGATGCTATCTTCCAGCATTATGAAGAAAGTGGTTTTGAACCATCACATGAAGATGCAGAGAAAATTTCGCTGCTTTAATCTATGAACTACTAAACAAATCATCCAGAGTCATTGAGGATAACCAAATGAAGTTTTTTTACTACTTACTCGCCAGTCTTATCTTAAGCACCGGAGTAACATCGGTTTATGCTGCCAACAACGCTCCACCATCCGACACCCAACTGACGAATGAAGCCGAAAAAAAACAGGATAGCTCGGTTCCCTCTGGCGACAATACCGATGTTACTATTATCCAGAAAAAGGATGCGGTTGTTGAAGAATTTCGTGTCAACGGTAAACTCCGTTACGCCAAAATTACCCCAAAGAAAGGCCCGCCCTACTATATGTATGACAGCAATGGTGATGGTATTTTAGACGCCACAGAAAATGATCCCAAAAAAGCCGAGATTAATCAGTGGATTTTAATGAAATGGTAATAGAACCAATAGGTTAAACTTAACCGCTAAACTAAAGTCGCCCCTTGTTTAGCCGATATACTCAAAAGTGTTCTAAATATTAATCAAGGCGGCATCATCCTGTTTTGAAATTTTCATCGACATCTTTTATCCGTTTTGGTATTCGGCAAAAAGTACTTTTAATGCTGATGTTAGTGTTGCTCACAACACTGTCTATCAGCAGTTGGTTTACACTGAATGAAGAAAAGGAGCGCATTCTTAAAGAAATAAACAACCGCGGTAGTGATATTAGCCGCTTTGTTTCCAAGTCACTCGCCTATAGCGTGGTTGGCTACGATTACCACACTATCGATCTACTCCTTAAAGAAATAACCCATTCTGATGAAGTCGGCTATGCCAAAGTTGTTAACAACCACGGAAAAGTCATGTCGCAAACCGGTACGCTCGTTAATGACAAAAACCGCATGAAACTCTTTCCTCAGGCTATTAGTCTGGATAATGAAAAATTAGGTGAGCTTACCCTTGGTATTAATACCGAACTTGCACTTAAGCATATCAACTCACAACGCTTTAAATACCTTAAGCGTGAAATATTAATCACTTTAATCATCGCCCTTGGTGAATTTTTCGCCTTGTCCTATATTATTATTCGGCCGGTACGCATTATTTCAGAATCGCTCGACACAACCGACAATAATCAAAAAGCGACCCTTATCCCCATTCCCAGTCATGATGAATTTGGCCAGTTGGCCATACAATTTAATACCCTAAACCAACAACTCAACAATGCCAATCGCCAACTCCAGTCACGCGTAGATAGTGCTGACCAACTATTACATGAAAACTTTGTTGAACTACAGGCTCACCAAAAAGAGCTTAAAAAAATGAATAACAAATTTATAAAATTGGCAGTTACCGATGATTTAACCAACTTATACAACCGTCGTTATTTTGAAGAACACTTGGAAAAAGAAATCAGCTTAACCTACCGCCATGGCGATACAGTCAGCATTATTATTGCTGATATTGACCATTTTAAAACGGTCAATGATACCTACGGCCATTCACAAGGTGATAATGTGTTAAGAGAAATTGCAACTGTTTTAAAAAATCGAATCCGCAAAACCGATATCGTTTGTCGAATTGGTGGCGAGGAATTCTTAATTATCTGTAAGCGCACGGATAAAGACACCGCGACTAAAATAGCCGAAACGCTCCGAAAAACTATTCAGGAATTAACGATTTTAATTGAAGAAAAATTGGTTGGTATTACCATTAGCCTAGGTGTAGCAACATTAACCGCAGAAAATTTTAAAGACTATGCCGATAAATTATACCATTTTGCCGATGTTGCCCTTTATTACAGTAAAGAAAATGGTAGAAATGCCGTTACCCATTATGATGACATCAGGAAAAAACAATATTCGGCATAAAGTAAAAACCCCGAACGGGATCTTCCAGCCATTATCCATATTGTTATTTTGTGTTTTCTTCTCAACATCGGCTCTCAGTTACGCAGCAAAAGAGAAAACTCTCGTTTTAGGCTCCGTTGCCATGGATATCCCAGCTGAAATGCACAAACGGCTTAAACCGCTGACCCAATATTTAAGTGAAACATTAAAGCGGCCTGTTGCTTTACGTTTAGCACCCAATATGGGCGTAGCAATTCAGGACACTATCAGCGGCAAAGTTGACATTGCCTACCTCACGCCTGTTGCTTACCTGCGAGCCCGAGAAAAAAGCAATACCCGACTTTTAGTCAAAACCGTTACTCAGGGCAAAGCCAGTTTTCAACTGATGATTGTGGTTAAACAGAATAGCCCTATCAAAACAGTTCATGATCTTATTGGCAAAACGTTTGCCTTTGGTGATAAACGTGCCTTGCTGCAACGTGCTGCCGTGGTAAGCTCAGGGTTTAAACTCGAGCAGTTTAAAGAAATAAAATTTTTGGGGCATTATGACAACATTGCCCGTGCCGTACTAAACGGCGACTTCGATGCCGGTATTTTAAAAGACACTAAAGCCTTTCAATGGCAAAACAAAGGACTGCGTATTTTATACCAATCCCCCCATTTACCGCCTTATAACATTGCCGCCAGTAAGAATATTTCTCCCGAATTACTTGCGCAGCTTAAAAAAGCTTTTTTGGCACTTAATAACAAAAATGCCAAACATTTACGCATTATTAAAGCTATCGACAAAAAATACGATGGTTTTGCTGCAACATCCGATGCTGAATACAACATCGTTCGAAAATTGGTCGCTCCGTTCAATAAAAAATAGACTATCAAGAAAACCCGATTTTTTTACTCAAGAAATACTATTTTAGACCGCTAATATAGGAGTCACCCTAAAATAATCAAGGTCACTCATTCATGTTTTTCAGTATTCGTAATAAACTCATTCTTGGTTTTTCATTACTCATCGTCATGATTATCGCGGTGGGGGTTATTTCACTTACTCGCATCGAATTACTCGGCAATTTGACCGTTAAAATGTACAAACACCCCTTGGCTGTGACCCGCGCTTCGCTACAGGCCGATGTGAGTATTATTAAAATGCACCGTAGTATGAAAGACATTGCGTTAGCAAAAAATACCGAAAGCATGGTAGCTGCAAGTCACAAGGTTGATGCTTATGAAAAGAACGCTTACAAAGAATATGCTGTTGTAACTGACCGTATTCTGGGTGCCGAAGGCAAACATCTCATTGCCGAAACCATTAAAATCTTCCATAACTGGAAACCCATTCGAGATGAAGTGATTAAATTAATGAAAGCCGGTGACCGTGGTGCCGCCGCAGCCATCACCAAAGGCAAAGGTGCGAAACACGTTGCCTTACTGGATAAAAAAATGGATGCTCTGGTTAAATATGCCGAAACCAAAGGGAAAGGCTTTTTTGGTGTGGCTCAAGCTAAAAGTAGTAGCGCCTATGTGTTAACCATTAGCCTTATTGTAATTGGTGCTATCTTCGGGATTGTGATTGCCTTTGTGCTTGGACGTATGATCATCAATCCAATCAACACGCTAAAAAGCACCATTGAAGAAATTGAAACAAATTCCGATCTCCTTACCCGTATCGACATTTCATCTAAAGATGAAATTGGTATGGCAGCGTATGCTTTTAATAGTATGTTGGATAAATTTCAGGCACTTATCCAACAAATTTCCAGCGCGACCACTCAGCTTGCAACTGCTTCTGAAGAAGTGTCTGCCGTTGCCAATGAAAGCGCACAAAATGTTGATCGCCAACGTAATGAAACCGATCAAGTTGCCACTGCCATTAATGAAATGACCACCACCGTACAGGAAGTTGCCAACAATGCCACTTCGGCTGCCAATGCAGCCCAAAGCGCCGACAATGAATCAAAAGGCGGCAAAGTCGTGGTAATGAATACCGTACAAGCAATTGAAGAACTTGCCAACGAAGTTGATAACACCTCCGTCATTATCCAGCAAGTTGAAGAAGACAGTAACAACATCAGCACTATTTTAGACGTAATTAAAGGCATCGCTGAACAAACCAATCTATTAGCCTTGAATGCCGCTATCGAAGCCGCACGAGCCGGTGAACAGGGCCGAGGCTTTGCTGTGGTAGCCGATGAAGTGCGAACTCTCGCTAGCCGCACTCAGGAATCAACAAATGAAATTCACGATATGATCGAAAAACTGCAAGTTGGTTCCAAAAATGCGGTTCAGGCGATGGAAAAAGGTCGAGGAAAAGCCACTATCGGCGTCGAGCATGCCAAAGAAGCCTCCGAAGCACTGGAAGCCATTACCCGCTCAGTCGCAACCATTAACGATATGAATACCCAAATTGCCAGTGCAGCCGAAGAACAAAGCTCAGTTTCTGAGGAAATTAACCGAAGCATTATTAGTATCCGCGAAGTGTCTGAACAGACCGCAAGCGGTTCGGCACAAACAACCACGACCTCACATGAACTCGCAAATCTGGCCACCCAACTTCAATCATTAGTGGCCCAATTTAAAGTTTAATTTAAAACCCCGCCACTTGCGACAGACCCAAAGTCGTATAGTTTCCAAAGGGGTGTATACTCCGTTGGCGATATATAATATTCCCCCTAAATTTTTAGCTTAGCCAGTCCCATCTGCTAACACTCCCATGTGCACTCAGGTACAATGCCCTTTTTAAATAAATATCGGCATAATTTTCAAGGAACACTGAGCATGTCTGTTTACACCACCGTTAACGAGCAAGCCTTAACTCAATTCTTAACGGACTATTCCATTGGTGAATTAGTCAGCTTTATCGGTATTAGTGACGGCATCGAAAATACCAATTATTTTGTTGAAACCCGCCAAGGGCAATATGTACTCACCTTATTTGAAACGCTAACAACAGCAGAATTACCTTTTTTTCTCGATTTAATGGCGCACCTAAACGAACACCAAGTACCCAGTGCGCACCCGATTGCAGATAATAATCAACGTTACCTCAAAACACTTTGCGACAAACCCGCCGCTCTGGTGCAACGCTTAAGCGGCAAAAGCGTGACTGAACCCAATCTGGAGCAATGTGCCGCACTGGGCAAAGCACTCGGACATGCGCATAAGATAACTCAGGACTTTAATGGCCAACGCAGTAATCGACGTGGCCCTCGCTGGTGGCAGCAAACCAGTCAACGTTTAATACCTCATCTCAGCCCGGAAGAAAAACAACTATTAGAAGATGAGCTCACTTTTCAAACCCAACACCGTAACGACCATTTACCACGCGGCGTGATCCACGCAGATTTGTTCCGAGACAATGCCTTGTTTGACGGCAACGTCCTAACCGGCATCATTGACTTTTATTATGCCTGCAATGATGTATTACTGTACGATGTTGCCGTTACAGTAAACGACTGGTGTAGCAACCCGGATGGCAGCTTAGACAAGCAGCGCTGCCAACATTTTTTGCAGGCCTACCAACAAGAACGACCGCTGACCAACAACGAGAAAAATGATTGGTCGCTAATGCTACGTGCAGCCGCATTACGCTTTTGGCTATCGCGCTTACAGGACAAACACTTTCCGCGCGAGGGGGAAATGACCCACATTAAAGATCCCACAGTGTTTGAAAATATTTTGCGTAATCGACGTTTGAGTAAACCGGATATTGTTGGCTAGCCTGTGGATAACTTTGTGGATAAAATAATAATATCGGTCATCTTGACAACAAATTGGCAAGACAGACGAGCGGCGTCATAAAAATATCAACTACAATTTAATATAAAAACAATAACTTATATTATATTTATAGCGCAATTCTGTTTTTTGACAGTTAAATGACACTAACATCTTGATTTTAAAACACTGTGCATAACTAATATTGAGACTCAACGCAAAAGCCTTTAACATGCAAGCACCTTAATAAGTATCAAAACCAAGTAGTAAGTACTCACTTTATGAAATTAAAGCATCTCATCGATCCGATTGAAGCGATTAACGAAAAAGTTGGTCACGCAATTAGTTGGCTAAGTCTTGGCGTGGTTTTGTTAACCTTTATCGTGGTTGTGCTGCGTTACGGCTTCGATATTGGCTGGATCTGGATGCAGGAATCCGTCACCTATATGTACGCATGGGTTTTTATGCTCGCTGCCGGTTATACATTAAAACACGAAGGCCATGTGCGTGTTGATATTTTTTATTGTGAATTTAGCCAACGCCAGAAGGCTTGGGTGAATTTGCTTGGCAGCCTTTTTTTACTCTTTCCAATGTTTATTTTTATCGCATGGATAAGTTTTGATTACGTTCTCACCTCTTGGCATATTCATGAAGCCTCTCGTGAGGCGGGGGGACTGGCCTTTGTTTACATTCTAAAAACCAGCCTCTTTATTATGCCTTTACTGGTGTTGTTACAAGGCACGGCAATGATCTTACGCAGCATCGAAACACTTTTAAACAATCCGGCCACTCCGTCAAAACAAAAAGGCGCGCACTGATGGAATGGATGCCATTGATTATGTTTGCGGTTGTTTGTCTGGTCTTGCTCAGCGGCTACCCAGTGGCGTTTACCCTCGGTGGCACCGCCTTATTGTTCGCTTTTATTGGCATACTCACCAATACCTTTGAAAGCAGTTTTCTTATTACTCTGCCTAGCCGACTTTACGGCATAATGACCAATACCACCCTAATAGCCGTACCGCTGTTTGTGTTTATGGGCTGCATGTTGGAACGCTCAAAAGTGGCCGATCAATTACTCGACACCATGGCAAAGCTATTTGGCTCATTGCGTGGCGGTCTGGGGCTTTCCGTTATTATCGTTGGCATGTTACTCGCAGCCAGTACCGGCATTGTCGGCGCCACGGTGGTTACTATGGGTTTATTGTCCTTGCCCACCATGTTAAAACGCGGTTATGACCCACAAGTTGCCAGTGGTTTGGTGTGTGCTTCGGGCACCTTGGGGCAAATCATTCCTCCTTCGATTATTTTGGTACTACTGGGTGATGTGCTTTCCACCGCCTATCAGCAGGCACAACTCGATATGGGTGTTTTTTCGCCGGAAACGGTGTCAGTAGGCGACTTATTTATTGGCGCACTCGTACCGGGCTTAATTTTGGTTGGTTTGTACGCACTCTATATCATCCTACTCAGTATTTTTAAACCGACTAGCGTACCGGCCATTCCTGAAAATGAACGCCAACAAAACTTAAGCCAGCTACTATTACAAATTCTAAAAGCACTACTGCCACCCATTGCTCTTATTATTGCAGTACTCGGCTCTATTTTAGTAGGTGCAGCTACCCCCACTGAGGCAGCATCGGTCGGTGCTGTTGGCTCTATTATATTAGCCATCATGCAACGTCAGTTTAATTTAACCATCCTCAAAGAGGTTATGTTAAACACCACACGAATAACCAGTATGGTGTTTGTTATTTTTATTGGCGCATCGCTTTTTTCACTGGTGTTTCGTGGTTACGGTGGTGATGACATTGTACGTAATATTTTAACCGATTTGCCCGGTGGCACCTTTGGTGCTGTTTTTATTGTTATGCTAGTGATGTTCCTACTGGGTTTTATTCTCGATTTTATCGAAATTACTTTTGTTGTGGTGCCCATCGTCGCACCTATTTTACTCACCATGGACATTAGTCCTATCTGGCTAGGTATTATGATTGCGATTAACTTGCAAACCTCTTTCTTAACACCACCGTTTGGCTTTGCCTTATTTTATTTACGCGGAGTAGCACCGGACTCCATCTCAACCAAACAAATATATAAAGGGGTCATACCCTTTATATTTATTCAACTTATTGGTTTAAGTGTATTGGCCTATTGGCCAAAACTTGCGACTTGGCTACCCAATTTGATGACTAACTATTAACCAAATATGCCCGTACATAGATAAAAATAGCAACTTTGACATTAAAATAAACACTTTATAAAATACCATTAAATAATACAGGAATATTACTGTGGAAATTATCGGCCTTCTTCTCGCTCCAGTTGTGTTAATTAGTTTTGTTTGGCTACTGATTAGTGCCTTCAAAAAAAATGCCTTATGGGGGGTATGGGTCTTAATTGGGCCACTACTGGTTATTATTTTATCCATATGGTTTATTCAACCCGGCAGTGTTATAAGTATTTTACTCATTTCTATCCTTGCCTTTATTCCGCCCATTTCATTTGCCTACAAATGTTGGGAAGAAGCACGAAAGCCATTTTTAACTTATATTATTTCCTCCGTGCTCAGTTTATTAATCAGTGTTTCTAGCCTCGCGACCTTAGGCGATGACACCCTGCCTAATTTAATTGCACAAACGCAACAAGGCATATTAAGTGAGCCCGATGCGGCTAAACGCATGCGTCAGCTTATTCAGAAAATGGAAAATAGTGCGTCACTGAGTGCACAGGAAAAACTAAATATACGCACAGCCGAAAATATAATAAAACTTGTTGAAACAAATTTGTTGAAGGATCCCCAATACTATAGTCGTAAAGATAAAACAGCAGACTTAACCGACACCGCCGCGTACAAAGCACAACAAAGAAAAGAAGAGTCTATAAAAAAACTTGAAGCCAAATTAAATCAACGTACTACAATCGAAAAAACTCAACCACCCAAACAAACACAAAACTTACCTGAAATCAAAAAGTCAGAAATCAAAAAATATATAGGTTCTACTATTATCATCCTCACAACAGAGAAGCTAAGACACAAGGGGATTTTAAAAGGCTTTGATGAGGTTGGGTACAACATCATATTAGAAAAAGAACGAAAAACCGGCAAGCTACAGTTTAACCTGCATATGTCTGATATTAAAAAGATCTATTTATATATAAACGAATAAACATTCATAAAAAAGGATGCAAACTGCATCCTTTTTTATACGACTGGCATGTTATTTAACGACCACTGTTTATTAATAACATAGGCCTATCACCAGCGGGTTTAGATAACCATTTTTGCATATAGTCCGTCCTTTTTGTATCAATGTCACTCTGATTATATTCAGCCCATCGCACCCCTTCCGCATTCGGTTCCATACGTTTTGTCTCGCTTAACCATTCATCAATCTGGTATGTTGTTGTATTTAAGTTAACCGGAGCCAGACTAAATCGTGCACGCCAAAACCCCATTCTAGCCTGTACCAATGAATAGTAGGTTTTACCTACTTTTAAATTTGCCCCCATAAAATCAGCTGCTTCACTCACAACCATAAAAGTATGCTTACCGGGTTTAGCTTGATAAGCAACCCGCGTACCGGCAGAAACCGTTGCAATATACTTTGCGCCATCAAATACCGTTGCTTGAATAGCGCCACCGTAATTCGAAGGCCGCAAGAAAACAACCAATGCTTTACCTTTTTCAGGACTCACTTTTTCCTGCCCCGGTGGAACAGCCGATAAATGGGGAGAAATCGAAGCACACCCCTGCAAAATTAGATAAACGAATACAACTAAACTTATTTTTAAAAATGATTTCATATTATTCCTCAGTAATTGGTTTTATAATTTTAAATTTTATTTTAACATAAACTAAATTATCGAGAACACCATGACAAAATCTATCCATGATAAAGTGATCAAATCTGAACAACAATGGCGCGATCAATTATCCGAAGAACAGTTTAATATTTGTCGAAAACACAGTACCGAACATGCTTTTAGTGGCGAATACGCAAATTGCAAGCAATACGGTATCTATGTGTGCATTTGTTGTGATGAGCCATTATTTAATTCCAATACAAAATTTGACTCCGGTACAGGTTGGCCAAGTTTCTGGCAACCTATAAGCCAAGCGGCCATTGAAGAAACCGAAGACCGACAACTCTTTATGAAACGTACGGAAGTGCATTGTAGTCGATGCGACAGTCACCTAGGGCATGTTTTTCCTGATGGGCCACAACCCACCGGACTGAGGTATTGTATTAATTCGGTTTCTTTGAAATTAAAAGAGAACGATCTTTAAACGCTAATAGCTACCTCTTACAAACTACGCGCTTTCATATAAGCCTGTTCCGAAATTTTATGGTACGCGACAACACTATCACGGAATTTTTTATATGACTGATAGATAGCCTTACTCATTTTATCTTTATTCGCAATTTCAGCTACCACACTGTCCGATAAACCGCTGAGCTTTTTCAATACATCATCAGGGTATTTACGTACATCCACTTTGTGTTTAGCCACTAATGTCGTTAAAGCGGCATTATTTCGTGCGGTGTATTCTGCAAGCATATCATTGTTCACAACGAGAGCCGCATTGCGCACGATGCTCTTTAAATCTTTAGGCAATTTATCGAAAGCTTTTTTATTAATAATGGCTTCAAGCGTTGGACCAGGTTCATGCCAACCGGGGTAATAATAATACTTAGCGGCTTTATACAAACCAAACGCTAAATCATTATAAGGCCCAACCCATTCTGTTGCATCAATATTGCCCGACTTTAAAGCTGTAAATATTTCACCACCGGGCAAATTAATGGGTGTACCCCCGGCGCGTTTTAACACTTCCCCGCCCAGACCGGGAATACGCATTTTTAAACCTTTTAAATCTTTAATATTATTAATTTGTTTATTAAACCAGCCCCCCATTTGTACACCTGTATTACCACAAGCTAATGGCACTAGATTAAAATCGGAATATGCCTTCTCCCACAACTGCATACCGCCACCATAAAACAACCAACCGTTCATTTCCTGCGCTGTTAAACCAAAAGGCACCGTAGTAAAAAACTGAAAGGCTTCACTTTTACCTTTCCAGTAGTAAGCCGCGCCATGGCCCATTTCAGCCGCACCACCTGAAACCGCATCAAATACTTCAAAAGCCGGTACCAACTCTTTTGCGCCATAGACTTTGACTGTAATACGTCCATCGCTCATTTCAGTAATCAGCTTTGCAAGATTATTTGCTCCCGTTCCTAAGCCCGGAAAATTTTTCGGCCAAGTCGTTACCATTTTCCATTTAATTTTTTTTGCACTACTTGCTATAGCAGGCGCAGACAATAAGCTACCACCGACGCCCGCAATGGCCGTGGTAGTCACTCCCACACCTGATGTTTTTATAAAGTCACGACGTTTCATAGCCTTATCCTTTGTTAATCTATATTTTAAAATTCATGCCAGATTGTTAGCCCAGATTGCGAATTAAGCCTTGCTTTGTGTAATTGTTTTTCAAATCAACACCTTGGCTGATTATATATAATAACAGTAACGACTCAATTATTCCTTAACAAAAGTATGGCCTGTAAAAATATGAACAATTACCATTATTTTCGAAATAAAACTGGAAAGCTCGTTATTTTCTGCCAGAATTACCTTCATTAATAATATTGTAATCGCTTAACTTCATTCCGCTACAAAGCCTGCTATACGATGTTTTGTTCTTCCTGAACTGAAGTCAATGAACAAATTACAAAAAATGATAATGCTGCTGCTTTTAGATATCAAGTTGACATCTAAACGGGTGCACTTAACTTAGCAAATAACATCAACGTATACTTTAAAAGTCAATAAATGCTGCATTCTTTATTACGTTTAAAAAGACAACTCGCGTTAACGGTTACGATTAGTTTTATTCTGACACCGATCGTTGCTTATAGTGTTGCCTCTGTTTTTAACATGCCAACCAACGTTGATTTTTTCTTTACCCCTTTCGGTTTAATTCTCGCAGGGATTTGTCTGTTGCTGACAACCTGGGTTTTCTTTTTTAGTTATAATTTTCTAAATCCTGTTTTTAGCTGGCTGGCGTCGCAACCTTCAGGCAACACATCAGCACCCCCCCTGCCCGAAAAATTAAGTACGCATCTGCATTCCTTTAGCTCAACCTATTGGTCATTCTTTTTAAGTTATATCCTATTTATACCCACCATACACTACTGGTTTATTCAAACACCCTCCAATGCAAGTGCCTATGGCAGCCTACTACAATTTATGCTTTTAAATTTAGTCATCGCCGTCATTGTTGCCATGCCCGGCTATTTTTATGCACTTAATCTTTTAGGCATGGTAAGTCGTTATACTGGGCTTGCTTATGTGCAAGTGAGTATGCGTACAAAAATTTTACTCATTGGTGGCTTTATACCTTTGTTAATGACCACTATATTTTTAAAATATTACTGGTGGAAAACGGGCATTTTACCCACAGAAATTATAGTCACTTGGGGTTTGTTAGGCTTTACCGCTTTTATTACCACCTCTATCTACTTATATGGTTTTAATCAGGCACTCGCCCCGGTTAAACACATTACCGCCGCCAATCACGGAGCCACCAGCCATGAACGCTTGGCCGAGCGCCTCACTCCACGCTCTACAGATGAAATGGGCTTACTGGTTCAAATGCTTGGGAAATTATTTAAACGTCTCGGCGATCAAGAAGCGCAAGTACATGCGATTGTTGAACATGCCGCTGAAGGTATTATTATTCTAGATCACCACTGTAAAATCGAAACCGTTAACCCAGCCGCAGAACAGCTATTTGGTTTTAATATTGACGAACTACGTGCTAAAGATTTTACTTGGCTTATTCCTTCCTTCAACCGCAATATGCAGGAATATATGCAAGGTGAACATGAAGTTGAAGCACAACATCGTAATGGGCATATGCTAACGATGTCATTACGGACAACTCAAATGGTGATGGACAAGAAAATTTATTATAACTGTTTAATCTCCGATATTTCTGAACGCAAAGCCACCGAAAAAATGTTGGTACAAGCTGAAGCGCGTTACCGTGATTTGGTTGAAACGGCTCACGATCTTGTCTGGAGCATGGACAACAAGGGTCGCTGGACCTATCTCAATAAAGCTGTTTCTAATATCTATGGTTATGAAGCAGATGAAATGTTATTTAAACATTATTCTGATTACCAACTTCCTGAGTCACGTAACCGTGATTTATCTGCCGTTGAAAAACTGCTTTCCGGTAAGGAAATTGTGGGTTATGAAACCGTACATGTGAATAAGCAAGGCGAACATATCCATATTAGTTTTAATGCCAAGCCAATGTTAAACTCTGATGGCAGCGTTGCTTATATCACAGGCACTGCGCGTGACATTACATCAAAAAAAGCCTACGAAAATGAACTGACTTATCAAGCACAACATGATTCACTCACCGGCCTTTATAATCGACAATATTTTCAACAGGAACTCGAACGAGTCGTTTCGCGTGTTGCGCGCTCGGCAGCAGACTGTGCGGTTTTTTATATCGATCTGGATCAGTTTAAATATGTGAACGATACTGTTGGCCATGCCGCGGGCGATAAACTGTTACTTGAAACGACTAACTTATTACGTAGCCACATTCGTGAAGGTGATTTACTCGCACGTTTTGGTGGTGATGAATTTACTGTTTTACTTTATAATCTTGAACGGGAAGAAGCCTGCACGGTTGCAGAAGGCTTACGTAAACTGTTTGAAAATTATCAATTTATGGATAGCGCAAAAGCCTTTAATGTTACCTTAAGTCTAGGCATTACCTGTATAACCAACCAAACCACTTCCGCAGATGAAGTTCTTTCGCAAGCCGACATCGCCTGCAATATTGCCAAGTCGAATGGACGTAATCGTGTACATATTGCCGAGCCCGGCAGTAACGAAAAAGATGGTTTAGCCAAGGATATGGGGTGGGCTAGCCGGGTACGTGATGCCTTTGAAAACGACCGTTTTTCTCTGGTCTATCAACCCATTATTTCTATTGCCAGTGGCGCCATCAATGACTATGAAGTGCTGTTAAGAATGCAGCGAGATGATGGTGATATGATCCTACCCGGTGGCTTTATGCCCGCAGCCGAGCGTTTTGGTCTAGTACACAATGTGGATCGCTGGGCCATTACCCGCGCCATCACTCATCTTGATGCGCTCACAACACAACATAACAAAGCCTTACGTTTTGCGATTAACCTCTCCGGTCGCGCCTTTGAAGATAAAGAATTATTACCCCTTATTCGAGGTTTGATTAATGACTCCTGTCTTTCGCCTTCGCAACTCACCTTTGAAATCACCGAAACAGCCGCTATTGCCAACCTGCGTGATGCCAGCAAGTTTATTAGTAAACTTAAAGATATGGGTTGTGAATTTGCACTTGATGATTTTGGTTCGGGATTCTGCTCCTTTAATTACCTTAAGAAGTTACCCGTTGATAAATTAAAAATCGACGGTTCCTTTGTAAAAAATCTGGCCGACACCCATGTCGATCAAGCCATGGTGCAATCCATGAATCAAATTGCACATGCACTCGGTAAAAAAACCATTGCCGAGTTTGTCGAAAATGACCAAACGCTGCAACTGCTTAAATCTTATGGCATTGACTTTGCCCAAGGCAACTACCTTGGCCTGCCTAGCGCGCAAATTTATTCACCCATGGACTTCCAAACACTACAAACTGAGAAAGACAGCGACGAACTAGTTTTAAATTAATTTAAAACCAACTCTAATAAGCGCTAAACTTTCATTAATACTCGCCGATATTAAAATAGACCTTCTTTTTATATAACACTAATACTATGACACAAACATCGGGTGAAGATGATTTTGATGACGAACTTATCGCAGATTACCGCGAGGGTTTTGATGATCACTATGAAATCATTATTAACTGTATTGCCGCACTCGATACGACCCCAAAAAATGATGCCAGTATTGACGAAATGTTTCGTTCCATGCACACCATTAAGGGCAATGCAAGAATACTGATATTTGAACAGCTTGCAAGTTTCCTGCATTCTGTTGAAGAAAGTATTTCGGCCTTACGCGACCACAAAATTATATTCACTGAATTACTGGGTGAGTCCATTACCCTTAGCCTTGATAAAGCAAAAGAAATCAGCGAAGCCATTTTTGTTAATTCGGCAGTAGATGATCCCTCTGTTACTCGAATTCAGGATATTTTTTTGCAAATCCAGAACTGTACACAAACGGAAGTTGATCAACTCTGTGCCGAAATAATAAAAGAAATAACAGGCTTCGACGTTAGCCCCAAATTGATCATCCCTGGGCCAAAAGAACCCTCATCATCAACCAAACCCCTGTTTCAAACAGAAATGGTTCAGGAAATGAATTATTATATTTCCGAGGACACGCCAGACTCTTTAAGGGAACATTTAGGCTACATGCGTTATTTAGCCTTATTACTGGAAACAAAAGTATCACACTGGCAAGGTCGTACCTATCAGCTAGTCCAATTACTCACAGCCTTCAATAATGAATTACAAAATCCACTGCAAACTCACCAACTTGAAATGGCCGCCTATGTCCACGACATGGCCTTTACTTTTTTGCCCGATACATTAATGTTAAAAAAAGAAAAATTTACCTCAGAAGAACTATCCCTTATGCAAACGCACCCGCAAATTGCAGCCGACTTTATCGGCATGAGCAATGACTGGGATATCGCACACGAAATCGTATTGCAACACCATGAAAAAAGTAATGGAACTGGCTACCCTAAAGGTTTAACTGACAACCAGATTTGTATTGGCGCAAAAATGCTAAGTATTATTGACGCATTTATTGCCATGACCACCTACCGACCCGACCGAACCTACAAGCGCTCAGTTCTCACCGCACTCAATGAAATAAAAACACAGGCCGGCAAACAATTTTCAGCCGAACTTGTCCCTGTTTTTATTAATTTATTGGTAAGCCAATTAAAATAAACAAAATTTAGATCTAAGCCAAACTCAAATTCGCATATTCCATCACCAACCACTTACTTCCAACTTCTTCAAAATTGATTTGCACCCGTGCATGTCGGCCTTCACCTTCATA
>VAPK010718448.1_pt1 | contig 34261 bp, 30 predicted proteins | sample 3395031 | NCBI WGS metagenome assembly VAPK01 (sample SAMN08290443, study PRJNA428436) | hydrothermal vent metagenome | isolation source: Deep-sea hydrothermal vent chimney 1 | place: Pacific Ocean: Juan De Fuca Ridge
CTGTGTCATATTCTCCAATTGCACCAACTCCTTCATCTGTTTCAGCGAAATACTCAGCTCTTAGCCCAAGTGAAAATGAATTGGCTATTTGATATTGAGGATATATAGCTGCACCATAAAAACTTCCATCATCATCCTTAAAATAAGTAGAGTTTACTCCTAGATATAATTTATCCGTAATATCAAATCCAGTTGTAAGATCTACCTGAAATTGTGGTCCGTATACAAAATTCAGATACGTACCTGCATATCCAATTTGAGCTCCGAGAGTATAGTTATTAGTCGGATTGGAATTTGTGAAATCATTACCATTCATTACTGCTAACATAAAAGACCAGTCATCGTTTAAGGCATAATCCATTTTTAGACCGGTGTGTGAAAAAGGTCCGTATGAAAACATATACGATGTGGAATAATTGAAATTTCCTACAGGTGATATTACTTCATAGCCTAAAAAAGTATTGAAATTACCAAAGGTAAGTGTTACTTTTTCGCTTATATTCCAGTAAACATAGAGCTGATTAATAATTTGTGAGCTGTTGCCAAGATCGTCTAATCCATCTCCATCAATATCCCATTGCAGAGATCCAAAAACAGCTGCCGTACCTCTTGGACCAAAAACAAGATCAACAACTGCTCCAACCTTTTTGCCTTCAAAGGAGCCAATTACATTAGCCATACCAAGGGCAAAACCATTTTGATTTGCGAAAGAAGTGTTGGGAGCGATGGCATCTTTGCCATTTGGTCCGTTTATATTTTGCCTAAAATAGCCATCCCCACTTCCGCTAAAAGTAAATTTTTTAATACTATCTGTTTCTTTTTCCTGTGCCAGAGTGACGAAAACAGAAAATAACATTGCAAACTTTAATAAATTCTTCATGATTTTTTATTGAATTAGTAGTTACTTTAATTTTTATAGTGATTAATCACAGCAAATGTATATGAAATTATTTTATACCCCAAATAAAATAGGGTTGATATAGTATAATTTATGATATATGTATTTTATACCCTAAAATAAATAGGGTATAAAAATATTAATAGTAATTATTATTAAATTATCAATAAAAAAATAGGGGTTAAGTGATAAATTTGGATAAGTGGAATTAATATAATACATTTGTGATATCATAATAATATCATAAAATCAATTTATCATGAAACAGGAGAAAACTATTACATCACTCAGTGGTTATTTATTTTTATTTGCAGCTTTGGTTTTAATACTTGGAGGATTGTATGGGACAATTTCAATAAATAAAGCATTCATCCTATCAATTGTTATAGGTGTGTTTTTTCTTCCAGGGTTTTTTTTGGTGAATCCAAATACTTCACAAGTTTTGCTTTTATTTGGAAAGTATATAGGTACGGTAAAAGATAATGGTTTTTACTGGGCAAATCCATTTTATACCAAGGAAAGCATTTCTCTAAGAGCCAGTAATTTTGATAGTGAGAGAGTGAAGGTGAATGATAAGTTGGGTAATCCTATCATGATCAGTACTATATTGGTATGGAAAGTTAAGGATACTTATAAAGCAGCATTTGATGTGGATAATTACGAAAATTTTGTAAGAGTACAATCAGATGCAGCGGTGAGAAAACTGGCAAGCTTGTATCCTTATGATAATTTTGAAGATGATGGGGTGGAAGAAGAGATTACTTTAAGAGCCAGTGTTAATGAAGTTAGTAAAGCACTGGAGGAAGAGCTGGATAAAAGGTTGTCAATGGCAGGTATTGAAGTGTTGGAGGCAAGAATAGGTTATTTGGCTTATGCACAGGAAATTGCGAGTGCTATGTTGAAACGGCAGCAGGCAACAGCTATTATTGCTGCACGACATAAAATTGTGGAAGGAGCAGTAAGCATGGTAGAAATGGCATTAGAAAAGTTGAATGAAAAAGATATTGTGGAACTTGATGAAGAAAGAAAAGCAGCGATGGTGAGTAATTTAATGGTCATCTTATGTTCTGATAAAGATGCTACACCAGTGGTTAATGCAGGAACATTAAGTCATTAAATCTAGAAAAAAATGAAAGAGTATAAAATAGTTGAAAGAAATTTTTGGAAAAATGACCAGGTTCTTGAAGATACCATTAATCAATATGCCAGAGAAGGGTGGGAAGTAACAAGCGCCATAGGTAATCAAGGAGGTCGATTTACAAGAGTAATTTTAGAACGCGACAAATACAGATAAAAAACATTGTTGTATTATTGAAAATAATTTAAAACGTAAAATAAAATATGAAAGAATATAAAATCATCAAACAAACAGGTACAGCCGTTAAATCACAACAAGATTTTGAAGACCTGATCAATAGTTATGCAAAGATGGGTTGGAGAATGTTGAATCTGGTTACGCATAGAGGAATTTTGAAAGCTGCCATTGAGCGGGAGAAAAAAGAGGAATAATTTTTAAAATGAAAGTATTTAAGAAGATACAAAGATTTAACCAGATATGGTTGATCATATTTGGTTTGATTGTAGTTGTTTTTATTGGTTTTGGCTTTTTTAGTGAGTACGAAGGTTCAGGAAAGAATTTATACAAGGATCAACTGATTTCAATGCTAATAAGTGGAGTCTTGACTTTTCTTGTATTTTTATTGATAGTTTTTATCCGGTTGAAAACAAAAATTGATGAGAATGGCATTTCTTACCAAATGTCTCCGTTTCATTTACAACCAAGATTAATCCCGTGGAGGGAACTCTCAAAATGTTTTGTCCGAAAATATTCTCCTCTTACTGAATATGGCGGGTGGGGTATAAGAGGATTTCAAAGAAAGGGTTTTTGGGATTTTAGAAATAAAGGATTGGCTTTTAATATAAAAGGAGATAGGGGAATTCAGTTAATATTTAAAGATGGTGGTAAATTATTGATCGGTACCCAGGACTTTAGAAATGCTGAAAAGGTAATTCAAACTTATTCATATAAAATAGATCCAATACAATCTATGGATCATTAGTGGTATAAAGATGGCAAAGAAAAAGGCATTTGCATTACGGATAAACGAAGATATACTCAAAGCAGTAGAAAAATGGGCTGCTGATGAGTTCAGATCTACCAACGGACAGTTGGAATGGATGCTGAATAAATGCCTAAAAGATGCACACCGTTTACCTGAAAAAAATAAGAAAAAGGAAGATTAAAAAGGATATTTATCTTCCACCCATTCAAAACTTTTTCTTAAAAATTTTGGAGCATTGAATCTATATCCAACAAAAAGGATAAAACTGCTTCTTTGTGTATCGAATTTAATTACAGAGTTGTCTGCTCTGGTTGTAGCTATTCCTTTTAATGCCAAACCTCCAAAAAAAGATTTAGAGTTATATCCCAGACCAATATGTGAATTGATATTAAATACAAATTCATTGTTGGAAGTATCTATCAATCCTTCCTCTGTTTTTGTTTTAAGTTTGTTAAATTCCATACCAAACCCAGGAGATAAACCTAAGCTGGCATACCACTTTTGATTTATTACAAAAGTGTAAAAATAACTTGCATTTAAAATCACTCCATTTATTTTTAAATCCTGAGGACTGTCTTTATCTGCTAAAGAAAAATAGGTGTATGTTAAACTGCCTATAAAACTTCCGGCACTTTTTCTTTGAATTTCATATTGATTGTAAATTGCTTTAAATGAAAAGTTATCATTGAATTTATATGCAGCAGTTGTTGAAAATGTTGTTGTTTTTAAATTGGGAACAATAATGATATCATCACTTAATAAATTTATTGGCTGGCTTGTGTCTTCATAATTATCAATATAGTAACCCTTTGTAGAATTATATTCAAATGTTTGCATCCAGTTTTTAACAAACAGAAAAAGATTTAATTTAAAAATTTGGGTATTCCCTTTGAGATTAGAATTAGCACCTTCTAAAAACTTAGGCGAATAACCGATTCTTAATGTTAAAAAACGATAGTTACCTGATATAGAAGTTCTTAAACTTGTGTTGGGTTTTATAGTATAGCTTATGATCTCATTATCAAACCTGAATGATTGAATATCATTATCCAGTTCAAGTTTGGCATTCAATTTATTTCCCATGGTTTCAATATACCCAAAATCATAGCTTTCTTCTGTATTTTGAGCAAAAGAAAAAATAGAAAAAAAAAGAAAAAACAAAGGAATTTTTTTAATCATGGAACACAGATAACTCAATATTTTATTACCTAAAATCAATTTTTTTATTTTACGAAAGTAATACTTTTATTTTTTTATATTTGGTGTGATTAATTCAAAAATATGAAAAATAATCTTATCTCTTTTTTATTAGCAGTTTTATATACGCTTTCGGCTCATTCACAATTACAATCCCCTTCTGAATTTTTGGGTTATAAATTAGGAGAAAGATTTACCAGACATCATCAAGTGGTTGCATATTTTAGGCATGTTGCATCAAACAGTACCAATGTATTGCTTGAAAAATATGGTGAAACTTATGAAAACAGACCATTGTATACAGCAATTATTACCTCTTCAGATAATTTTAACAATCTTGAGAAGATTAGAAAAAACCATTTAATTGCCAGTAAATCGGGAGATAACGAATTTATTGATGATGGAATTGCTATTGTTTGGTTGAGTTATGGAGTACATGGAAATGAATCGGTTAGTTCAGAAGTTTCCATGAAGGTTTTATACGACCTTGTAAATCCTAATCATAAAAATTCAAAAAACTGGTTAAAAAATACAATTGTTATTATCGATCCAAGTCTGAATCCTGACGGAAGGGATCGATATGTGAATTGGTATTATCAAAAAGGAAATATTCCATACAATACAAACCCAGATGTAGTTGAACATCATGAGCCTTGGCCGGGTGGAAGAGCAAATCATTATTTGTTTGATCTAAACAGAGACTGGGTGTGGGCAACACAAATTGAAACACAAAAAAGACTGGTGGTTTATAACAAATGGTTACCACATATTCACGTTGATTTTCATGAACAAGGTGTTGATTCTCCTTATTATTTTGCTCCTGCAGCAGAACCTTTTCATGATGTTATAACTGATTTTCAAAGAGAGTTTCAGGTTACAATAGGTAAGAACAATGCCAAGTATTTTGATAAAAATGGCTGGTTGTATTTCACCAAAGAAAGATTTGATTTGCTTTATCCAAGTTATGGTGATACGTATCCTATGTTCAATGGTGCAATAGGATTGACTTATGAGCAAGGAGGAAGTGGAAGAGCCGGCCTTGGAATTATCAATAAAGAAGAAGATGAGTTGTCTTTAAAAGACAGGTTGGCACATCATTATGCAACGGCAATGGCAGCTATTGAAACTTCCTCTGTTCATGCCAAAAGGCTGACCAAAGAATTTTTTGAATATTACAAAAATGCAGCAGAAAATCCGAAAGGAAAATACAAATCATATATTGTTAAGAATGAAAATACCGATCAGATAAATAGTTTGATTGAACTGTTGAACCGACATGAAATTAAGTTTGGGAGTGTACAAACTGATAAAAAAATCAGTGGATTCAGCTATAAAACTAATAAGACTGAAAAGTTTACAATAAATGATAATGATTTGGTAATTAGTTCTTACCAACCAAAATCACATTTGATCAAAGCTCTTTTTGAATCAAAAACAAAGTTAAGTGATTCATTAACTTACGATATTACTGCCTGGGCATTGCCTTATGCCAGAGGGCTGAATGTTTATGCATCTACTGTTAAATTAAATGTAAAAACTTTCAAGCAAGCTGAGAAGAATAATTCAATTAGAAATATAGAAAAACCTTATGCCTATATTTCTAAATGGAACAGTATCAATGATGTTTCTTTTTTGTCGGAATTATTGAAAAAGAAAGTAAAAGTAAGGTATGCTAAAAAAGATTTCCAAATAGAAGGTAATTCATTCAAGGCAGGTTCTTTGATCATAACACGAGCAGGAAACCAAAAAAATAAAGAGTTTGATACAATTGTAAAATCGGCTGCAAAAAGAATGAATAGAAATATTATTCTGGTAAGTTCTGGTTTTGTTAGTGCAGGAATGGATTTTGGTTCACATAACGTTAGGTTTATTAAAGCTCCAAAGGTTGCGGTGATTTCTGGTAAAGGAATTAGTTCACTGGGGTATGGAGCAATATGGCATTTTTTTGAACAGCAGGTCAAATATCCTATCAATGTAATAGGAGCAGATTATTTTAGTTCTATTGATCTCCATGATTATGATGTGTTAATTCTACCGGAAGGATATTATAGTAAATTACTGAATAAGAGTAACCTTGCAGAACTGACAAAATGGATTCAAAAAGGGGGTAAACTAATAGCAATAAATACTGCCATTTCTGTTTTTGCTGCCAGTGATGATTACGATATTTCTGTTTATGATGATGAAAAATCGAAGAAAGATTCTAAAAAAACAAAAGATTCTATAAAAAAGGAGATGAGGTTAAAGCCTTATGGAGATCATGAAAGAAACTATATTTCAAATCTCATTACGGGTGGAGTCTTTAGAACAACTCTGGATAATACAAATCCACTTGCTTTTGGATACGATAAATATTATTATACATTAAAACAGGGAAATAGTAGGTTTTCTTATTTGAAAAATGGAAGTAATGTAAGTGTGATCAAAGATAAATCAAACCTGATCAGTGGATTTGCAGGTAAAAATGTAATTAATTCAGTTAAAGAATCTTTGGTTTATGGTGTTGAAAATAAAGGGAAAGGAACAGTGGTTTATCTGGTAGATGATCCTCTTTTTAGGAGTTTTTGGGAAAACGGAAAATTACTTTTTAGCAATGCAATATTTATGGTTGGACAATAATTTGAATAAAAAATAGAATAATTATGATGACATTATTAGTGATGGCAGCAGGGAATGGTAGCAGATACGGAGCTTTAAAACAATTTGATAATCTTGGTCCGAATAAAGAGTTTCTTTTTGAATACAGTATTTATGATGCTGTTAAAAACGGATTTGATCATGTGGTAGTGATTACAAAAAGAGAATTTGTTACAGAGATCAAAGAGTATTTGCAGAATAGATTGCCTAAAGAGATTAAAATTGATGTGGTTGAACAGGTTTTGGAAGATCTGCCAAAAGGAATCGACCAAAAATTTGACAGGGTCAAACCCTGGGGAACTGCCCATGCAGTCTGGTCAGCAAGAAATCATATTAAAAATGGTTTTGCAGTATTGAATGCCGATGATTTTTATGGTGCCGGAGCATTTGAAAAAGCAGCAGAGTTTCTTCAAAATAATAAATCGGATGATCAGTATGGGTTGGTTTCATATTGTTTAAAAGATACATTATCCGATCATGGTACGGTTTCCAGAGGAATTTGTAAAGCAGACAAGGATCAGTTATTAAAAATTAGTGAACTCCTTGAAATAGGTACAAAAGAAGATGGTTCTATTTTTGATTTTAAAAGCAGCACATTTTTAACGGGTGAAGAACCTACTTCTATGAATTTTTGGGTTTGCTATCCTTCTTTCTTTGAAGAAATTGAAAGACAGTTTTTGAAGTTTTTAGGTAAGCCTGAAAATATTAAAAAAGGAGAACTCTATATTCCTCTGGCAATTCAAAAAATGATTGAAAAGGAAATGGTCAAGGTGAAACTCACAGCAGCAGATTCTAAGTGGTTTGGTGTGACACATGCAGCTGATAAAGAAATGGCTTTAAATGCTTTACAAAAAATGGCAGATGATAAGATATATCCGGCACCTTTATGGAAAATTTAATAACATTGATAAAAGAGTTTCAGACTCCTGAAAAGGAGTACAGTTTTGAAATAATTTCTAACGGGTTGATCAATGATACGTATCTTGTAAAAGACAATAGCGAACCAACGTATATATTGCAACGTATTAATATAAAGGTATTTACAAATTACGAGGCACTTATTCATAATTTAGATATAGTTTTACCTTTGTTAAAAAGTGATACCTATAGTGAGGTGGTTCTATGTAAAACAAAAGCAAATAAATCCTTTTTTCAGAGTGATAAAAGTGAGATTTGGAGATTGATGACCTTTATCAAAAAAAGTACCGTTTATAATACTACCGAAGATCCAAAAATAGCTTTTGAAGCTGGTAGGATCATTGCACAATTCCATAAACTGACAAAGGGTTTTAATTCAGATGAATTAAAAGATACTTTACCCCGATTTCATGATATTCATTTAAGATATGACCAATTTAAAAATGCATTGAAAAATGCAGATGAAGATAAAATTGAAAAGGCTGAAAAAGCCATACAATTTGTAAAAGAAAATATTTCTTTTTTACTGGATATTGATCACTCTAAATTACCTTCACGAGTTTGTCATAATGATACCAAACTGAATAATATTCTTTTTTCTAAAGAAGATAAAGCATTGTGTCTTATTGATTTAGATACTATTATGAAAGGAGTTTTTATATATGATTTTGGTGATGCAGTGAGAACCATTGTGAATAAAGCACCGGAAGATGAAAAAGATCTTTCAAAAATTAATTTCAATGTAGCATTGTTTGATTCATTTGTCGGCGGATTAGCACAGGAAAAAGATTTATTTACAAAGGAAGAGAAATTGATGATGCCAAGAGGAGTAGTTTTGCTTCCGTTTTTGCATGGAATAAGAGCCTTAACAGATTATCTTGAAAATAATCGATATTATAAAGTGGCTTATGAAACACAAAATTTAGACAGGTGTTTTAGTCTCTTTCAGTTTGCACAACTCTCATTGAATCATCAGGATACCATGAACAAAATTATATCTGAAAAGTTAAAATAACAAAGGTTTTTTTTTTATTACTTTAGCGAAAAAAATATATATGGAGAATCACCCTGTAATTACCAATGATACGATTGTATTTGGGCTTTTAATGTTAGCCCTGGGATTTGTATTTTATACATCCTCAAAAAAAGAAGGGTTCTGGTTAAAATTTTATAAGGTGGTTCCTGCTTTATTGATGGCATATTTATTACCAGCCATTATGAATTCTACAGGATTGATTTCAGATTCACATTCAAACTTATATTTTGTGGCAAGCAGGTATTTATTGCCGGCATCTTTGGTATTGATGACTTTAAGTATTGATTTAAAAGCAATTTTTAATTTAGGTCCGAAAGCATTGATCATGTTCTTTACTGGAACTGTGGGAATTATTATTGGAGGACCTATTGCCATATTACTGATATCCTTTTTTTCACCAGAAACCGTGGGAGGTGCTGGTTTTGATGCTACCTGGAGAGGTTTGGCAACTTTAGCAGGAAGTTGGATTGGGGGAGGAGCAAACCAGGCTGCTATGCTGGAAATTTATGAGTATAACCCGAAACTTTATGGTGGAATGGTTTTAGTAGATATTGTGGTTGCTAATTTATTGATGGCAGGATTGTTAATGGGAATTGGAAAATCTGATAAAATTGATAAATGGTTAAAAGCAGATAATTCGGCAATAGAAGAATTAAAACAAAAAGTATCCAGCTTTTCAGACAGTATTAGCAGAATACCCACTTTGACGGATTATATAATTATTGCTGCAATTGGTTTTTCAGTAGTTGGATTCGCACATTTTGGAGCCAATGGTATATCTGAATTTTTAAAGGCAAATGTAGCAGCAGTGAGTGATAAATCTTCTGCTTTTTCTTCCTTTGGATCACAGTTCTTTTGGATGATCTCTATTGCAACAGCTATTGGTATTGCTTTGTCTTTCACTAAATTAAAAAATTATGAAGGAGCTGGAGCAAGCAAAATAGGTAGTGTTTTTATTTATATTTTGGTTGCGACCATAGGCATGAAGATGGATTTAAGTAAAGTGGTTGATAATCCCGGATTGATTGTTATTGGAATTGTATGGATGCTGATTCATGTGATACTTTTATTTGCTGTAGCAAAACTGATCAGGGCTCCCTACTTTTTTCTTGCAGTGGGAAGTCAGGCAAATGTTGGCGGTGCTGCATCAGCACCTATTGTTGCAGCAGCATTTCACCCTTCTTTGGCAACTGTAGGGGTTTTACTTGCGGTTTTTGGTTATGTGGTGGGAACTTATGGTGCCATCCTTACTGCTGAATTAATGAGAATTGTTTCTCCATAAAACCTAAGAAAACTACATTTTTATTCCATTAATTCTAATATATTTGCGCAAAATTAATTTTATTGTGATGAAGAAAATATGGATTTTTATATTTGGTGTGGTATTGATTTATTCCTGTAGTAAAGATAACGGAGATACCATGTTTGTTAAAGGAAATATCAAAGGACTCAAAAAAGGGACTTTGTATTTACAAAAGCAGATGGATTCGCTAATTGTATCGGTAGATTCTGTTCAGGTGAATGGAACGGATCAATTTTTGTTGACGGATGAAGTGCCCAATCCACAGATGTATTACCTTACTTTAGGTAAGGGAAATAATAAAATTGCTTTTTTTGGTGAAAAAGACACTGTTTACGTTTCTTCAAGACTGGATAAATTTGTTCTTAAAGCAAAGATCAAAGGATCAGAAAATCAGGATTTATTAAATCAGTACTACGAAATTAAGAGTAAGTTCAATAATCAGAATCTGGATCTGATAAAAGCGCAATTTGATGCACAAAAATCTGGTAATCAGGATTCTTTAAATCTGATTAATAAAAAATTAAAAAATATTGTTAAAAGAAAATATTTATATACTGTAAATTTTGCTATTAATAATGCAGATCATGAAGTAGCACCCTATGTTGCTTTAACAGAATTGGTAGATGCAAATGTTAAACTTTTAGATACGATTAATAATAGTTTATCACCAAAAGTAAAGAAATCAGTTTACGGTGTAAAGCTTGATAAGTTTATACTTGACATCAAGGAAAACGAAAAATAATCAGTTAATTTATCCTTAGATTTTATCTTTTAAATTCATTGGTGGGTTTATCGTTCTAGACTTGACATTTAATAAATCTTATTTTCAATCCATTACATGAAGCTTATCTCTATTCATATCATACCAGATTTTTGTGGGAGTAAAATGGGATATGAACTAATTGAAAGAGTCCTTAAAATAAATTTTGAGAAAATATTTTTAGTTTTTGCGGTAAATTATTATTGCTAATCTTATCTGATAAATATTATCTTTGGGTTACTCAAAACTATCCTATAAAATGTATTTTACAACCAAAGAAATATTTGCAATTTTATCTAAACAACTTCCAGATCTTACCGAAAAGGATATTGAAGATTTCATGGGTATTACCACTTACAAAAAAGCGGGTAAAAATAAAACTATTCTAAAAAGTGGAGTACTGACTAAAAAAGCATTTCTGATTTTAAATGGTACGGTAAGAGGCTATATTGTAGATGAAAAAGGTGTTGAAATAACCATTTTAATAAGATCCACTGGAATATTCGTAGCAGATACGGGCAAATTGTATACAGATAAACCCCAGAGAATGACTTTTAAATCGATTGATGAAGCACATATATTGTTATTTAACTACAAAGATTTCGAATCACTCGCAAATGAAAATCCAAGAATCATGCAGTTGCATTTAAATGCACTTAAAGAAGCGGTTACCAGGCTCTTTTACAGGGTTGAATCCTTAACTACCATGACACATGAAGAGCGATACAAAGATATTTTAACACTCAACCCCAATTTTTTAAAAACAACCAATGCCAAATATCTGGCAAATTTCCTCGGTATTACCCCACAATCTCTTTCTAGAATTATGAAAAGAATAAAAAATAAAAGAAGTTAACATAAGTTAAGTTTTATTATAAGCATCCTCCCTAAATTGCCACTTCGAAATTCTCATATTAAAATCATTAAAAATTACAGATAATATATATGTCCAATCATTATCATTATTATTTCATGGTTTCTTATAAATGCTTTGATAGTATAATGTTAAAACTCTTTTAGATTTCACTTAAGATATATATATTTGACTTGTCGAAAATTTAAGAGTTTTCTTCAAACAAAAACCAGTAAAAAGGTAAGCTCAATCATCATCTTTAAGCGGACAGATATTGAGCTTTTTTTATGGGACACGAATTCTTGGATCTAGCAGATTATACGCAATAACTGCAACTTATTAACAATATATATTTGTTGTAAAAACAGGTAGAAAAAGTATAATATATTAAAAATATTAAGTTGTATAATGCTGAAATACAATATTATACATATCTGTTAAATTCATAACTACGTTTTGTCAAACTCGTAACTACGTTTATTGAAACTCATAACTATGAATTTGCAAACTCGTAACTACGAATTTAGTACTGCCTTATTATGTTTGTTAGGAATGGACTTATGAACAATTTTTTTGTAAAAACAGGGGTAGAATAAATCCTGATTTACAATGCTATTAAAAAGAAAAAACTCTGCCACAAAATGTAGCAGAGCCTCCTTCAAAAAAACCTAATCTAAGGTAAGTTCAAGAAATCATCTTTAAGCGGACTTTTCCTGAATTTTTTTGAATTTCAAGGATTTAAGCATATCGCTCATTCCTTCACCCGGGCGAAAAATAATTCGGGTTTTCTTAACGGCATCCGTACTAACATCTTCAGGAGTTTCTCTTCCCTCTGCATTAACACTTAGGCGATAAGAGCCCAATTCACCCATTCGTACAATTTTGCCTTTTCGTAATTCTCTAATTACATTACCTTCCAAGGCCATTAGTACTGCATGACAGTCGGTGGGACTTACGGTAGTTTGTAAGGCAACCATCTCTGCCAATTCCTTTAATTTAGTACTTCCATCAGATATTATTGTGGCATAGTACTTTTTTTGTGCAGTGGGATCACTTGGATTCCTACGTTGCACGCTTTTTAAATTAATCATAACAATTAAATTTAAATGAATATTTATTTTGCATATCACTATAATATGTATTTCAAAGTTATTACAATACTCTTAAATTAAAGATTTAACTTATCAATAGGAAAAAGCAAAAAACATGTTGATATACAGAATATTACCTAAAAACTTTAGATTGTCTTTAGATTTTCGTTATACATAGTATTTTTGCTTAAAAATTATAATATAAAGAAAATCAGACTATTAAGTGTATTTTCATTTATTTTAATAGTTTTAATATATAACCTGTTTATAAATAGAAGGTTATCTGTTTTGATAGAATTGTTGATAAAAGTATTTTTTTGATGAAAATAGTAAAATAGTTGCTTATTATTGCGAATGATAAAGGCAAGAAATATCAAAGCAATTGCAGTGTTAGTTATTTCTCATCAATATATTTTTTTTATTAAAAAAAATATATTTCTACTGAAAAGACATTACTCACTAAAATAATCATAAAAACAATAATTAAGTATAAACTAGAAAAGCCTCTTATCCGGAGTTTGCCTTTGATCGTATTTTAGATCGCTTAAAGCGGAAGATTTTATTCCGATAAAGAAATAATAAGTAGCTCGGTCACCAAATGGAATCCAGTTAAAACTTAGTCTCCAGCTATCAAGATCTCGTTCAAAACGAAGTTGTGTATAAGTAATTCCGTTGTTTTCAAAATCATAACCGGAAGAAACTCCAACCCTCCATTTAGGAGAGAATTCTATATTTCCTGAAACCTGCAATGAGTTGGCTGCTATTCTGTTTTCACCTCTGGCATTTGCGTAGGTCAAAGAATACCGCAATCGTATATCCCATGGCATGACCGTATTGTATAATTTTGCAACTTTTACTTTATCCTCTTCATTTTTATTTTTGGAAGTTTGTCTGTTATCTGCAAGGTTTTTACCAAAAAAGTCATCTGGTCCATTGTTGTTCCTATTTCCTTGGTTATTAGTACTTCCTTTAGCGCTTGACTTATCTTTACCAAACTCTTTACTACTGATAGAATAATTGGCTGACAATCCTGCATTGGTAAGTCTGAACAGACTTCCTCCATTATTGATATTAAAGGTATTGATCTTTACCCCATTAGCATTGATTGCATACGGATCCATGGTTGCATTTAAATTGATATTCAGCTTATTATGTAGCAATACAGTTCCTGCGGTCATCCTTACCGGACTCCATTTTAAAGAATCGGCAGCCATATTATAATTGGTAGAAAAATTTAAATTATTCAATAATTTTATTTTTCTAAATTGATCTTTTTCACTATCCTTTTCATCTTCTTTAGCAGCTACTTTTGCTTCCAGTGTATTGTTTAAAGAAAAACCAATACTGTTGTTTAAACCCCTGCTAGGACTACCATATATACCATTTTGAAATCGGGTGTACTCCCGAATGTCATCCGGGTCTAAACTTGCCTGATATTCATCGTAATATTTACTAAAATCCGGACGGTAATTATAGGAAATGGAAGGTCTTACAACATGCCTGATTGCCTTTAAACTTCCTTTTTTAAAATTGAAGGTTCCGTAAAAGGTAGTGGAAGCCGATACATTAGCTCCCCATTCTCTAAAACTGTCGAAACCATTGATGGTATCGGTAACAACCTCATTAATACCGTCATCCCATTCCTTTTCAATGGTTTTAAAATACCATACATCTTTGTAGCTTGCATTAGGTGAGATGGTAACAAATTTCATAAATTTCATATTGGTACCCATGCTAACATCATGTTTTATACCGGTTTGTGAATTTTTCCACATTTCAGAAGTTCCAAAATCTGCATCGGTTGTTGATACTCTGTTTTGAGCACTCATGGTATAAGTTACCCCAAGGTTTTGAATTGGGTTTTTCTTTATTCCAAATTTGGGAGCAAAAGGATAGATACGATCCATATTCAAATTAAAGGAAGGTAAATTCATATCAATTCTTTCTGTATTTGTATTTTGTGTATGTGTTAAAGAGGCATTCATATTGAATGGAGTTCCTTCAAATTTTTTGAAATAAGAAATGGAAGAACTAAAGGTATTGGTGATATAATTAGGAGAACTGGATTCATTGATAGAATTCCTAAAAAAAGTACTACTACCGAAGTTTACCGATGCTGAAAAACGCGCACTTGGATTTGCCTGCGTAGACTGGCTATGAGACCAACGCACGAAAAAATTCTTTGATTTACTATAATCCGGAAATCCTCTTTCACTATTGACCAGACTTTCATAACGAAAACTAAAATTACCGGTAAACCTATATCTCAATGAATAACTTGACTCGGTTCTGATTCCCCAGCTTCCATTGGTGTAAAGATCCCCGAGAATTGCTAGATCTACATAGTCATTTAGTGCAAAATAATATCCTCCATTTTGTAGAAAAAAGCCCTGATTTCTATTTTCACCCCAGGTTGGAATCAAAAATCCGGAGGCTCTTCCTTTTGTAATCGGTGCATAAAAAAAAGGTAATATTAAAGGTGTGGGCACATCGGCAATCACCAGATTGCTAAACCCACCCACAATCTTACTGTTTGGAACCACCTTGATGTTAGAGGTTGCAATATAATAATCAGGTTTTTCTTTTTGAGACGTTGTAAATTTGGCCTTATTGATATAAAAAGTACTGTCATTTTCTCTTTTGGTCATGTCTCCCGAAATTACAATACCCTGTTGTTCGGTTCTTGAATTATAAATAAGTGCTTTCTCATTTTTAAAATTGTAGATAAGGGAATCTTGCACAGATTCCTGATTTCCCTGTTTAAAAACGGGTCTTTGGATGTATTCACCAAGTGAATCATAAATTCCGGTAGCATATGCCAGACTGTTTTTATAATCAATAATAATTTTTCCGGCTCTTAGTTCAATATCCTGATAATACAATTCAGCTTCATTATATAAAGTAGCTGTTTGATTTTCAAAATCATTTGACATATAATCTTTTGCTATATGTTTGATATTCGCTTCTAAGAATTCTTTATTTATTTTTGTACTGTCTGTTTGTGAAGTATCTATAACAGCGTTGTTTAAATCTTTTTTTTTTGAAACTTTGGTTTTTCCAGTTTTATTTTGTCCAACACTACCGGCATTCTTTAATTGGCGAAGTTGAGCATGACTCAAATTAATTCCAAAATAAAAAAAGAGTAATGAAAAAACTATGTATCTTAAACTTGTATACAATGCTATAAATAGTATTTTTGTAAATAAATTATCTGATTTTTTAAAGTTACAAACTTACATATATTTTTTAAGGGAGAAATATTAAAGTTTGAAAAAACTAGCGCATTTTAAACTATGAATACACTATCAAGAAAAAAGTTACTTTCTAAATATTTTCTTTTTATTTTTAGTACAGCATTATTTTTGAATTTTCAAAATACTGCGTTTGCACAAGAGAAATTTACCGTTGTTTTAGATGCCGGTCACGGTGGGAAAGATCCGGGGAAGCATGTTAAAAAATACAACGAAAAAGATATAGCTTTGAATGTGGTACTGCTTGTTGGGAATAAATTGAAAAAGAACAAAGATGTAAAAGTGGTTTATACCCGTAATACAGATGTTTTTATTGGTTTAAAAGAAAGAGGTAAAATTGCAAATGATGCCGAAGCCAATCTGTTTGTTTCTGTACATTGTAATGCGCATCATACACAGGCCAGTGGTACAGAAACATATGTTTTGGGTTTGCATGCCAACAAACAGAATTTTGAGGTGGCAAAGCAGGAAAATGCGGTGATTTTTATGGAGGATAACTATCAGGAGAAATATGCTGGATTTGATCCGAATTCTCCGGAGGCTGTAATAGGGCTGACTTTAATGCAGGAGGAATATCTGGATGAAAGCTTACTGGTTGCAAGTTATGTTCAGCATAATTTTACAAAAAAATTAAAAAGGGTGGACAGAGGTGTAAAGCAGGCAGGATTTGCAGTTTTACATCAAACATATATGCCAAGTGTTTTGATCGAGACCGGGTTTATTACCAATAAATCAGAAGGAGACTTTATTGGTTCAAAAATAGGGCAGGAAAAAATGGCCAGTGCGATTTATGATGCTATTATGGATTATAAAAAACATTTGGACGAAAATTTTGTTACCGAAGAAAAATCAAAACCAAAAATAGAAAAATCTATTCCTAGGGTATATATAGATGTGGATTTTAAAGTGCAAATATCTTCAAGTTCTAGAAAATTAGAATTGAAATCATACAATTTTAGCGGACTGAAAGGCGTTACTCGTTTAAGACAAGGAAAACATTATAAATACTATTATGGAAATACTTCCGATTATGATGAAGCCTTAAGATTACAGAAAAAAGCAAAAAAGGCAGGCTTTAATTCTTCTTTTATTATTGCCTATAAAAATGATAAGAAGGTTTCTGTAGCAGATATATTGAAATCTTCTCAAAAATAATTAGTAATATTGCTAATCTAAATGTTGTATTTTGAAATTATCAAAAGAACTTAAAACAGGTATTATTGCCATTTCTATTATTGCTCTTGTTATTTGGGGATATAATTTCATGAAAGATCAAAAAATATTTGATAATTCCAGAACTTTATATGCGGAATATAAAAATGTGCAAGGTCTTGCTAAATCCAGTCCAATAACTATCAATGGTCTGATTGTAGGGAAGGTTCAAAAAATTTCATTTCACCCGGCCAAAGAAGGGGTGATGGTTGCTACACTTAATTTTACAGATCCAATAGAATTCTCTTCGAATAGTGTTGCCGAAATTTACAGTCCGGATTTTATTAGTGGAAAATCATTAAAGATAAGAATAGCTTATGATGACGCCCCAATAGCTAAAAACGGTGATACTTTGGTAGGTAAATTTGATTCGGGTATTTTAGGCACGATCAATGAGCAAATTGCTCCGTTACAAACAAAAGTAGAGAGCTTTATTGTAAACACCGATTCGGTAATGCAAAATCTAAATAGTGTTTTAGGTATTCAAAATCAAAATAATTTAAAATCATCATTGGTACATTTGAATGCTACACTTAGCAATTTTGAAAAATTCTCAAAAAAAGCAGATAAGGTGCTTGCTTCCAACAACAATAAAATAGACAGCATTTTGAATAATGCAAATGTAGCCATGAATCATTTTGCACAGATCATGGATTCGTTGGAAAAAGCTGATCTTGGTGCAACAGTAGTCCGGTTGCAAAAAACTTTGGATAGATTTAATGAACTGATTGCTGGAATTGAGCAGGGTAATGGTAGTATTGGTAAGCTAATGAAGGATGATCAATTATATTTAAATCTTTCAAATGCTTCAAAAGAACTGGAAGAATTGTTAAGAGATTTGAAATTGCATCCAAAAAGATATGTGCATGTTTCTGTATTTGGAAAAAAGGGAAAACCTTATGAGGAAGAAGTAAAAGAATAGTTGATAACTAGTTATAAGAATTTGAATTTTTATTTCAAGTTTTTTTTAGTTTTACTATAAATATTGTGTAAAAAAAGATTAATTTTAAAGGATAAAATATAGATAAAAAATTACATGTCTTACATTCCGAACATAATTTTTGCATTACTGCTTATCGTTGGTATTGGTTTTTTTGTGCAAAACATTAAAAAGATCATCCGTAATATAAATTTGGGCAGAGATCTGGATCGTAGTAACAACTCTTCTGAGCGATGGAAAAATATGATAAACATTGCTCTTGGCCAGTCAAAAATGACACGTCGCCCCGTTGCAGGTATTCTTCATATTATTGTTTACGCAGGGTTTATTATCATTAATATTGAAGTACTTGAAATTATAATTGACGGATTGTTTGGTACGCACAGGGTGTTTTCTTTTGTTGGTGGCCTGTATAATTTTTTGATAGGTTCGTTTGAGATTCTCGCTTTTTTGGTATTGATTTCTGTAATTATTTTCTGGATCAGGAGAATGATCTTAAAAATTCCAAGGTTTTGGAATAAAGAAATGACTAGCTGGCCAAAGAATGATGCGTTGAATATTCTCTACTTTGAAATGGTTTTGATGAGTTTATTTCTTATCATGAATGCAGCCGATCAAAATTTGCAACAACTGGGAGCAGAACATTATACACATGCCGGCTCTTTCCCCATAAGCAGTTATATTGCCAATTGGTTACCACATAATGAAGTAACATTGATATTTATCGAAAGAGGAGCTTGGTGGATTCATATTGTTGGGATCTTTATCTTTCTGAATTATTTATACTACTCAAAACACCTGCATATTTTACTTGCATTTCCGAATACTTATTACGCAAACCTAAATCCTCAAGGAGAATTTAATAATTTACAATCTGTTACAGATGAGGTGAAAATGATGCTGGATCCTGATCCTTATGCCGCTCCTGCGGAAACAGATGCAGAAGAAATTCCTGAAAAATTTGGGGCAAGTGATGTTGTAGATCTTTCCTGGGTACAATTGATGAATGCATATACCTGTACAGAATGTGGAAGATGTACTTCTGTTTGCCCGGCAAATCAAACGGGTAAAGAATTGTCACCAAGAGCAATCATGATGAAAACCAGAGACAGGCTGGAAGAAGTTGGAAAGGTTATCGATAAAGATGGAGTAGAAAGTTTTAAAGAAAAAGGAGATGGTAAATCACTTTTAGATACCATTAGTAATGAAGAAATTTGGGCATGTACCAGTTGTAATGCCTGCGTAACAGAATGTCCGGTAAATATAGATCCGTTATCAATCATTATTGATCTAAGAAGATATTTGGTGATGGAACAATCTGCTGCTCCACAAGAATTGAATATGATGATGACCAATATTGAAAATAACGGAGCACCATGGCAATACAGCCAGATGGACAGATTGAACTGGAAAGATGAGTAAATTATAATTAGAAATTTAAAGATTAAATGATTTAGAATTAGTTTTTGAATTGTTTAATTATGGAATCATTAAATTAAAAAAAATATGAAAGTACCAACAATGGCCGAAATGATGGCAGAAGGTAAAACTCCTGAAGTTTTGTTTTGGGTTGGTTGTGCAGGAAGTTTTGATGACAGAGCAAAAAAGATCACCAAAGCCTTTGTTAAAATTTTAAATAAAGCCAATGTTGATTTTGCTGTTTTGGGTACAGAGGAAAGTTGTACCGGCGATCCGGCAAAAAGAGCCGGTAATGAGTTTTTGTTTCAAATGCAGGCAATGACAAACATTGAAGTATTGAATGCCTATGAAGTAAAAAAGATTGTAACTGCTTGTCCGCATTGTTTCAATACCTTAAAAAATGAATATCCTGGTCTGGGTGGAAATTACGAAGTTTTACATCATACTGAGTTTTTGAAATCTTTGTTAGATGAAGGAAGAATGACCATTGAAGGAGGTAAATTTGACGGAAAACGAATTACTTTTCATGATCCTTGTTATTTGGGAAGAGCCAATGATATTTATGAGGCTCCAAGAGACCTGATAAAAAAACTGGAAGGAGAACTTATTGAAATGAAACTTTGTAAAAGCAACGGTTTGTGTTGTGGTGCCGGTGGTGCTCAAATGTTTAAAGATTCAGAAAAAGGAAATAAAGAGATTTTTGTTGAACGTACTGAAGATGCTTTAGAAGTTCAGCCAAATATAATTGCTACAGGATGCCCGTTTTGTAATACAATGATGACAGATGGTGTTAAAAACAAAGAAAAAGAATCAGAGATAAAAGTATTGGATATTGCAGAATTAATAGCTACTGCAAATGATTTATAATACTGTAAATAATTGATATGCCTTTTGTAAGAGATAAAAATTTAGTGAATATTTATGAAGAAATAGATAAAGCAAATGATACGATCAGTACTTTGTCAACAGCTCTAAAAGATGAAGAAGAAAATAATTCAGTACTTAAAAAGCATAGAATTATCTTGGGAATTTTAGCATTGGCACTGTTGTTATTATTTCTTTGGTCATTTTTACCTAAATCACGACAGTATAAAGAAGAGTATTTGATTAAAAATAATTTAAGTTTGGTAGATACAGATTCTTTACACAAGATCCAGCGAAAAGCAAAACAAGTAGTATTGATGGATTCAATCAGAAATTCTGTTAAATATATGCCTATTGTTTATAGTGTTCAAATTGGTGCCTATTCTAATTTTAGATCTGATTTGATCTCTAAAGATATTTCACAAATGGAAACCTTTGAAGATAGTGGGTTTAATAAATTTGCAGTGGGTAAATTTGTTACTTATAAAGAAGCTGTTTTGCTACGTGAAGATTTAAAACGCCTCAAATTTGAAGATTGTTTTATCATTGCGAAATCATACGGTATTCCTGTTGAAATGAAAGAAGCACTTGAATTAAGTGGTGAAAAATGGATAAGAGGAACTTCCGACTAACACAATAGATTTTATTTTGGCGACATTTAAATCCTGGCTAAGTGCAGCCCGTTTACGCACCTTACCATTATCCCTTTCCGGAATTGTTTTAGGATCATTTTTAGCCTATTCCAATGGGTATTTTAATGCATTGATATTAATACTTGCAATATTAACAACGGTTGGATTTCAGGTGATCTCAAATTTTGCAAACGATTATGGTGATGGGGTAAAAGGAACCGATAATGAAGATAGAATAGGTCCGGTAAGAGCCTTGCAAAGTGGAGAAATTAGCCCGAAACAAATGCTCACGGCCATTAAAATATCAGGTGTAATTACATTGATTATTGCTTTATTTTTGATCTATACCTCTTTCGGGAAAGAAAATTTGTTTTATTCTTTTCTCTTTTTTCTTTTAGGGTTGGGAAGTATCGCAGCAGCTGTAAAATATACCATGGGAAAAAATGCTTATGGCTATTCAGGATTTGGGGATATTTTTGTATTTCTGTTTTTTGGACTTTTAAGTGTATGTGGTACTTATTTTTTATATGTACATTCAATTGATTATACGATATTTTTACCTGCAATTTCGGTTGGACTATTAAGTGCCGGTGTTTTGAATTTGAATAATATGCGTGATATAGATTCAGATAGTAAATCAGGTAAAAATACATTGGTAGTTAAAATAGGAGCTGAGTTTGCAAAGTATTATCACTATTATTTGATCATTGCAGCTTTTCTTTTTTCTTTTTTATATGTGATAATACATTACAGATCTGTATGGCAGTTCTTATTTATCATTGCTTATGTTCTTGTTTTTAAGCATCTGATTACTGTTTATCATAATACAGATGCAAAAAAGTTAGATCCTGAATTAAAGAAACTTGCTTTAAGTACATTTTTATTTGCTTTTTTATTTGGTTTGGGTCAAATTTTATAAAAGTAAATTTTAATAAGAGATTAATTTGTCTATTTTTGTTGTGTAATTATTTATTGTGAGAAAATTAGTATTAACCCATTTATTTCTAAACCTGTATCTGCTAGCTTTAATTCAGCCTGCGTTGCCTGTTATTGATTATTTGGTTAATTACAATTATATAGTTACAGAATTATGTGAAAACAGAGATAAACCCATTTTAACCTGTAATGGGAAATGTTATCTTGAAAAACAGGTAAAACAACAGCTCAACCTTACGCATAGTGAGGAAGCGCCAATGCCTCCTAAAGTTGATTTTGAAAAGTTGATATCTTTAAAAGTTAAAAAATTTACGTATCAGTTTTTTGAAATAAGTTTTGTGGAGCAGAATACTTTTTTTTATAATTCCTTTGTCACAAGAATTTTTTCTGATTCTTTGTTCCGACCTCCAATTGCCTAGTTTACTTTTCGTTTTTTAGAACATTTGCCTATAGAAGCAATTGTTCTGTTTATGTCAAATTTTTGTTTTAATACTTTTTAAAAAGAGGTTGTCTTATGAAAGGATACCTGCTTTTATTTAGAATTTTGAAACAATAACTCAAATTAATTAATAACTAGCGTTTGTTGATGCTTTTATAGTTAAACAAAGAGGCTAAAATCAAAACACAAAAATGAAATATATTTTTATGGTTGTTGCAATGTTTGTTGCAATAACAATAAATGGACAGCAATCTGCTGTGAGTGGAATTATTACCAATAACAAAGGGGAACCTGTTGAGAATGCGTTGATAAAACTGGAGCATTCAGATAAATTTGCAGAATCAGATCTTAATGGAGCATTCACGATCAATGCAAATACACGAGATTATGTAGAAATTTCACATGTAGCCTATAAGAGTATAAGGGTACAATTAGATCATAAAATGACCATTCAATTGGAAGATAAAGCAATTGATCTGGACGCAATTATTGTAAAGGCTGATCCGATGGGTGATATCACCGGATCTATCATTATTTATGATGATATCAAGGCTACTACCCAGCCACGAAATGTGAGTGATTTGTTTAAAGATATTCCTGGTTTTGGAATTCAAAAAAGAGGAGCATATGCTTCTGAACCCATTTTTCGATCATTTAAATATGAACAATTAAATGTGCAGTATGATGGTGGAATGAAAATTTTAAATGCTTGTCCGAACAGAATGGATCCCATTACTACCCATGTAATTCCGGAAGAAATAGAAAAAATAGAATTGGTAAAAGGTCCGTTTACGGTACGTTTTGGTCAGAATTTTGGAGGAATTATCAATCTGGTAACCAAATCAATAAGTAATAAGAAAAATGGTTTTAGTGGAAATCTGGAGACAGGATTTGAAACCAATGGTAATAATTTTACAACAAGAGGCTCTTTCGTGTACAAAAAGGACAAATTTGATATTACCTTAAATGGTTCTTACAGAGATTATGGCAATTATTCCGATGGAGAGGGTACAGAAGTTCCATCATCCTTTAAAACGACTGATTATTCAGTGAGAGTTGGTTATAATCCAACGGATAATCAACGATTAAAATTTACTTGGCGTCAGTCATTTGGTCGTGATATTGATCATGCCGGATTGATGATGGATTCACCTTATGATGATAGTTATCTTGCCGGATTGGATTATAAAATTAATAGTCTGTCTCCAATGATCAGTTCTATCATGTTTAAAGGGTTTTATTCTAATGTGGATCATTTGATGACCAATGAGAACAGACCAAGTTTTAAGGCAACCGATGCGGCTTCCAATGTTTTTGCTACCACTTATGGTGGAAAAGCTGAGGTGACTATAACTCCATCCGATAAGTTGAACATTTTTACCGGTTTGGATGCGAATTTTATAGCAAGAGAAGGAGATAGAATACGCATTATAAAAATAATGAATGGAAACCCATTACCTGAACCAAAGACAAAAGTAGATAAGATATGGCAGGATTCAGAGTTAAATGATGTTGGAGTTTTTGCAGAGTCAAAATACAAAGTAAGCGACCGGTCTGTAATTACTGTAGGATTAAGATCTGATTTTATTGCTGCCGCGATCAATGATCCGGAACAGGATTTTTTAGATCTGTATGGTGGAGAAATCAAAGACCAGTCAGAAGTAAATATCAGTGGGAATATTTCGTATGTTTATAATATTCATAGAACAAAATTACAGTTTGCTTTTGGTAGAGGAATGAGAACAGCTTCTATGATTGAGCGTTTTATCAACCATTTCAATATTGGAATTGACCCTTATGAATATGTTGGTAATCCTTATCTGGATCCTGAGATCAACAATCAGTTTGAATTTTCTGTAAATCAAAGGTTCACCAGAATAGACCTTGGTGCTACTTTGTTTTATTCTTTTATGAAAGATTATATCACTGCAATTGTGGATGAGAGTATTCCTAGGAAATTTATGCCAACCGTGCCGCCAGTTTATGCCAAACGATTTATAAATATTGACAATGCCATGCAAACCGGTTTTGAATTTTATTTTAATTACAATTTCACCAATAGTTTCAGTTTCTTATCAGATGTATCTTATACTTATGGTCAGAACAAAGATTTTGATGAGCCATTGCCTCAGGTGACTCCTCTGACAGCACATTTAGGGTTAAAGTATGAAAAAGAAAAATACTGGTTTAATTTTAAATCAAGACTGGTGGATAGTCAGGAACGTATCTCAGATACCTTTCGAGAAAAAGAAACTCCCGGTTTTGCAACTTTTGATATAAGTGCCGGTGTAAAACCTTTTAAGGGAATGACAGTGGGAGCAGCAGTGCTGAATATCTTTGATAAAGCATATTATGAACATTTAAATTTTTCCTATATAAACTCAAATATCATGAGTGGTAGAATTTTAGAGCCAGGAAGAAATTTTACGATATACTTAAATTATAGTTTTTAAAATAGTTAGTTAGTTTAGTTTTGTTAAGGCTGCAGTCGAAATATTTTGGCTGCAGCTTTTTTATTTGCCACAGATGCTTTAATTTTATAACAATGTCAAACATAAAAATTATATTATGAAAATTACATATCTCGGACATGCTTCATTAGCCATTGAAGTTGCAGGAAAAAATATCCTGGTAGATCCATTTATCAGTGGAAATGAACTTGCTAAAAATATTGATATAGATTCGCTTAAAGCGGATTATATTTTGGTCACACATGCACATGAAGATCATATTTTAGATGTAGAATCCATAGCAAAAAGAACAGGTGCAAAGGTGGTTTCTAATTTTGAAATTGTCAATCATTTTGGTAAACTTGATATTGATGGTCACCCTATGAATCATGGTGGTACATGGCAGTTTGATTTTGGAAAAGTAACTTATACCAATGCTATTCACAGCAGTTCCTTTCCGGATGGAAGTTATGGAGGTCAGCCAGGTGGTTTTATATTAGAAACAAAGGAAGGTAATATTTATATTGCCGGTGATACGGCATTGACCATGGACATGAAAACAATTCCAATGCAAACCAAACTGGATCTTGCCATTTTACCCGTTGGAGATAATTTTACGATGGGAATTGAAAGTGCTGTTATCGCTTCTGATTTTGTTGCATGTGACAAAGTGTTGGCATATCATTATGATACTTTTGGTTATATTGAAATAGACCACACCAAAGCAAAAGAAGCTTTTAAGAATAAAGGTAAAGAGCTGGTAATGTTAGAAATAGGTGGTTTTATGGAGCAGTAAATTTGTTGTTATTAGCAATCTTAAAATTTAAATGATGAGCAAAGCAAATATGGTTGGCTGGTTTGAAATTCCGGTAACGGATATGAAAAGAGCCAAAAAATTTTATGAAAAAGTTTTTGATATTGAGATCAAAGTACAACAATTTGGAGATGAAGTAATGGGATGGTTTCCGTTTCCGGAGGATCAAGAAGAGAGAGGAGCAGGAGGCTCTCTGGTGCAGTTAAAAGATTTTTATCAGCCATCTTCTAAGGGTGTACTGATATATTTTTCCTGTAAAGAGCTTTCCGTTGAATTAAATAGAGTAGAGCAGGCCGGAGGGGAGATTTTAAAGAAGAAATCACTTATTGCCGAAGACATTGGGTATATGGGGCTTTTTACTGATTGTGAGGGTAACAGAATCGCATTACACTCAAGACAATAAATTAAAAGTCAAGGTTTTATTTAAACTAAAACCCTGATTTTTGTTTTAAGTTATCATCTTGGATAACTATATTTCTCCGGATCATAAGAAACAATTTTTTCAATTATTTCATCAGAATTTTCTGTCAGATAAAGCAATTCAGAGCAGGACTGTTCTTTAGATATTGTTTGAATAAAGTCCCAGAGAGGTTTCTTTTTAGTCCAGTGATTGACACCAAACAGCACCATAGGTGAAATATATTTCTTTACAGATTCAATTTTGTTATACTGGGCATAATAATTTTGAGTGCAATCCTGAAAGATTTCCTGAATGGTACCGGCACTTCCGGGCGCAAATATGATACCGTGTTTAGCGATCGTTACAAGACCATCTTCTCTGATACTATTGGCAAAATATTTGGCAATATGTGTTGCAAATATGGTTGGAGGTTCATGTCCGTAAAGCCAGGTAGGAATACCAACACTCATGGATTCTTTTTCTTTTCCTTTTGGAATTGGATATTTCTCAATAACTTTCCAGGCTCTTAACAACCAGTCTTTATCAGCATATTCCTTACCATTTGCAACACCTTTTGGACGTACCTTCATTTCATCAATGGCAGTTTCCATTTCTTTTTCTGATCGCAATGCAAAAAAAGCTCCAACATGCGTTGCTTCCATGGCGCCGGGTCCGCCGCCACTAATCATTAAAAAACCTTTTTTTGTAAGTTTTCGAGCTATTTTTGCAATGGTTAGATAATAAGGGTCTTTTCTTTCCATAGAATGTCCCCCCATGATAGCAACAACCTTTCTGTCTTTAATAATTTCCTGAAGCGCATCTGTTATGCTGTGGTCATGTAATCGTCGTGTTAAAGTAACCAGGATAGAAGTTGTGGTATCCATACCAGATTGGATATAATCTTCATAGATTCTGTAATCATACGTACCTTTATATCCATTTTCTTTTTGAGGATCAAATCCTTTGAACAATTCCTTTGGTGAATAGAGTCTGGAACGGAAAACCTCAAATAGAACATCTTTACGATTAGAGATCACCATACCTCCGTTACAGCTGATATAACCAGCAGAACGGTTGCTCAAATCACATCCCAAAAACAGGCATCCGTTAAAATTATGGTTTAAAATATTTCCTTCGTAGGTAGAAAGATCAAGCTCTTTTACAGCGGCCTCATGTGTAACTCCCTTATTTAGCCAATCTTTAAAACCTTGAATTGTTTCTATTTCTTTCATGTTTGATTTTTATAATTGATAAAAATTAATCTTTTTTGTCAAATATTTTTTCAAATGCATGGTAAACTGCCAAATGAAGTGCATCACCATGGTTCTGATTTTTAAGAAATTGAAAATATAATCTGGTATTTGATCTGTTTAAAGATTCTAATTTATGGTATAGTTCTTTAGCCTCTCTTCCCATTATTTTACCTTCTTTGCCTACTGCAATATAAATTGTTTTTTGATCAGCGTATGTCTTGGGTTTATATTTTAATAAAGATTCATTTCCCCACCAAAGACTAGGGCTAACAATGATATAGTTATTGAATAAGTCAGGGTATTTAAATAAAATTTCTGTTGCTAATAGTCCGCCAAGAGATTGTCCGATCAGCGTTTTTTCTGAATTTACCTTATATTGATCTTTAATAAAAGGTTGTAACTCAGAAGTAATAAATCGTATGAACTGCTCAGATTTTCCGGCAGTTGGAAACTGTTTTTGATGCTCTTTTATAATTGATTTAAAGGTGTAATCCCTTTTACGATCAATATTTGCTATTCCAACCACAATTGTTTCAGGTATCATGTTGATCCATGAAAATGAACCAAATTGAACCAAGCCAGATATATGAATAAAGTCTTCATCTTTTGATCCGTCTAAAAGGTAAATTACGGGATATGTTTTGCTTGAATCTTTCGAATAATTTAGTGGCAGATAAATATTTAAGATTCGATCTTCATTTAGTATTGTTGATCTTAGAGTTATTGTTTCACCAATACTAAATGATTTTTTGGTTTTTATTTTCGGAAGGTTTTGGGCAACAAGTGAATAATTAATCTGAATAAAAACACCAAAGAGTAAAATCAATTTTAAATACTTCATTTACAGACTGTTTATAATAAATTGTACCCTCGCTAGGAATCGAACCTAGATCTAAAGTTTAGGAAACTTTTGTTCTATCCGTTGAACTACGAGGGCAGTAAATCAGGCTTTTAGGTAATGCATTTTAAATGTTGAAACATAAAGCTAAAAATTTCAGAGGCGCAATTTAATCAATTTTGAATAAAATGTGGATAGTTTGGTGGCTATCTTTTATTAGATTTTTTTTAATCATTGGTTGAAGTAAAAATTGATAATTTTAGGACTTTGTTTATTTTTTAGGTAGATTTAATTTCAGTTATGTAGATTTGTAAAAATTCATTTAAAGATTTATTATCAAAGCAAGTTTTAAAAAATATATTTTACATTTTAAAGTCCCGGGAGGTACTTCACGAGGGGTTCTTCAAACCAAAACAACCTATTTTTTTAAAATAGAGACTAAAAAAAGTATTGGTATTGGTGAATGTGCTGTTTTTAAGGGTTTGAGTATTGATGACCGACCTGATTATGAAGAGAAATTAAACTGGTTATGTGCAAATATTCATTTGCAGAAAGATTTTTTATTACAAGAACTTATTGAGTTTCCATCTATTCAATTTGGGTTGGAACAAGCTTTGTTATCCATTAAAAATCAGGATCCTTTTCAGTTATTTTCTTCTGAATTTACTAAAGGAACAGATGCTATTTCCATCAATGGTTTGATATGGATGGGGGATAAGTCATTTATGCAAAAGCAGATCAAGGAAAAGCTAAAAACTGGGTTTACAACAATCAAATTAAAAATTGGAGCAATTGATTTTAAAATAGAATTAGATCTTTTAAAAAGTATTAGAAAAGAGTTTTCAGCAAAAGAAATAGAACTCAGAGTTGATGCAAATGGTGCTTTTAAACCTAAAGAGGCTTTAGAAAAATTAAAATTATTGTCTGATTTCCAATTACATTCTATTGAACAACCTATCAAAGCAGGTCAATGGAATTTGATGGCTGAATTATGTAAAACAACACCTCTTGCTATTGCTCTGGATGAAGAATTGATTGGTGTATTAAATCGTTCTGATAAAGAAAAAATGATGCAGTTTATCCACCCTCAGTATATTATTTTAAAACCAAGTCTGATAGGAGGAATTCAGGGTGCAAATGAGTGGATTGATTTAGCCACAACTTTAGGCACAGGCTGGTGGATCACCTCTGCTTTAGAAAGTAATATTGGTTTAAATGCTATTGCACAATACACTTATACATTGAAAAACAAAATGCCACAGGGATTGGGAACCGGGAGTTTGTTTACCAATAATATCACCTCACCTTTGAAAGTTGAAAATGGAAAACTATATTATGATATTGCAGAAAAGAATCAGTGGGATATTTCAACTTTAAATCTTTAATCAATTCATATGAATTTTATTCAACAGGCATATAAGGGAAAGAATGATTGGTGGAGGTATTTAGTGACCATGCTAATGGTTTTTAGTGGCTGGCAACTTTTTGGTATGATTCCATTGTTTATGGTTGCTTGGTCCAAAGTTAATAGCATGGATGAGTTGCTTATGGCCTCACGGGATGCTTTTTCAGGTATTGGTATCAATTCAAGTTTATTACTTTTTGTTATTATTTTATCCTTTTTATTTGGCTTGATTGCTTTGTTGTTTTCAATAAAATATCTCCATTTAAGAAAGATTAAAACTTTGATTACCGCCAGAAAAAAAATTGATTGGAAACGTATGTTTTATGGATTTTCTCTTTGGTTTTTGATCGCCACAGCAATGATTGCTGTAGATTATTATTTGAATACCGAACATTATATTTGGAATTTTAAATTGATTCCATTTGTCATTTTGCTGTTGGTTTCCTTTCTTTTTATGCCTTTTCAAACAAGTTTTGAAGAACTTTTATTTAGAGGATATTTTATGCAGGGTCTTGGAGTAACTTTTAAAAATGCAGCAATTCCATTAATGGTTACCTCTGTAATTTTTGGGTTATTGCATGGTTTCAATCCAGAATTTGATAAACTGGGTCCCATGGTGATGATTTATTATATTGGTACCGGCTTATTGTTTGGTATCACCACCTTAATGGATGATGGTACTGAATTGTCTTTAGGAATGCATGCGGCAAATAATATAGTAGCTTCCATTTTTGTTACCATGAACTGGACAGCTTTTCAAACGGATGCATTATTTGTAGATACATCAGAACCATCCTTAGGTTTGGAAACTTATATTCCGGTTTTTGTGATTTACCCAATTGTACTTTTGATTTTATCAAATAAATATGGCTGGAAAAGCTGGAAGCAAAAATTATTTGGTAATGTTGGTGAACCAAGCGTGATAGATTATGAAGAATAATACTTTGCATAGTAATTTCAAATTAAATGGTAAACATTTTGATTCAGAAAATGATTTGCTTCATTTTGTAAAGAATCACTTGAATCATGTTTATATATTTTTATCTGAATGGTTTGATGATTCTAATTTTGTAACTGTATCTACTTCCGGTTCAACCGGAAAACCAAAAAAGATACAACTCAGGAAAGAATTTATGGTAAATTCTGCAAAAGCTACCGGTGATTATTTTGATTTAAATAAAAATACCAGAGCGCTGATTTGTTTACCTGTGGAGTTTATTGCCGGTAAAATGATGCTGGTGAGGTCAATGGTTCTGGGATGGGATGTTGATTTGATTAGTTCGGATGCCTATCCCCTGAAGGGAATTAAAAAGAATTATGATTTTTCGGCAATGGTTCCATTACAGTTGTATAATTCACTGGAACAGATAGATAAAATAGAAAAAGTGATTGTTGGAGGAGGGGAAGCATCTGTAGATTTACAGTCAAAAATAAAAGAATTGCCAACAAAAATATTTGCGACCTACGGAATGACAGAAACCATTACCCATATTGCTGTAAAACCTTTGAATAGTGCAGCAGGTTTCATTCAGGGAAAAGATTATTTTCAAACGCTTGATAAGGTTGTAATACGAAAGGACAACAGGGGATGTCTTGTGATTAATGCTCCCAAAGTGACAGACGAAATTATTATAACCAATGATCTTGTTGAAATAATATCTGAAAATCAATTCAAATGGCTCGGAAGATATGATCATATAATTAATTCAGCAGGTATCAAATTGATTCCGGAACAAATAGAGCAAAAGCTTTCAAAAATTGTCAAACAACGTTTTTTTGTTGCTGGTAATCCGGATGATGTGCTTGGTGAAAAATTAATTTTGATTGTAGAGGGAGAAATACAGGAAGATCTTGCTTCTCAAATTTCTAAATTGAAAACTTTGAGTAAATATGAAGTACCAAAAAATATTTACTCAATAGAACTTTTTGCAGAAACAGAGACAAAAAAAATCCAGCGTCAAAAAACACTGGAATTATTACTTTAAGATCTTAGTTTTTATTATTGTTTCCAACAACAATAACTTGTTTTATTGAAACAGGCTGACCATTTACAGTAAAACCTTCCAGGCAAATTTCATATGTGCCATTGATGTCAGACGTGAAAAATGTAATAATTTCTTCTTTATTGTTTAAAGGTAAGTCAGGAATCCATAACAATTGTCTTCTAAAATCAGGAATTCTATCTAATTTAGTATTGTCATTATAGGTTTGGTTAAAATACTTTTTTAAAGCAAGAGGTTTTGATAGTTCAATATTTTTAATAGCCTCATTTGTCAAAGTATTTTTATAATTTCCTTTAAAAGTATGAATAGAAATAATACCTTCAAATAATTTAGAACCATACATATACATATCTTCTACAACACTAATTGATTTGATCTTAAAAGTATTGAAATCAATTAGTTCTGTTTGATCCTGAATCAAATTACCATCAATCAAAACCAAAGGAGATAAACCGGTTTCGATTTCTTTACCATAAATACGAACATGAAATACAAATTTACCATTTCTTTCACGAGAATAGATTTCTGGAATAATTTCAATAAATGTTTCCTTTATTGTTTTAAATCTGGTATAGTCATCCAGATCATAAGTTTTGGCTTTATCAAAATAAAATGGAGATATATTTTCAATGTTTGTAAAACTATCTAATTTTTTTCCAGAATATGCATTTTCAATTTGATTGGCAATGCTATGGTTTAAAATAAGATCTTTTTCCTTTTTGGATATTTTAAAATCATAAAATTTTAAAGTCTCATAATTGATAACAGAAGAGTTGTTAGAAACTAATTTATATCTGTCTCTTTCTTTATCCAGAATTTGAATTGTTGCATTTTCATTTTCATATTTTTTATCAATATTAAAATAATAGATGCCCTTTTTATTGGTATTTGCAATTTTAAAAATATAATTTTTACCGGGTATTGAAAGAGCAACTTTTATATTGTTTATTGGTTTACCGGTTTCTTTTGAAATTACTTTGCCATCAAACAATTCGCCTCTTAACTCTGGTAAATACCAGATTGTTTTATCAACAGTTAGGTTACTTGTTTTTTGTACAGAAGTATTTATATAAGACGTAGCAGTACTTTTATCAGGTATTTGAAGTTTATCTATTTTTCGAACTGAAATTGAATAGTTCCCGAATGAAAAAGGGTCTTTTAAAGCTTTTATTTTTAGAGTAACTTTTTTGCGATTTGAGTAATACGGCGAATTTAACTGTAGTTTGATGATATTGCTTGTAGTTTGTTGTATTTCAATTGGTTTAGTGCTCTTTTTTGATGAAAAAACAGAATCATTTGAAACAGATATATCTGCTTTTAACAGGGATTTTGGATTTTCCTGAAAAGGATTTATAATACTGATATCGTTTTGATAGAAGTTTGCCAGATCCATATTTCGCATCCACTGTGTGTAGGCAATCAATTTATAGTTCCCAGAAGGAAGAGAAGCAGGAACAAAAAAATCACCCTGCCCCATGCCGTATTGTAGTTGTATTTTATGCTTAAAGACTTGTTTTTTTTCACTATTTATCAATTCAACATAGGCAATTTTACTAAACTTACTCAGGTTATTCGTTTCATTATTCAGGCAATAAACTTTGTAATATAAATATTCACCGGTTACTAAAAAAGAGGTATTGTGATGAACAAAGATTCTTTCCTGAGAAATATTTTCTTGGCTAAAAGTTAAATAGCTGAAATTCAAAAAAATAATAAGTATAAAAAGTGTTTTTTTCATTATAATTATTTTAATCTTCCCAAAAATCTGGTTTAATGTTGGATCCCAGAACGGTACAATCTCCACAAGCTCTTCTCACTAAATCATATGGTCCTTCACCTTCTTCAGGTTCTAAATTTACCCCATAATATTTTGCCTGACCACTTGAAATAATATATGTAAGGTTGTTTTCCTCTCCTTTTGGAGGAGGAGGGCTACCCTTACCTGTTGAAAATATGGTGCAATCTTCAAAGTAAGGAGGGACTGGTTCGTTTGGGAAAATATCATAATAGTTAAAATATAATCTCTTTGAGCTAACAGATGATAATTCGAAAAAACCAATTACCTTTTCGTTTAGATCATCAACTGAGAAAATATTACCCGTAATAAAACCAGGTTGGTTTTGAAAAAAAGCATCACCCGACCCAGAAAGTTTTTTAATGGTTTTATAGTAAGTATAGGCTTCTAAGGATTGAATATATTGTTTTACCAATATGCTATATCGCGTTGTGATAATTGGATTCTCTATGGAAATTCTTCTTATGTTATATTTGCTTACTCGATCTTCAGATAAATGATTGGTTTCAGTTTGAATGATATCATTAGATAAGACTGAATTGTAACAAACTTGTTCTTCTTTTGTTTTAGGAACAAAATATAGTTCATATGTAGGAGAAACAACAAGATCTTTTGGCGACCAATAAGGAGCAACGATTTTATATGTTTCTACATATTCGTAGCGATAATATCCCGAATTCCCTGTAGGGTCATAACTATCAATTAAAATAGAGACTCCATCATTACCATCAGCATCAGTTTCTCTTACAGGATAAAGATTATCAATTTTAGTAATACCAGGGAGCTTTTCTTTTTTTGAGTTGTATGTTTTACCATTCTTAGTTGTTATGAATAATTGATACTCTATATCAGAC
>VAPK010342504.1_pt1 | contig 34112 bp, 24 predicted proteins | sample 3395031 | NCBI WGS metagenome assembly VAPK01 (sample SAMN08290443, study PRJNA428436) | hydrothermal vent metagenome | isolation source: Deep-sea hydrothermal vent chimney 1 | place: Pacific Ocean: Juan De Fuca Ridge
CCTGTCGCCCGACTTGCCTCACCAGAATGTGATTGGTGAGCCAATGCGTCGCGATACCGCGGCTGCGGTTGCCCTAGCTTGTGCTGTGGTCTCCGCTCGCGACTCAGAAGCGGTGTTTTGTGTGTTGACCGCCGACCATGTCATGGGTGATCTGGAGCGCTTTAGAAATACGCTTCGCTCGGGCATGGCCCTGGCGAAGTCCGAATCGGTCCTGGTCACCATTGGCATCACTCCGACCGAGCCAAGCTCGGCCTTTGGCTATGTGGAAGCTGGGGAAAGCCTTGACCTAGCTGAAGAAATCGTTGGCGACGTTGCCTTCAGTCATGTGACCCGCTTCGTGGAGAAGCCTGATCGACAGACCGCGGTGAGCTATCTCGAGTCAGGCAAGTTCTCGTGGAACTCCGGAATGTTCATCTGGTCCGTTGAGGCGCTTGCTGAGGCATTCCGGACTCACCAGCCAGAGCTGGCCGACATGATTGATGCGCTGGTTCCCGTGGTCGATACCGACCTGTTTGCTCAGGCATTAGCTGCGCAGTTTGAGCCGTTGGAGAAGATTTCCATTGACTATGCCTTGATGGAGAAGGCCAACAATATTGTGATGGCAGAAGGCACCTTTGCCTGGGACGACGTTGGCAGCTGGCCCGCGGTTGGTGAGCATCTGCCTGCCGACGAGGCCGGGAACGTGAGCGTTGGCGACGTTGTTGCCCTCGATGCGATCAAGAATATTGTGCTTTCCGAGGGCCGACTGACCGCTCTCATAGGAGTGGAAGACCTCATCGTGGTTCATGCCGGCGACGCCACATTGATCTGTCCCAAGGACCGAGCTCAAGATGTGAAGAAGGTTGTCACCATTCTTCGAGAGAACCCCGACTGGGCTCGCTTCCTCTAGTTTTCTCGTACTGGCACCGGTAGAGCACGCTCCAGCGTGCTCTACCGGTGCCAGCAGGGAATAACTGCCGCTATCCGTCGGCGGGAGTCCCCAGACCCAGACCTAGAGGCCGGAGCTGATCTGGTCCAGGACCAGGACGGCGTTGCCAAGTTCTCGAGATCCGTCCCAATCAACGTGCGCTTCAATGCGCCACTCGTGGTGTTGCTCGGGGTCATCCAGAATCTGGGTTACCCGGCCGGTTGAAGCATCAAAGATATGGAGCTTGGCGTTTCTTGCGTCGGTATCGACTCCGATGGAATCGTAGGTTTCCCAGTAGTCCGCCATGACCTGAACCACCGAATCGATGGAGTCAAAGCCCGATTCTTCGCTGCCAGCATCGGCCAAGGTCATGTATTGCTGGCGGAAGGCAAGAAGCTGTGCCCATTGGAAGACCCGATTGCGAACCATGACTCGAAAGGCCCGCTCATTGGTGGTGATGTCATCGGGGTCGATGCCAGGACGGGTGACCGGGCTCGCTGCTTCGTCGCCCTCATTCGGGTTCTTCATCCGCTCCCACTCATCAATCAAGCTGGAGTCGACCTGGCGAACGAGAGCACCCAGCCATTCGATGATGTCGTCCAGATCATCGGTCTTGGCCTCTTCGGGAATGTTCTGTTTCAGGCCCTTGTAGATGTCTGACAGGTAGCGAAGCACAACACCTTCGGAACGCTTCAGTCCATAGTGATTGACATAGTCGGTGAAGGTCATAGCTTTCTCGAACATGTCCCGAACAATGGATTTCGGTCGAACATTGTCGCCGCCGACCCACGGGTGTTTCGCCCGGAAGATGTCGAAGCTGGTGTAGAGCCATTCCTTGTTTGGGCGGGGAGGCTCGACCTCGTTGAGGCGTTCCATGCGCTCCTCGTACTCAATTCCTCGAGACTTCATGTCAGCCATGAGCGCCGACTTCAAGTAGTTGACCTGAGCAGCAACAATGACCCCAGGATTCTCCTGAACCGACTCGATGATGGTCACAATGTCCAGAGCGTGTTGGAGATCGTCATTGATGACATCACCGAAAGCAGTTCGTTGTTCGGGGGCGACTCGGGTCAGCTCAGCCTGCGCCTCGGTCAGGTCGAAAGTAGTCTCTTCAGCGAAGGATCCGTCCTCGGCTTCTTCGATCTCGGCTTCTTCGTCCTCGACCAGCGGGTGCTCTGCAACATCATCGACCGTGTCGGTGAGATGTGTGTCGTCGGATGGCTCATCGTCGAACAGTCCCGCCAGATCGGAGAAGGCGTTGGAGGAGAGACGGTCCCTGTCCGGTTCTGGAATGGGATCCGGCGCCATGGCCTCGGTCGACTCCGACGCTTCATCGCTTGGGGAGGCCCAAGCCGTCTGGTTGCGTTCCGGCGGGGGCAACGGTTGGGGGGCACCAGCCCCATCCAGCTCCTCGATCGCTTCCAGGGCCCACAGTGACAGGGGCTGATGCAGGGCAAAGTCGTCCTGCAAGTCGAAGTTGACTCGCACCCGGCGGCCAAGATCATCACGGACCGCTGGGAACTCCAAGATCTGGGCCTCAACCAGTGATCGATAGATGGCAATGGAGCGGCGAATGTGGTCCCGCTGGCGGCGCCGCGGCTCATGATTGTCCGTCATCAGCCGCTGAACAGCGTTGCAACCGTCACTGCCGTCCTGTGCCGCGGGGCGGTCAAGCAGGCTCATCATCATCTGGTGATTCACTCGAAAGCTAGAGCGCAAGGCTTCCGGCTCGCCGTTAACCAGCTTGGTGAAGGTGTCCTCAGTCCAGTGAACATAGCCACGATCTGGTTGCTTCTTCTTGACTGGCTTCTTGGCCTTACGGCCGGCTGCGTTGGCCTTGGCCGCCGCTTTCTGCTCGGCTTGAATGTTCTCGACAATGTGGGGTGGGGCTTGGACCCATACCGTTCCTTGATCGTCATATCCCTTGCGTCCTGCGCGGCCCGCTATCTGTTGGAACTCGCGGTTGGATAGGGTCCGGGTCGATATCCCGTCGTACTTGCAAAGTTGGGTGAACAGCACCGAGCGGATGGGAACATTGACCCCGACTCCAAGGGTGTCAGTACCGCAGATGATCTTGAGCAGGCCGTCCTGTGCCAGCTTCTCCACCAGCAATCGATACTTGGGCAGGAGGCCAGCGTGATGAACGCCAATACCGCCGCGCAGGTAGCGAAGCAGATCCTTGCCAATGGGGGAGTCGAAGCGGAAGTTGCCAATGGCTGCCTTGATCTGGTTTTTCTCCTCCTTGGTTAAGGGATCAAGCGAGAGGAATCCTTGAGCGGCTTCGGTGGCTTCACGCTGGGTGAAGTGGACCAGATAGATGGGGGCCAGGTCGTGATCCAACAGGTCTTGGATGGAGGCGTGAAGAGTGGTTCGTCGGTACTCAAATTCCAACGGAACCGGCCTGACCCTCGACTGAACCAGTGAGGTTGGCCGACCGGTTCGTTTGGTGAGGTCTTTCTGGAAGAAGTCGGTTGCACCCAAGGTGGCGGACATCAACAAGAACTGGCAGTGGGGTAACTCCAACAGGGGCAGCTGCCAGGCCCAGCCCCGTTGTGGGTCGGCGTAGTAGTGAAACTCGTCAATGATGGCGATGTCGACGTCGGCTTGGTCCCCGTCGCGTAGGGCCCAGTTGGCCAGAATCTCTGCTGTGCAGCAGATGATGGGAGCATCGGGATTGACCGACGCATCGCCAGTAACCATGCCTACTCGTTCGGAGCCAAATTCCTGACAAAGAGCGAAGAACTTCTCCGAAACCAGCGCCTTGATCGGAGCGGTATAGACACTTCGCTTGCCTTGAGCCAAGGCAGCAAAATGGGCGGCCGCAGCCACCAGAGACTTGCCTGAACCCGTTGGTGTATTGAGGATGACATTGTTGCCACCCAACATCTCATAGATGGCCTCTTCTTGGGCGTCATAGAGCTGGATGCCCATCTCGGTTACATAGTTGACAAAGCCCTCCAGCAGTTCGTCCTCGCTGGCTGGCTCGTCGCCTTCCGTCGCTGGCAGGTTGGCAATGAGTGGCGGAAGTGAGGAAGCGGACAGTTGGTGGTCACAAGTCATTGGCTGAGGACCTCGCTACCGGAACAGGTCATCGGCTGGCGAGCGAACCACGTCAGCCACTACGCCCCCGGGTCCAAACCAGGCCGGGTCGACTCCTCGAATCAGAGCAACGGCAATGCCATCGGACTTGCCTCGTACCAGCTCAGCAGCACCAGCCAACTCATCGACGATGCAAACCTCGGTCACATGGAGTTCTCGGCCAACGGCGTCATCGGTTCCTCGCAGGTCCAAGATCGGCATGATTCCGGCACATCCCAGCGCTATGTCGGTTAGGCCTCGGCGCCAAGGTCGGCCAAAGGTGTCGGCCACGATGACCCCTACGTTGACTCCCAGGCGTCCAGCGATGGCGTCACGAATTCGAATGGCAGACCGGTCAGAATCATCGGGTAGGAGGGCGGCGACGCCAGGGGCCATGTTTGAGCGATCGATGCCAGCATTGGCACAGATGTAGCCGTGCTTTGTCTCGCTGATGATCAACTCGCCCCTTCGGCGGACCACCCGGACTGACTCGCGCAGGACGAGCGGCTTGTGAGATAAGGGGTCATCGGGATCGACCTGCTCCAACTTGTTCTCGGCCTTGGACACCACCTTCTGACTGACGATGAGCACATCGTGGTCCTGCAACTGTTCTGAAGACTCAGCCAAACTTGATTGACAAGCTTCGATAATGAGTCCAGCTAGATCGTCACCAGGGACGATCTCAGGGAGTCCAGGGATCGGAATAATCTCCAGGCGGGGCGACGACATAGAAGCACCCTATATGGCGTCCCGGTGACCGGGATCACCAGCCAGCACAGTCTCGGCCAGGGCGATCGTGATTTCCTGGTTTGACATGATGGTATTTGTCACGATGGGAGTGACGCCAAGCTCATCTATGCCAGAAGCGAGTTCAGCATCGATTGTGTCAATGACCAGTGACCCAATCAGATTGCGGTACCACTCAGCCACCCCGGTTACCGAGGATTGGCGTCCGAGTTCACGCAGCAGGCGATCGGCCGGTCCCTTCAAGGCTTTGCCCCCAATGATTGGAGAAACAGCGACCACATCCGCCCGTCGTCGCTTCAGCATTTCGGTAATTCCAGGGACGGCCAAGACAGGGTCGATTGAGACAACCGGGTTGGACGGAGCAATGACGATTCGATCAGCCAGCTCCAGTGCTTGCAGTACTCCAGGCGCAGGATTGGAGGCAACTGCACCTTCGAAGCGGACTGCTGAGACCACAACATCATGATGGAGACGAACAAAGTACTCCTGGAAGGTGATCTCACCCTCCACCTCGGTGCTGACATGAGTCCGAAGACGGTCGTTGGTGACGGGCAGGACCTGAAATCTGATCCCCCAGGCCTTGACGATCTCGGCCGTCACCGTTGCCAGGTCAGCGCCCTCTGACAGCCGTTGGGTCCGGAACAGATGGGTGCCAAGGTCTCGATCGCCGAGTCCGAACCAGTCAGCCCCTCCGTAGCGACCGACCATCTCCATGGCCTGCCACGACTCCCCCTCAAGACCCCAGCCCCGTTCACGAGAGACGGCATCGGCCAGGGTGTAGGTGATGGTGTCAAGGTCGGGTGAGATGTGGAGCCCGTGCAAGTTCATGTCGTCGCCGACATTGACAATGGCCGTCAGGTCTGCGTCGGGAACAACAGCTGTCATTCCTTTCAGCAGCTTGGCCGCACCGACACCGCCACAAAGTACAGCAACTCTCATGATTGGGTTCTCAGTACTCTGCTCGTGTCAGACAAGACCTTACTCAGACCGCATTTCGCTGATTGCGGGCGACCATCTCCAGATCAGAATCGACCATCATTGTGACCAGTTCCTTGAAGGAGGTCTTCGGAATCCAACCAAGCTTTTCCTTGGCCTTGGTCGAATCACCAATGAGGAGGTCGACCTCGGCTGGGCGCATGAAGCGTTCATCCTGCACAACATGGTCATGCCAATCGAGACCGGCATGGCTGAACGCAATGTCACAGAACTCTTCAACAGAGTGGGTCTCACCAGTCGAGATCACGAAGTCTTCGGCCTTGTCTTGTTGGAGCATCAGCCACATCGCTTCGACATAGTCGCCAGCGAAGCCCCAATCTCGCTGCGGGTGCAGGTCGCCGAGCGTCAGCGTGTCGAGCAGGCCGAGCTTGATTTGGGCCACGTGATGAGTGATCTTGCGGGTTACAAACTCAAAGCCACGGCGAGGGCTTTCGTGATTGAACAAGATGCCGCTGGACACGTGCATGTCGTAGCTCTCGCGATAGTTGATGGTGATCCAGTGGCCGTACACCTTGGCGACGCCGTAGGGGCTACGGGGATAGAACGGGGTGGCTTCGGTCTGGGGAACCTCCATGACCTTGCCAAACATCTCCGACGAGGAAGCCTGGTAGAGGCGGATGCTGGGATCAGTGCGGTGTACTGCATTCAAGAGTCTGGTGACACCAAGGGCGGTGGTCTCACCGGTCAGGACCGCCTGCTGCCAAGACGTTGGCACGAAGGACTGGGCCGCCAGGTTGTACACCTCCTCTGGCTTGGTGCGGCTGATGACATCGGTCAGAGAAGCTTCATCCAACAGGTCACCTTGGATGATCTCGATATCGTCTTGGATTCCGGCAATTCGCTCAAAGTTGATGGTGCTGGAGCGGCGAACCATCCCACTCACGTGGTAGCCCTTTTCCAGCAGAAATTCGGCTAGGTAGGAGCCATCCTGGCCTGTGAGTCCAGTGATAAGTGCGCGTTTGCTCATGAGATCTGTACCTGTTCGTTTGTAGAAGTTGTGAGTCGTTGTCTGGCGTCAGCCAAAACATCGGCGAGAGTGTCGGAAAGGTCGATGGATGGTGACCAGCCGGTGTCGGCGCTGAGCTTGGCGTGGCTGCCAAGCAGGACCGGAAGCTCGACCGGCCTCAGGAAGGCGGGATCGATTTCGGTCGTGATGTCGACTGAGGAATGGGCAATGAGGTGATCAAGGATTTCTTGCATGGAGATTGTGGCGCCGGAGCAGACATTGTAAATCTCGCCTGGTCTTCCCTGAAGTGCCAACAGGCGGTAGGCCTTGACAACGTCTCGGACATCGGTGAGGTCGCGCCGTGCGCTTAGGTCGCCGTGGGCAACCGTGCCGCCACCGGTCAATTCACAGCGAGCGACACGGTCGGCAAAGGCCGAAACCGCGAACTGTACGGACTGACCACGCCCGATGTGGTTGAATGGCCTGGCAATGACGACGTCAAGGTCCCAGCCCCGCACATACTGCTGAGCAATAGCTTCGGCCGACTGCTTGCTTGCACCATAGGGAGAGCTCGGCTGAACCGGAGCATCCTCGGTTAGTGGAAGATTCGCGGGATCGACGGCTCCGTAAAGGTCGGCACTCGAGATGACAAGAACTCGCTCGACGCCGCCGAGCCTTGCTGCTTCCAGGACGTTCAGTGTTCCCTCAGCATTGACTCGTTGGGTCATCATCGGCGAATTCCATGACGATCCAACGTCGCTCCACCCGGCAAGGTGGTAGATGACCTGAGGCTTGATGGAAGAAACAAGGTCAATCCAACCCTGAGCATCCAGTAGATTTGGGCCTGTGGCCAAGTCGGTGCCGACAGGATCATCGCCGGCCTCGCTCAGGTGGTCTGCGAGGTGGGGGCCAACGAATCCGTCGGCTCCGGTAATCAAGGCTCGCCCGGTCGAAACCTGACCCGACGCGACCTGAGACGATGATGAGTGGCTGGCTGGAGTCACGGTGCGACATGTTAGCCCTAATTGGGACAGTGCGATGAAAGCCAGTGACATGAGATCAGCGTCCGCAGAGTTGATGAGGACGGCACGGTGGATGGAAGGTGAGCTGAGAGTTGTGATTGGTGAGGGTGGATCCCCCAGGACAGGTGAAACAACCCAGTAGTTAGGCGAATGTGGACGCCGAGGGTGTCAAACAATCATGAGGAACACGACTACTCTGAGGGACCCGTGACCGAACCTACGTCGCCTCCCTCGTCACCAGAGCCTGACAATCCACCAGCCACAACCGTGGAGGACTCTCTTGCTGACCCGAACACTGCGAACTCTGCCCTTGGAGGCGACGCGGGTATTGACGACGCGGGTATTGACGTGGCGCAGAATACTGCCGTCGCCGACGGTGATGCCCCAGCTGTTGTCGCCATCGTTGTCGCCACCAATCCCGGGGATGGCTTTGCCGAGTCGTTGGCCTCCCTAGCTGCCCAGGACTACGCCAACTTCTCGGTTCTGGTGGTTGACGCCGCTGACGGTGACCCGATCGCTGAGCAAGTGGCCGCGGTAATTCCCGATGCGTACATCCACCGGGTCACTGGTGCTCCGGGATTTTCCGCCGCCGCCAATCAGGCCATGACCCTCATATCGGGCGCAGCCTTCCTCCTGATATGTCATGACGACGTTGCCCTCGATGCCCGCTGTACCTCCACCCTCGTTGAGGAGCTCTACCGTTCCAACGCGGGCATTGTCACCCCGAAGGTGGTGCAGTGGGAAGATCGGAGGCGACTGCAACAAATTGGGCGTTCGTCGGATCGTTTTGGTGTGCAAATCGATCTGGTTGAGCCTGATGAATTTGATCAGGAGCAATACGATTCTGTTCGCGATGTCTTTGTGGCTCCGACCGGGGTCCAACTCATCCGTACCGATCTCTTCACTGCCCTCAGCGGCTTTGATCCAGTGATCCACTCTCTGGGTGAAGACCTGGATTTGTGTTGGCGAGCCCATCTAGCCGGGGCCCGAGTGATGACTGTTCCGGCGGCACGAGCCCGTCATCTGAACCAGCACGCCGAGTTTGGCTCTGTTGATGAACGGCGCCAGCTTTTGGGGCGCCATCGGCTTCGAACGCTCCTTGTGGTCTCTGGTCGGTATTCCCTCTTGACCCACGTACCGATAGCACTGTTGTTGTTGCTGCTCGAAGCCGTCTACGCCCTGCTCTCTGGCCACAGGCCTCAAGTCCGAGCCGCACTTGGGGCAATCAGCTGGAACGCGGCCCGGTTGGATGAGGTTCGGGAGCGACGCCGCATTGTTCAAGTGACCCGAAAGGTATCAGACCGAGAGATCCACGCCCTGCAGGTCGGGGGCTCGGCTCGAGTCAGTCAATACTTCCGCAAGCAGTTCGGCACACGCCAGGATCGCTTGTCGAACATGGTCGGCTCGGTTCGGGAATCCCTCGCCAACCAAGACAGCACCGTCGATCGAGACGGCATGGTGATAGCGGCAATCTTGCTGGTAGTCCTGTTCTTTGGGGGACGAAATCTGGTAGCTGGCGGATTTGTTCCCGTTGGCCAAGTACCCCTCCTTCCCAGCGCAGGAACACTGCTGAGTGAGTGGCTTGGAGGCTGGCGCAGCGCGGGCATGGGTGGTCCCGGAAACGCACCGACCGCGCTTGTTGTGCTCGGAATCTTGCGAGCCCTCTTCTTCTGGGCTCCAGGGCTTCTCAACTGGTTGCTGCTCTTTGGTCCCGTTATTCTTGGTGGACTAGGAATGTGGCGACTCCTGCGGCCATTCGACAGCCTACGCGCCAGCTCGTTGGCCACGCTGGCATACGTGTTCAACCCGGTCATGGTGGCGGCGATGTCCGCAGGACGTTGGGACGCTCTCATCGTATTTGCCGGTGCGCCGACTCTCGTCGGGTCAATTCTCAAAACTCAAGGTCTCGCGCCCTATGGCGCAGTGGGAGGCCCTGGCGGGCCAGGAACCGTCAAACGAGATCTGCCAACCCGATTGCTTCGACTTGGACTTCTTGTGACCTTGTTGGTCACCTTCGTACCAGCCTCAATCCCCCTGGCACTGGCCGCCGTCATGGCGGTGATCATTGGCTCACTGTTGATTGTTCGCACCGCAGGAATGCAACGACTCATCCTGGGAGCTGGAGTCGTGGTCATTGTCCCGGTTGTCTTGCACCTGCCATGGACGGCTGATGTCTTGTCACGACTGTCATGGGAATGGCTTGTTGGTCCACCGTCTGCGGAAAGCCAGTTTGACTCCCTGGCCGACCTGATGCGCTTTTCGCCAAGTGGAGACCCATCGGTACTCGTCCTCGGCCTGCTCCTAGCTGCCGCCGTATCGCTTGTTATCGGGCGTGGCCGAAGGTTTGATATTGCTGTTATTGGCTGGACGTTGGCACTTGTTTCCTGGTTTGGCTTGTGGCTCGAGCGCCGTGGAGTCCTGCCGTTCACGTTGCCAGCTCCCGAGCTCGTCCTCGTCTTGGCCGCGGTGGGATTGGCTCTTGCCGTAGGCGTCGGTGCAAGGTCAGTAGAGATCGACTTGCGTACCCATCGCTTCGGATGGCGACAAGTTTCGGTTCTTACCGGTGTGGTCGGGCTTGTCGCGGTCTCATTGCTCGGATTCTCCGCTTCGCTCGGTGGTCGCTGGGGTCTTCCAACCCACGACTATGGTTCATTCACTGCTGAACTGGAGGGCCGTCACGAAGGGCCGACCAGGGTCTTGTGGCTTGCTCACCCGGCAGTTTCTCCTGTTGATACAGAGCAGTCACCGGGTGGTGTGCATTTTGCTGTGACCGATGGTGCAGAACCAAGCGTCCTGAATCGGTGGGTCCCCAGTGGCTATGGCGCAACGTCGGAGATTGGCAATCGCCTTGATCTCGCTGCTCGTGGAGAAACCGTCCGGCTTGGTCGCCTCTTGAGCCTCTATGGGATCGACTTTGTTGTCGTGGTAAACCAGCTGGCTCCGGCGCCCTATGAGGGCCACGTCTTCCACCCGGATGACAAGCCGGCCCAAGGAGTGGTGCTCGCTCTGCAAAGTCAGCTTGATTTGGAGCGCCTGGCCGGCATACCCAGCCTGGTCGTTTACGAGAACGGGGCCTCTGCTGGGCCGGCCGTTGCCAATGTCGACCTCGGCGGGGTCTCGTCGACATTAACTGACCAACTCTCGGTTGATCTGGCTGCAAGCACCCGGGCAGACCTGGAAGTTGAGGCTTCTGGTCGGTGGCACGGAACGACTATCGACGCCGAACAGCTCTGGATCGCTGTTGATGGCCGCGGCTGGGCTTCCTCGAACGGCAACAAGGTCTCGGTGACTCAGGCTGGCATGCTCATGGTCGAGCCAGCTACCGGGGCAGCCCTTGACTCAATCGATCTGAGATATGGCGAAAGCGGTTACCGCCGGATCGCCCTGGTTTTGCAAGCCGTCTTGGTTGTCCTGGCCTTCCTGCTGGCTCAGACCAGAAGTGGAGAAGCACAATGATCCGTTGGACAACCATTGCCGTTCTCCTTGGATCACTGGTGGCTGGGGTCTTGTTTGACCGGGTTGAGCACAGCGACATTCCGACCGATCCTGAGCTGGAAACAGCCATTGTGACTCCCGTTCTGAGCGAACCTGCCCTACACAGCTCAGACTGGTATTGCCCCGTCGGCTCGACCAGCGAGAACGGATTCGCCACCCATACGGTGTATGTCAGCAACCTGTCTGACCAGCCAGCCCTGGCCACGGTGGAGACCTTGACTGAGGCCGGTCCGGGATCAGCCCTTCGGGTGGATCTGGCTCCACGAACAACTGAGGTCATCGATCTAGCCACATTGGCTGTTGGAGACTCCGTTGCTGCGATTGTCGAAGTCACTGGTGGTGAAGGTGTTGTCGGGCATCGAGTGGTTAGCGCTACTGGAGTGGCCGAGGGCCCTTGTTCAACGGCTACCGCCGGACAATGGTTCTTTGGGGGTGGAGTCACGACCCGCGATACTCACTACTACCTCTCCGTCATGAACCCTTCTTTGAATGCAATCGTCTTTGGGGCGATATTCCACACCGATACTCGAATTCGAGAACCTAAAGACCTTGAGTCACGAGTCGTGGCCGCCAAGTCGGTTCTGCTGATTGATGTGACCGAATTTGTTGCCAGAGAACCCCTTGTTGCCGCGGAAATTCGGACGGTTCAGGGACATGTTGTAGTCGAACGGCTGCAGACTTTTGACGGCACGCTTGGACCTGTTGGTGCGTCGTTGCAGCTGGGCGTTACCGATCCCAAGACCCAGTGGACCTTCGCTTCGGGGTTGTTGACCGAGACAAGCGACAACCGGCTAGCGATCACGAATCCGACAGAGGTGACGGCCGAGATCGACCTGTTCCTTGACCCTGCTGACCCTGCTGACTTGTTGTCCTATGGCTTGCTGCCTCGTGAGTTGTCGATTGCCCCGGGTCGAACGATCTTGATTGACCTGGATCAGGCTGCGGCTGAGGTTGGGCTCATCTTGCCCTACGAACTTGGTATTCGTGTTGTTTCGGCCAATGGGACTCCAATCGTGGCCGAACGTTGGCACCTCAGTCCCGCCATTGATGAGTCGCTCATCGGGGCTGGCGGAGACAATGCCCGAATGAAAACCCTGGTCCGCCAAGACGGTGAGTCCGACGAGATTCCCGTCGAAGAACTTGCAGGCCTCGAATCCGAACTATCCTTGTTGCAGCCAATACCTGACCTTGGGGTAGCGATGACGCGGGGGGTTGAACAGTCTTCGACCCGCTGGGTAGTCCCGTGGGTGACTCTGGCACCTGATGGCGGAACCGCACTTGTCCTGTCTGCTGGTGAAGAGGGCGCCTCCGTCGAGGCCCGTCTCCTTGTTGCTGGCGAATGGCAACCTCCGATTCGGGCCATCGTGCAACCCGATGGCCGTGTTGTGCTGCCAATCACCTCGGCGGCTGAGGCCGCACCAATCGTCGTGACTGCAAGTGCACCCATCGTGGTTGAGGCTCAAGTAATCATCCCAGGCCAGCGCCATGATGTGGTGCCCGCCATTCCGACCCTGCCTCGCTAGGTCAGCGATTGCCCGATCCTGCTAGCCTCCTTCGACAATGGAACGCCTCGTTGTCTTGCTGGTTTTGACTGCCCTGGCCGTTGGGGTCTCTCTCCTGCTTCAGCGGCGACGACCAGAGGCTCCGACAGCTCCGTCCTATCGCGCACCAGTCCAGATTGATCGTGGCGATTTTGTTTCCCCGGACATCGCGACCCTGGTTGTCATGTTCACCTCGGTGACCTGCGACGGATGTGTCACCGCGTGGGACGTTGTGCGTGCTGTTGTCGGTGAGGCAGCCGCCACTGAGGGAGTGGCCATCCAGAAGATCGAGATCGAGCAGACGCCCGACCTCCATCAGCGCTACAAGATTGATGGCGTGCCAACAACTCTGATTGTTGATGGTCAGGGCGTTGTTTTGAGGTCGTACTTCGGTCCGCTGGACCAGGCGGAGATTGCTGACCAGCTGGCCTAGGACGCCGGAACGGGCTCGGTGGAACCAACAACTGGGCCAGAACGAGAGAGCTCGATCAGACGGTCAACTTCCTTGCCATCGACGGTCTCGTGTTCCAACAGGTTCCGAGCGACCAGGTCCAGTGCGCTGCGGTTCTCGGTCAAGACCGAGCGGCAACGATCTTCCATCTTCAGCAAGATTGCTTGGATTTCTTCGTCAATGACGCGGGCGGTCTCATCGGAGTATTCACGTCCCTCCATGAGAGAGTCTCCGAGGAAGACCTGGCCACTACCGCCCCAAGCCATTGGCCCAACCTTGGTGCTCATGCCCCATTCTTTCACCATCTTGGTTGCGGTTTCGGTGGCCTTCATCAGGTCATCGGATGCGCCGGTTGAACCCATCTGAAACACCAGCTCTTCGGCCATGCGTCCGCCGAGCATGACAATAAGGCGGTCCTCGATGTAGTCACGACGATAGATGTGGCGCTCGATTTCGGGCAACTGCATGGTCACGCCGAGAGCCATTCCACTGGGAATGATGGTGACCTTGTGAAGCGGGTCGGCATTGGGCAGCACCGCGGCACACAAGGCGTGACCAGCCTCGTGGTAGGCGACCGCTTCACGTTCTTGGGGACTAAGCACCATTGAGTCGCGCTTCACACCCATAAGGACACGGTCCCGAGCTTGGTCGAAGTGAGCAGCGCTGACTTCTTTTGCTCCACCGCGGACGGCAAACAAGGCAGCTTCGTTGACCAGGTTTGCCAGGTCTGCTCCGGACATCCCTGGTGTTCCGCGGGCGATGACGTCGACATCGACGTCATCAGACATCCGCTTGTGCTTGATGTGAACGTTCAGGATTTCTTTGCGGTCGTTGAGCTCGGGAAGAGGCACAACGACCTGGCGGTCAAAGCGGCCTGGTCGTAACAGGGCCGGATCGAGAATGTCTGGGCGGTTGGTTGCGGCAATCATGACGATGCCGACCGTCGCCTCAAACCCGTCCATTTCGGCCAGCATTTGGTTGAGAGTCTGCTCACGCTCGTCGTGGCCACCACCCATGCCTGCGCCGCGCTTGCGGCCGATTGAGTCGATCTCGTCGATGAAAATGATGGCTCGACCCATCTTGCGAGCTTCGTTGAAGAGATCGCGGACACGGCTGGCGCCGACGCCGACGAACATCTCCATGAAGTCTGAGCCCGTCACCGACAAGAAAGGAACCCCAGCTTCGCCAGCCACTGCTCGGGCGATGAGGGTCTTTCCGGTACCGGGAGGACCAACCAAGAGCACACCTTTGGGGATGCGGGCGCCGACCTCAGCAAACTTGGAGGGGTCTTTCAGGAAGTCGATGACCTCGGTGATCTCCTTCTTCACGTTGGCGTAACCAGCAACGTCGGAAAAGGTTGTGCCTGGTCGCTCCGACGAGTAGGTCTTGGCCTTGGACCGGCCAATGGACATGATTCCACCCATCTGGGACTGCTGGCGCTTAGCCATCCACCAGAAGAAACCAATGACAATCATGAAGGGAAGAAAAATCGGAAGCAAGGAAGCAAGGAGTCCAGGAGTGTTCGTGACCGGCTTGAGATCAACCTCTTGCCTGGCGAAGAGCCTTCGGTCAGCCTCGCTGAAGTCTCTCAGGCCCACTGTCTTGAGCTCTTCATCACCTTCGAACAGGATGTAGGTGATGTTGTAGTCTCTGTTGTCGAATTCTAGAGACTTGACCTCGCCGTTCTCGACTTGCTCAAGAAACTCGGTATAGGTTTTTTCTTCGCTGGTGTCCTGGTTGAGGTTCATACTGGCGACGAACAAGGTGATGATCAGGCCAACAACAATCCATGCCGACCAACGAGGCCAGGATCCGTCAGATTTACCAGGAATTTTTGGGTTTCGTCCCTCAGGCGGGGGAGGAGGCGTTGAGCCGTGTTCAGACATGTATCAATCCTAGGCGGTATCTGCAGAGTTCCAGGTCGGGTCCTTGGCTATCGTCTGCAGTGTGTCCAGCGGCCCCTCACATCCCCCATCTCCATTTCGGCGTTGGGGCCTGCCCGACGCCGCTTTTTGGTTTCTGGTTGCCCAGTTCGGTGGAGCCCTCGGCTATTTACTGTTCGTGAGCCCAGACCAGCCCGAGGCCCAGGCCGGTGTGCAAGAGGCGACGAGTCCGATTTCGCACACGACGATACCCATGCTCTTTCTGGCCTCAATCGGGATCTGGATCGGCTACGGAGCCGGGCCGCTCATTACCTCCCATTTCCGCGGCCGAGGACCGCTGGCTGATTACGGAGCAGAACTTCAGGCCAAGGATGTTCCCGTTGGCTTGTTGCTCGGAGCATTTACCCAGCTTGTTCTGGTCTGGATCTTGTATTGGCCGATCCTGCGCTGGTTGGTTGAGGATGAGCCTGGGCAGGCTGCTCGTGAGCTGACTAATCGGGTCGGTGGCCCGGCTGACGCGTGGCTATTGACCTTGATGGTGGCTGTAGCTGCTCCAATCGCCGAAGAACTGTTTTATCGAGGACTGCTTCTGGGTGCACTGCGGTTCCATTTTGGCGACTGGACATCGATTTTGCTGTCGGCCGGGATCTTCGCTGTTGTGCATCTGCAACTGCTGAACCTGCCCGGCCTTTTTATGTTTGGTGTTATTGCTGGCCTGCTTCGAGTCAGAACTGGACGACTTGGTCCCTCGGTTCTATTCCACGTTGGGTTCAACCTAGCAACCGTAGCCGTCCTGCTTGAGCCTTGGAACTGACGGTCATTGGCCCTTATTCGCTAGCCGTAGGGGCCGAGACTACACCTTGTGATTCTCGTGATCTTCCCTTGTCTTGACATTGAACGGCGGCGCGTCTGATGATGCGACCAACTGTGGCGGCGGTCGTACGCCGTACCAACGATCGTGATGACCTTCGAGCAGCGATACCGTCTTGTCGCCGGATCAATCTGATCTCGGTAGCAGCAAATGGCGACTCGATTCGCAATGGATCGGTCATCGCCGACGTTGTGGTTCTGGATCCGTTCGCAAGCGATGCGGAGACCCTATTTCGCTTCCTTGCAGAGCAATCCCCAAGTACCAAGGTCCTGGTGCTTGCCAGGAGCTCACGTTCCATTGAGGCTCTGTCAATTCCACCGGAAATAGTGGCAATTCAGGCCTTCGACGAGACGTTCGAGTCCGTTGTCATCCGGTTCCTTGAACAGAAGCCGAACGGGACGAGCCAAAGCGCCAGCGGTGTGTCGGCGTCTTCTACCGCTGCTTCTACCGCTGGGTCTGACCGACCAGAAACCAACGGGAGGCTCATCAACGCCAAGCCAGACAGCGATGTCGGACTTGGACGAACCCGCCCCGGCTCGCTCAATTCAATTCCTGCGCTGGCGTTGCCACCTTTGAAAAAGCCAGACACCAGCCAGCCAGACCCCAGCAAGCTAGCTGCCAGCCAGCCAGTAGAGCCAGCCTCGCGAGTTCGACCAGATCGTAGGCACTCTGATCGAACACACTCTGACCGGAATGGACCAGACCAAAGTGGCACGCAGAGTCGTCGAAACGAATTGACCCCGCAGGCAGTGGCCCAAGCGAAAAGCCCTCTCAAGAGCAACGCCAAAGTAACAACCTTGTTGAGTTCCCCGAACCAGGCTCGTTCGATTGTGGTCCTCGGCGCATCAACTGGCGGACCTGACGCTGTTCGAACCGTTCTTGACGGACTAGCTGCCGATTTCCCCCTCCCGATTCTTGTTGTTCAGCACATGCCAGCCTTGTTCACCAAGCAGTTCGCGACTGCTCTTAATGGTAACGTCCGACTCAAGGTTGACGAAGCGGTTGATGGTACCGTGCCCCGTCCTGGCGAAGTCTGGGTCGCACCCGGTGGCTTTCACATGGAGATTGCTGACCTGAGTGGGCGGCTCTTGATGTCAGAGGGCCCAAAGCTTCATGGCTGTCGCCCCGCCGTTGATGTCCTTTTCAAGAGCGCATCCAGGATCTATGGATCACAAGTTCTTGCTGTTGTTCTGACCGGAATGGGTCACGACGGTGCTGATGGTTGTCAGGAGATCACCGCCGCCGGAGGCCACGTTATTGTGCAAGATGAGGCAACGAGCACGGTATGGGGAATGCCAGGATCGATTGCCAAACGAGGTGGCGCCCACCAGATCGTGCCGCTTCAACAGGTCGCAGCCAGCATGGTGGCCAACGTTGCCGCCAGCCGGGGCGCAGCAAGGTCACGAACAGGCTCCAGACTTGGAGTACTACAGACGGAGGTCAGCCAATGAGCATCGACAATCTCAATACCGCTGACTATAAGTTCCTACGAGAGATGCTGGATCGAGAGGTTGGCATCCTGCTGGAGGACGGCAAGGAATACCTTGCGGTAACTCGACTTGAGCCAATCCTGCGTCAACACAATCTGCCCGACCTGGGTGTGCTGGTTGAACGTCTCCGCAAGCACGATCGCCCACTGAAGAGTGACGTGATTGATGCCATGACCGTCAACGAGACACTGTTCTTTCGGGATCCAAACGTGTGGCGATCACTTCGTGAGAACCTGCTTCCTGAGCTGATTGAAGCAAACTCGGCTAAGCGGACCATGAGGATGTGGAGTGCAGCTTGTTCCAGCGGTCAAGAGCCATACAGCTTGGCCATTGTGTTGGCCGAACTCCTCGGAAAAGAAGACGCCAGTTGGGATGTAAAGATTTCTGCCAGCGATCTGTCGCGAGAGATGGTCGCTCGGACCAAGGCCGGGGTCTTCTCCAATTATGAAGTAAGTCGAGGTATGGAGGCTGAGACGCGGGACCGCTACTTCCGTCCGCTGGGTGACAAGTGGCAGGTCAATGACCGACTTCGATCACGCGTCGACACCCGGCAGGCAAACCTGTCCAGCCTTCCACCGGCCCTCGGTCCGTTTGATCTGATCATGTTGCGCAATGTGTTGATCTATTTCTCTGCCGAGACTCGAGAGGACGTACTTCGCCAGATGGCGAAGCTGTTGACACCGACTGGATGCTTGCTATTGGGAGCATCTGAGGGAGCCGTCGGTGTGCCTTCGGTACTCACACCGGTTCGCATGAACGGTCTCGTTGCCTTCAAGCTAAGCGGGGCCAAAGACTCGATTCTTTCCGAAGCCTCACGGAAGCCACGGACGACAAGCTCGGCCTTTGAGCGGACGTCACCTTCTCCGCGAGGAACGCCCGGTTCTTCCGGACCAGAGTCCGCAACGTCGGATCGACCCTCGCGTGCTCGCCGGTCAACTGACCCATTGCCAGGTGAGGACTCGGCCAAGCGCGTGACTGCTCGCCGTTCGGGTGAGGACAGCTTCCGTAGGAGCTCAAAGACCCCAGTCCGATCGACTCCGGCTTCGGATGCATCGCGAAGCGAGTCCAGAGAACGACCAACGGTCGGAGCCAGTATTGGTTCTGTTCGAACAGAATCAACGTCAAACACTCGCACAGAATCAACGCCGGGCAATGGTGAGCCATCTGCCCTTGAGCGACTGCGTGCGTTGCGCGATGAACGCGACCGACGCGGCCGATAGGGCTCGACTCACGCTCTTCTCGGACTGAGTCCGCTCAGTGTGTCTCGTCCGCTCAGTGTGTCTCGTCCGCGCAGTGTGTCTCGTCCGCGCAGTGTGTCTCGTCCGCTCAGTGGGCATCGTTGCAGTCTGAAGAGACTGTTGGTCTGCTCGGTCCACTGGCTCGGGCCGGTCTCGTTCGCTGGCTCGCGCACTCCGCCTTTCCACCCAGACACGCATGAGTCCTCTGCGTGTTGTGGTGGGGGCTGGCCTGAGTACCGGTGTAAGCACCGCGGCAATGCCTCTGCTGGGTCATCGCTGGCCTCTCGGCCCAACAGAGTCGTTGATCTTGGCCAAGGGAGGCGGGGGAGTCCCGCGACATCACCCCATCGCACACGCCACCACCCCCGTCGCACACATCAGTAGGCCCGGGGACCTCGTGGCAGGTGGCTAGCCGTGAAGGCAAATAGCACCGCACCGAGGTCACAAATAGCACAGCACCGAGGTCAAAGGACCCCGGTGCTGTGCTCAGATTGAATGGTTGGGGACGAATGCTTGGTGGTGGTCGTCTTGCTAGACCAGCTTCGGCGGCCAGGTTCGATGGCCCGCCTTCACCAGCTCGACTTGCGCAACTAGGCCTTGGTGCCGATTAGCTGGTCGACCTTGCTGGCAAGATCTTCCATGTCCAGGGCAGCACTTGCGGTGGCGTCAACGCCAGCCCGTACATCCCGCACTCCTCCACCGAGGGTGGAGATAGCCGCAGCAATTTGACCGCTGCCGTTGGCTCCGTCAGCGATGCTGCGGGAGATTTCCGATGTGGTTGCACTCTGTTCCTCCACCGCTGCGGCGATGGTGGTCTGGATGTGAGAGATCTCTTGGATGACCTCGGTGATTTGCTCGATGGCCTGGACGCTCTCGTCGGTATCGGACTGGATCGCCGAGATACGGCTGGAGATCTCGTCGGTGGCAGCAGAAGTCTGCTTGGCCAATTCCTTGACCTCGTTGGCGACAACGGCGAAGCCCTTTCCTGCCTCACCGGCACGAGCAGCTTCGATAGTGGCGTTCAATGCCAGCAGGTTGGTCTGTTCGGCGATGGAGGTAATGACTTCGATGACCTGACCGATTTCAGCTGAGGAGACCCCAAGCTTGGTCACTGTCTCGTTCGTTCGTGAGGCAGAGTTGACGGCGTCATTGGCGACGCTGGTGGCTCGGCCAGCATTCTCGGCGATTTCCAGAATGGAAGCCGACATCTGCTCAACAGCTGCAGCAATGGAGTTGACGGTTTCGGAAAACTCATCGGCCGCGCTATTCACGTCTCCGGTGCGGTCCATGTTTTCATCAACGGTAACTGCCATCGCCGTGCAGGTGCCACCGAGTGAATCGGCGGTTCTGGACAGGGTACGAGCAACGCCTTTCAGGCTGGACATGATGGAGTGGGTGATGAGGCCCATCACCAAGCCCATCAGGAGGAGGCCAATAACAAACACCACGACGGTGGTGCCACTCTTTTCCGGCGCCAGAGCAAATTGCGCGGCGAGAGACAGAGCAGCGACAGCCCCGCTAATCCCAAATCGAGCCGGGATTGGGAGGTTGTCCAACGGTGAGCTTTCTGGCATGTTCATGAGTGGTCCTCAGGGTTAAAGAATGGGTCGAGTTGTACGGTTCGGTCAATGTCGAGGGTGAAGAGAAGCTGATCCTTGAGCTTGTATGCCCCCTTGATCAGTTCTCGTGTTGCTGCTGGCACCGTGTCCGGCGCCTCTTCGAAGTCCTCGGCTTGGACGTCAGTGACATCGATTATTTCGTCAACGAGGAGGCTGACGGCCTCACCGTTAGAGCGAACAACCACGTGAACTGGCTGGACGCCCTCGGCCCGGACAGGAAGCTGGAATCGGACCCGTAGATCCAAGGCGGCAGCAACTTGCCCACGCAGATTGATGAGTCCCGAAACTGTCTCGTGGCTGCCGGGCACCTCGGTGATTTCTTGGTGGTAGAGGACCTCTTGTACGTCCAATACGTCGACGCCGAGATACAGGTCACCGACCCGGAATGTGCAAAGTTTTCTACTGGATGGAACGGTGATCACCATGAGCCTCCTGCATCGACAGTCTGTATTTCTTCGATCCGGTGGTTGTAGATATGGCCAAAGGCTTCGGGGTTGATGACCTCGGTGACCTTGCCTCGGATAACTGAAGCCGATCCGGTGTCGATTTGGCCGTCATTGTCAACAATGTCGAGGATGGCATCGACTACGAGCCCGACCTCATTGCCCTCGTGGTTGTAGACCGCGACGCTAAGGGGCCTCTCGCCATATTGCATGTCGTGTGAGCCGAGGCCAAGCATGGCGGCCAGATCGATCAGAGGCATGATGGAGCCGCGGTATTGAACGACTGGCTGTTCCTTGGCTGTTTCGATGTCTTGGGATGAGAACTTCTCGAGACGAGCAACCGTTCGCAGTGGTAGTGCCGCTCGCTTTTCGCCGCCAAGGTCCAAGAGAAGGATGGTGCCGTCGTCCAGATCTTCTGGCTCGGTACCTTCGCTGACTCCAGCGACGTCGTAGTTCTTACTTGCCAGTCCAAGCCCGGCCTCACCAGCCAGGTTCATCACGTCAAGAATGAGTGCGACCCGCCCATCACCCATCGTTGTGGAACCTGAGTAGTGGGGCACCGAACTGACTTGGGCACACAAGGGCTTGACCACAATCTCTTGGGTGTCCAGGATCTCATCTACGACAAGGCCGAAGTGCACGTCGTCGGCCTGAAGCACAACGATATTGACAGAGCGTTCGTTCTCGCGGCATGGCTTCCCGATCTGCTCTCGCAAATCGACGATGGGGAGCAGGCGACCACGCAGCCGATAGACGGGAGTTCCGTGGAAGTCTTCTAGAGCTTCGCTTCTTGGGGCTGAGGTCCGCACCAGCTCCAGGAGATTGACTTGCGGAATGGCAAAGCGGCTGCCGGCACAACGAATGGTGAGTGCAGGAATGATGGCCAGGGTCAGCGGGATCTTGATCTTGAATGTTGTGCCAACAGTCATTTCCGTGCGAACTTCGACGGTTCCGCCGATCCGTTCGATATTGGTCTTCACCACGTCCATGCCAACGCCTCGGCCAGAGACCGCACTGACCTTTTCTGCCGTTGAGAAGCCGGGCATGAAGATCAGGTAGAGGGCCTCATTCTCGCTCATCTTGGCTGCGACTTCTTCGGAGATCTGACCGTTCTTGAGGGCCTTTGCCTTGAGTCTGGCGGCATCGATTCCGGCACCATCGTCAGATATCTCGATGGTGACGAGGCCGCCTTCGTGGCTGGCCTTGAGCCGAAGTACTCCGGCTTCTGGTTTGCCCGAAGTTAGCCGGTCCGCTGGAGCTTCGATCCCGTGATCGACGGTGTTGCGGACAATGTGGGTGAGTGGATCCTTGATTGCTTCGATGATGGTCTTGTCCAACTCGGTGTCCGCACCGTCCATCTCGATCTCGATCTTCTTGTCCATCTGGCGAGAAAGATCTCGAACAACGCGCGGAAGCTTGGCCCAGAGGTTTCCAATTGGCTGCATTCGAGTTTTCATGACCCCTTCTTGCAGCTCGCTGGTGATCAGATTGAGACTGTGAGCGGTCGGAGTGAAGTGCTCCTCGGGGTGATTGTCGGCTAGCTCAACGATCTGGTTGCGGGTCAGGACGAGTTCGCCGACCAGGTTCATTAACTTGTCCAACAGCTTGACGTCAACCCGAATAGTGCTGTCGACCGGGGCACTGCTTCGGGTCTCGGCTTGCTTGCTGAGAGCCTCATCAACTTTGGCTGGTGTTGTCTTCTTCTCATCAACCAGGATCTCGCCGATTGCGCGCTCATCACCGAGTTCTTGTTCCTTGGCCGCGATTTCAACATCGATCCGATCGGCCTCACCGTTCTCGGTCAAGATGTCGCCTACCCGATCACCTTCGGTGGCAGCAGCATCAGGATCAGCGGGGGCATCGTTTGTGGCGTCGCCGTCTTGGTGAGGCATCTCCGCTTCGGCATTGGGATCGGCCGGCTCGGCGTTTGGATCGCCCTGAGCCGCGATTCGTTCCAGCGTGATCAAGAGTTCGGAAACGTCCTGGCTGCCTTCTTCGCCGCTCTCGCCAACCACCTCGAGCATTGCCCGGATGGCATCGACGGTGGCCAGAAGCGCATCAGTAATTTCGGGAGTTACGTCCAGGACGTCCTCACGCAACAAGCTGAGAAGGTTCTCGCCTCGGTGAGCAACCTTCTCCAAGGTAGCGAAGTCCAAGAATCCGCATGCTCCCTTGATGGAATGAAGGGTTCGAAAAATATCATCAAGAATGCCATGGTTCTTGGGATCCGTTTCCAGAACGATCAGGTTCTGATCGAGCCGATCGATTCCCTCCATACTCTCGACAACAAACTCGCCGATGATCTCATCCATGCGCCGGTCCTCTCATCATGACGATGAGGCTCGACCCGTGAAAGCCCACTATGAGGGGATGAGAACAGATCAGGGCAAGAACTCCGCGAGATGCGGCCCCGACTACGACCCCTGTTCCCGACGTGGGGCCGTTGGCTCATTTTGGGTGATGTTTCTCACTCCGTGTGGTCGTTGGCCGATCGAGAACGTGAAGACAGAGCGTCTCGACGAGCAGATAGGCGAATGATGGGACTTTCACGAGCGGAGCAGTGTGGCGTTTGCAGCCAGGAACTGGTGAGCATCGTCATGGCAGTAGACGGCCAAGACCTGGTCATGGTTTCATGCCAGAAGTGCGATACCCGATGCTGGACCCTTGACGGTGAACCTGTTGATCTGAAGCATGCCTTGGCTGAGGTTGGCGAGCACAGCGGTCGACGACGTTCCGTCGTATCCGCAGCAGTCGCGCCCCAATAGGTCGGCCAACAAGTCGTCGTTTGGCGATATTTCTGAAGCGATGACGCCAGCCAGCGTGAGTGAGATGGCACGATGATCCAGTCATGATGAGCAATGAGTCGCAAGTCGCCGATGAAGTCGACCCAGAATTGTCAACACCGGAGTCCCCCGAGTCAGGATTTGTGAGTCAGGGAGTTGGGCTGTCGCGCCAACCGAGTGAGGCAGAGTCGGGCGGCCGGGACTCGTTTGAACCCGCAGAAAAGGCTTCTGGGTTCGCCAGGCTGAGCGATCATTTCGTTGGGATTGCCGTCCTCGTTGCCGCCTTGTTGTGCTCGCTGTTCGTATTGCTCCAGATGCGTCCGGACCTGCTCATCACCAGTACGACGCCTTCGGGTGGTGACATGGGGGCACACGTCTGGGGGCCCGCCTTCATGCGGGATCATCTGTTGACCAGTGGCCGACTCACCGGTTGGACACCAGATTGGTACGCCGGGTTCCCGGCATACCAGTACTACATGGTGGTTCCCGCATTGGCGATTCTGGCCGTCAACGCCGGGTTCCCGATCTGGCTGGGAGTCCCCCTAGCCGCAGTCGTGCTTGCCGCGGCCTATCGCACGGCCAGTCGCTACCCGGCTCGCAAGGCTCTGATTTGGTCGATCGCCGGGCTGATCTCGGTGCTTCTGGTTGGCATCTCCTATGGTGCATCGTTCAAGATCGTGAGTGTTGCTGGCTTGATCGGCATGCCGATGGCCGCCTATGCCGCTGGTCGCCTGACCAGGAGTCCCGATCCGATCCCAGCCTTCATGGCCTTTGGCGTCACGATCTTCCTCTTCGACACGAACTTCAACATCTATGGCGGAAACATTGCCTCAACGCTGGCTGGTGAGTTTGCCTTCGCCATCTCCCTCTGTCTCGGCATTCTGGCTATTGGTGTTGCCATGCGGGGCATGGACACCGGCAGGGGTCATGTCTCGGGAGCAATCCTGATTGCTCTGGTCGCGCTCTGCCATATCATCCCCCTGCTCTTTGTTGTTACCGCGTTGCTGATCCTGACCCTGCTTGACGAGGACCTGCCTCGTTGGTGGATTGTCGCTACTGGACTGACCATGGGTCTTGTGCCGCTGAGTCAGGCGGATGGCAACGGAACCATGATGTTCATCGCTTCGGCGCTGACGGTTGTTGTCGTTTTTGGCGCTATCGCCGCAGCCAATGAGGGAGTCCGCCGTCGCATGACCTGGCTGCTCATTGCCGGGCCGAGTGCCGCCCTGCTTTCGTCGTTCTGGCTTGTCCCGTTCGCTTCTCGCTCGGACTACTTCAACGACATGGGTTGGGAGCGCCTCAATGACGTTGGGCCAGCATTGTTGACGAACCCGATGAAGATTGCCTTGCCCATCGCAGCAGTTGGAGTCTTCTTGGCTTTTGCGACGCGTGACCGGTTGGGCATGTTGTTCTCGATCCTGGCTCTGGTCTCGGCCTCTTCGGTCGCCAACCTGGCTGATGGCAAGCTCTGGAACGCTCGCATCCTTCCCTTCTACTACCTGTCGGTCTATATCGTTGCTGCCCTGGCGGTAGCCCACGTTGCTCGCTTCAGCGCGGCCGCCTATTCAGAACGGTTGGAAGCGCCCGATCGACGAGTTCTTGTCGGGGCAACAGTTTTTGGATTGCTGGCGACACTGGGGACCGTCAGCGTTCCTCTGCAGATTCTTCCATTCGATCAAGACGATGGGACTTACCAGGTCTTTGGCATTGCGCCATCGAGCAAGAGCTTCATTCCGAGCTGGGTCTCGTGGAACTACTCGGGCTATGAAGAGAAACGGTCGTTCCGGGAATACCGAGACGTTGTTGCCACCATGGATCAGCTCGGCGGCGACATTGGATGTGGTCGAGCCATGTGGGAATACAGCAAGGAGTTGGATCGCTACGGAACACCAATGGCGCTCATGCTTCTGCCTCACTGGACCGATGGCTGTATCGGATCGATGGAAGGCCTCTATTTTGAGTCTTCGGCCACAACACCGTTCCATTTCCTCAACCAGAGTGCCCTGTCGGTCAAGCCCTCGCGAGCTCAACGGAACCTGCCATACAAGGCGTTTGATATTGATCGCGGCATCGCTCAGCTACAGGTGACGGGGGTTCGCTACTACATGGCCCAAAGCAACGAGGCCATTCTTGCCGCCCGTGGTCATGCTGATCTGCAAGAGGTTGCTACCTCCGAACCATTCGTTATTTTCGAGGTCTCAGGGACCGAACTGGTCGAAGGTCTCGCCATCGAACCGGTGGTGGCTGAAGGCCTCAGTGAGGAACAGGCAGGCGACATAGCCTCTCGATTTGATGTTGGCTGGGTAAGTCAGGCGGTTGCTTTCTACAACGATCCAGACCTGTACTCGGCTCTGCCCGCAGAAGACGGACCATTGTCCTGGCGGCGTGTTTCGAGCCTTTCACCGGCCGACGGCATTCCCCTTGAAGCGGCCGCAGTTTCTGACATTGTGATCGGAACAGACCGGGTCGATTTCCATATTGATGAGATCGGAAAGCCGGTCCTGGTCAAGATCTCCTACTTCCCAAACTGGAAGGTTTCTGGGGCGGAAGGGCCATGGCGCATTGGGCCAAACATGATGGTTGTCATACCAACCGAGAATGATGTCACCTTGACCTATGGGCAGACAGGTGTTGAGTATCTCGGCTACCTGCTGTCCCTCGCCGGAATCCTGATACTTGTTGGCGTGAGCCGTCGCAAGCCCGGACAAGCGGCCGGAGACATGCCAACCGGCGAGGTTCTGCCTGATGATGAGCTAGCGGATGACGTCGCCGCAGAGGTACAGCAAGAGAGTGCTCTGCCCGGGGGCGAGACGTCGCCAGGGGGCGTATTGCCTGATGAGGATGACTTGGTAGCGATCAAGGCTGGACCGGGTGCTGAGCACGACTCTGCTGAGCCTCAAGTAAGTGCGGCTGTTCCCCCTCGGCTTGTTGCGGATGACGTTGTCCCACCAGGGGCCCCGTTGGCTGATCTTGGTTTGCTTGGCGATGTGGGTGACGGCCTGCTTGGCGACCCAGATGGGCCAACGAGTCGACCGTGAGAAGTCGACTTCGCATTTTTGCGCTGGTCGGCCTGGTTGCGACGGCGGTTGACTTTCTGGTCTTCTTGGCCCTGAGCGACAAGGGGTTGGCGCTGGCCGATCTTGTCGCCATGGGCTTGGCGGCCACCGTCTCCTACGGTCTGAATCGTCAGCTGACCTTTCGCGGTGAGTCGAATGCTCGCTGGGTTCGTAACCCCATCGTGTTCGCAACCACAGCCGTGGTTGCTGGACTCTTGGACCTGGCGGTTGTCTTGATTGTCGCCGGGTGGACCCCGACCTGGTTGGCAAAAGTGTTGAGTATCGCCGCTGCTGCCACTGTGCGCTGGGGGGTGTACCGCTGGGTCTTGTTCAATATTGTGCGACGAGAGTTGGCCGAGCGTCAGGATCGTGGACCCTCTCCTGGTGATCTGCGACTAAGCGTGGTTGTTCCCGCATACAACGAACAGGGTGCCATCGCGGCAACGATCGCTGCCTTGCGTTCTGAGCTGGAGGTCTTGGTCGGCCAACAGGATATGGAAATACTTGTCGTCGATGATGGCAGCAGCGACGACACGTCGGCGGTCGCGGCTGCCGCCGGAGCAAGGGTTCTTACCCAACCCGAGAACGGGGGCAAGGGCGCCGCGGTCCGGGCTGGTGTGCTTGGGGCACGAGGTAGATCCATCATTTTCACTGATGCAGATCTTGCCTATCCGTCAGCGATGGTCGCCGTCCTTCTGGCTGAGCTAGAGGACGGTTGGGATGTGGTTGTTGGAAGCAGGCGTCATGACGAGACAACGACGCTGGTTCGGGCACGACGACTTCGAGAGCTGGGCGGCCGAGTGATCAACTGGTTGACTCACCTTGTCTTGCTTGGCCACTTTCGTGATACGCAATGCGGCATCAAGGGCTTCCGAGGCGACATTGGCAAAGCCATATTCGAGCGAACCACCATTGATGGATTCGGATTCGATGTCGAGATTTTCCTGATCGTTGAGCAAGATCAGCTATCGCTGGCCGAGGTGCCAGTATCGGTGGAAAATCGGGCCTCGTCGTCGGTTCGGATTGTTGCCGACACGGTGCTATTGCTGCGGGATCTCATCCGCGTACGGCGAATGGCAGGGTGGGGGAGGTACCGGCCTGATCCCCGCCAACAACTCGTTGTTGGTCCGCCGAAGTCAATTGGCCCAGATGATGGTGGGCCTGAGGACTCAGTCGTGTCACAATCAGCCGTGGGAGAATCATCTGACAGCTCCCAAGAAGACAGTCCCCAAGAAGACAGTCCGAGATGAAACAACCAGTCAGATGGCTCGTGCCTGACGGCCAGCAGATCAGAGTTAAACCCAGCCGAGAGGACAGATAGGTGAAGGATCTCCAGACCATTGTGAAGGCCTACGACATCCGAGGTACGTTCCCGGATCAGATCGATGGCGATACTTGTCGAGCGCTTGGCGTTGGGTTCGCTCAGTACATTCGGATCGTCGAACCAGAAACAACCGAGGTTGTAGTCGCTCGCGATATGCGCCCCTCGGGCCCAGAGCTCACAGCCGCCTTTGCCGACGGAGTGCAGAGCCAGGGGCTGGACGTGCTCGATATCGGTCTGGCCTCCACTGACATGATCTACTTCGCTTCCGGCTCACTCAACATGCCCGGAGCGATGTTCACGGCCTCCCACAATCCAGCGGGCTACAACGGTATCAAGCTCTGTCGTTCGGCCGCTGCCCCAATTGGTGAAGGCTCCGGGCTTGAGGAGATCAAGGCGGTTGCAACATCATGGGCTGCAGGCGATATTGAGGATGATCCGAGCACCGGAAGCCGTCGAGAGGACGATCTTCTTGATGCCTTCGCCCAACATGTCCACAGCTTCATCGACGTCTCGAAGCTGAAGCCACTCAAGGTCATTGCCGACACCGCAAATGGGATGGGTGGACTGATCGTTCCGGAGATATTCAAGGCTCTGCCCTTTGATCTGGAGGTCATGTACGAAGAGTTGGATGGCACATTCCCCAACCATGAGGCCAATCCCCTCGTACCGGAAAACATTGTTGATCTGCAAGCACGAGTCGTCGAGACCGGAGCAGACATTGGGTTAGCCTTTGATGGCGATGCCGACCGGGTCTTCTTGGTCGACAATTTAGGCAATGGTATTTCTGGGTCACTCACCACGGCCCTGTTAGCCCGGGCCACCTTGGAGAAGGACCCAGGAGCTGGAATCATCTACAACCTGATCTGCTCCAAAACAGTGCCCGAGGTGGTCAGTGAGAACGGTGGTACACCAATCCGCTCTCGGGTCGGTCATTCCTTCATCAAGCAGATCATGGCCGAAACTGGTGCAGCCTTTGGTGGCGAGCACTCAGCCCACTACTACTTCCGAGACAACTGGCGAGCCGACTCGGGCATCATTGCCTCCATGCTGGTCCTGGCCGAGTTATGCAAGTTTGATGGCACGTTGGCCGAGCTGTTGATTCCCTTCCAGCGTTACTCGGCTTCGGGGGAGATCAATACCAAGGTCAGTGATGCATCCGCCGTGATCGAGGCTGTTGCCGCTCACTATTTCGACGCGTCGGTCGACCGCCTCGACGGGCTGACTGTTGACAACGACAACTGGTGGTTCAATCTACGTGCCTCCAACACCGAGCCATTGCTTCGACTGAATCTTGAGGCGGGATCGACAGAGGATGTTGCGATGAGGGTGGCCGAAGTCAAGGCGATCATGACGGCACCAATTTCATGATTGCTACGCCTCGTGATTGAGCCTCTCCTTTGCGAGATCCGAGACTACGCCTGGGGCGACCCCGAGGCCATACCCCGACTGCTTGGGGTCTCGCCAACTGGTGAGCCTCAGGCGGAAATGTGGATGGGCGCACATCCGGGTGCCCCAAGCCTGTTGGCAGGTAGCGGCCGAGCCCTGCCCGACGTCATTGCCGATAACCCAAAACTGATTTTGGGTGAAAGACTCGCGGCAAAAAGCCCGGAGCTTCCCTTCTTGTGCAAGTTTTTGGCCGCCGCTGAGCCGCTCTCAATCCAGGCTCACCCCGATGCAGACCAGGCTCTCAACGGGTTCCTTCGTGAAGAGAAGCTGCAGATTGATCGAGATGACCCGACTCGTACGTATCGGGACAAGAGTCACAAGCCTGAACTGATCGTTGCCCTGGAACCGTTTCGTGCCCTTTGTGGGTTCCGTGCGGTCAACGAGACAATTGAGATTATTCGTGGGCTTGGTGCCCCTGACCTGGATGAGATGCTGCGGTTCTTGTCAGGCCCGGGGTCAGACAGTGAGATTCTTGCGAGGACGGTGCAGTGGCTCTTGGCCCTGCCAGCAAGTCAGGTTAGGAAATGGATTACCGCTGTGCGGTTGGAAGTAGCGAACCACACTGTTTCTTCCAGTGATGCTGTTTCTTCCAGCGATGCTGTTGGCCACCTTTCATGGGTGCCCGATGTCGCTGATCGATACCCCGATGATGCGGGCGTTCTGGTCGCTTTGTTGCTGAACCCCGTCTTGCTTGAGCCGGGGGAAGCAGTCTTCCTTTCTGCTGGAAACGTTCACGCCTACTTATCGGGGTTGGGGATCGAGGTCATGGCCAATAGTGACAATGTGATTCGTGGCGGATTGACCAAGAAGAATATTGACATTGACGAACTTCTGACGGTCGCCAAGTTCACGCCCATCAATGTCCCTGTCCAGTCGCCGGTTGGTGCAGACCATCTTTACCACGCCCCAGTTTCTGATTTTGGTCTTCGTCGAATCGAGCTCGGAGGATCAGGCAAGGATCACCGCGAACTGCAATGCGCGGGACCGGAACTCATCGTCGTGACCGAGGGCCAAGCGGTCCTGGAGGAGCAATCCGGAGCCACCACAACGCTGCGACGAGGCCAAGTTGCCTTTGTGAGTGCCGATGAGGCCTCGTATCGAATGAGCGGCCACGGTCTGGCCTGGCGAGTAACGGTTGGCGCGTAGATTCTGTCCCAGGCCTGGTTCCGGCTACCCTCAGTGGCTGGCGCGGGTTCACCGGCGCGATGATCCGCAGGTAGGAGAAAACTATGGCCCTTGATCCGAAACTTCTAGAGATTCTGGCTTGTCCGGATGACAAGGGCTCGCTGCTCTATTTCGAGGATGAGAACTCCCTTCTCAATCCTCGTCTCAAGCGGCTCTATCGGATTGAAGATGACATCCCCTTGATGCTCATTGACGAGTCAGAGGTCATTTCCGACGAAGAAGCGGCCCGACTGGTGGCCAAGGCTGCGACCGAGGGCTGACGATGAACACACCTGATTCGCCAGCTGGCACAGACTCACCAACTGACACACTGGGCATGCGCGACGCCATGCTCGGACTGCCGGAGCAAATTGAGGCATCGATTGCTGCCATCGACTCAGTTCCAGGACTGCCAAGTAGCACAACGATTGATCAGGTTCTGATCCTTGGTATGGGAGACTCTGGCTTTGGAGGCGATGTAGCGGCGGCGTGCGCCCGGCCGTTTGCGCCACTTCCCATCGTTGTATACGGCGGCTACCTGCCGCCCTCCTGGGTGAGCAGCTCAACCCTGGTCATTGCTATTTCCGAGTCCGGGACAACAGAGGAGACGTTGGAGTCGTTGGAAGCAGCGGTTGAGTCTGGGGCGCCTCTGGTAGCAATCACCAATGGTGGAGAACTTGAGAGCTTGGCCCGACGTGCTGGAGCGCCGGTATTGCCCGTCGCTCAACCCGGTCCGATGCCTCGAGCATCCCTTGGGTCACTGGCCACCCCGATCATGCTCGCCCTCGATCAGATTGGTTTGTTCCCTGGTGCGCGGGTCTGGCTTGACGAGGCGGTCACCCAGCTCAAGGTTCGCCGGGAGCAATTACTCTCGTCCAACAGTCCAGCTAAGGAATTGGCTGATGCGATTGGATTGACGATGCCGGTTATCTACGGAGGCGGAGCGATTGGAACCACGGCGGCGCGGCGCTGGAAGGTGGCCTTCAATCACAATGTTAAGACTCCAGCGTTCTGGGCACCGATGCCCGATCTGTGTCACAACGAGCTGGTTGGCTGGACCGGAGATGCGGTTCCAACGGAGAACCTTTTCACCCAGATCCAGCTCCGTCACGAATCCGAGCATCCACAGACGGCTCGGCGATTTGAGTATGTCGAGGAGAAGACCCTCGATCAGATGGCCAGTGTTTTGAGTGTGGAGGCACTGGGCGAAAGCTCGGTTGCTCAACTCTTTGACCTGGTGTTGATGGGCGACATGACCTCACTGGAGCTGGCCGCCAATCGTGGTATTGATCCAGGCCCGTTGAGCCTGGTCGAAGATCTCAAAGTTTGGCTCGGATCATGATGGACACAATGCTCGGTCGAACAATCGTGGTTAGTGGCGCTGGTGGCGGCATTGGAACGGCAACAGTAGAGAAGCTCTTGGCCGAGGGAGGACGTGTCGTGGCCTCGGACCTGCCTGGTCTTGGACTATCTCAGATCGAATCCCTCGGTGACCAGGTTGTCGCCATTGAAGCCGACGTGACGTCCAGTGCCGATTGGGAACGGGTCCGCGATATCGCCCTGGACAAATTTGGCGCCATCGACGGCTTGATCAATAATGCTGGGGTTGAAGGGTCGATGACTCCGATTCTTGAGTACCCCGAGGACGTCTTTGACCAGGTGCAGGCCGTCAACGTCAAGGGTGTCTTTCTTGGTCTCAAGATCATCGTGCCCGCCATGACAGGTGAGCACAAAGCAGTGGTTAACGTTGCCTCTGTCGCTGGGCTTGGTGGTGCCTCGAATCTGTCGGCCTATGTCGCCTCCAAGCACGCCGTCATTGGTTTGACCAAGACCGCAGCCATTGAATTTGCTCCCCTTGGGGTGCGTTGCAACGCGGTTTGTCCGGCCCCAATCCGAACCAGAATGATGGACAGCCTGATTGACGGGATGAAGTCTGACGAACTGGACAGCGCCGCCATCGAGGCGCTGATCGCCGCCTCAATCCCGCTTGGACGTATTGGTGATGCTCCTGAGGTGGCAGCCCTCATGACCTTCTTGTTGTCCGATGCTGCCAGCTTCATCAGCAGTGCCGCCATTCCCGTTGATGGAGCAATGAAGGCCCGCTAGTGGCGATGCAGCTAGGCCCGGCGATGCCGGGCCTGAGGACGTGAAACCTAGAAACCGAACGCGGGGATTGCGCGCCAGGTTTTAAGAACAGCCATGTCGCCTTGCCAGGTGACTTCCGCTCCCCGTCCCCACAGGGTGAGCAGGGCCGCATCAGCGGAGGCCGTAAGAACAAGGTCAGCTTGTCGATCTGTTGGCACTGCCGTTTGACCGACGGCAATAGTCCATTGAGACTCCGGCGTGTTGATCTGCAGAACGGGGTCTGAGCTTGATACGGCGCTGTCTGATGTGATCGCTGTATCTCGGGCAGCAGGGTTGGTGGGGCCGACGAAGACGTCCATCAGTTCGTTGATCCCGTCGATTGCCAGGGGAGAGGCGATCGCTGTCACCGAGTCTGGCCCGGCGGCGCGTTGGGCATCGACTCGATGAACGGCAACTTCATGGGCCATTCGCCGAGCAACCCAACCGGTTGTCATGTTCGCTCCTGACCAGTTCCAGCAAACCTGACTCGGACCGAGCGGTTCAAGGGTGGCGATGACGGTCCTGGCGTTCTCCAGAATCGGACGTCGATGCCCTTCACGGACCGAATCGGGGAAATCTGGCCCCTCGGTCGTGGCGCGACCGAGTTGGTGGGCCCAGAAGGCGAATACCCCGCTGATGTGATCCCGGAGTTCGGAGGCTGGCCAATCGGGGCAATCGGGGACCGGAGTGGTCGGGTCAAGGCCATGCAATGCCTCATGGGCCAGGCCAGCGTTTTCTTCAAGGGCGGTGAGATAGTCCGTGTAGCTAGGTCGGTGACTGGGCAGCATGTCTGCCAGTATGGCTGAGTAGCGATAAGATCAACCGGTTGGGCTGCCTTGACTTGGCCAGTGGGCCTCAGCCTTTGTCTCTGGAATCAACCGAATCAATCCGCTTCCTCTTGTGAGGATCTACTTGTTTGCGAATCGCGTCTGTCGAAGCTTTGACAGACGCATCGCATGGAGAACAAATGACTACTGAAAAGACCACTGGCCGCCCGCGCACTGTTGCTGAGGGCGACTACAAGGTTGCCGACATCAATCTGGCTGGACTTGGCCGCAAGCAGATGGAACTAGCTGAGCACGAGATGCCCGGCCTCATGTCGCTTCGAGCCGAATTCCACGACGAGCAACCCCTCAAGGGTGCTCGCATCATGGGCAGCCTTCATATGACCATCCAGACTGCTGTTCTCATCGAGACCCTCACCGCTCTTGGTGCCGAGGTCCGCTGGGTGAGCTGCAACATCTTCTCCACCCAAGACGAGGCGGCCGCTGCTGTTGTCGTTGGGCCAGAAGGAACCACCGACAATCCAACCGGTGTGCCCGTCTATGCCTGGAAGGGTGAGACGCTGGACGAGTACTGGTGGTGCACCGAGCAAGCCTTGATGTGGCCAGACAACGAAGGCTTCTGCAACCTGATTCTTGACGATGGCGGCGACGCCACCCTCCTGGTTCACCGCGGCGCAGAGTATGAAGCTGCCGGATCTGTCCC
>VAPK010648425.1_pt1 | contig 34053 bp, 29 predicted proteins | sample 3395031 | NCBI WGS metagenome assembly VAPK01 (sample SAMN08290443, study PRJNA428436) | hydrothermal vent metagenome | isolation source: Deep-sea hydrothermal vent chimney 1 | place: Pacific Ocean: Juan De Fuca Ridge
GATGCGCTGTTTGGGCAGGAAGGGGCGGGCCAAGATGTGAATTTTTTCGGGGGTTTACTACGCCTTTGGGCACCGGGTAGCGATGTGATCACGGCCAATACCGCCGTGGCGGCCAACACCTGGACTCATGTCGCGATCACGCGATCAGGCAGTAGCTTAACGCTTTATATTGATGGGGTACCCGATGCCACGGGGACATGGACCAGCCCCTTCACGCCAAAAACCATTGGCCAGGGAAGTGCGGGGTATCTGGATGGCCAATTGGATGAAATACGCTTATGGACGGTGGCACGCAGCGAGACAGATATTCTTAACAACATGAATGTCAGCGTGGCATCAACGAACCCAGATTTATTGGCCTACTGGACATTGAACGATATCGCCGGTTCGCAACAAGTCACGGATAGGAGCGGCAATGGAAATGATGGTGTGTTGGGATTCGATACGGCTGTCGCCGAGGATGAGCCAACGCAACTGACTACACTGGCGCCCTTGTCTGAAAGTTGTCAATAGCCAAAAATTGATCAAAACGATAAATAAAACCTACAAACCACCCGCATAGCGGGTGGTTTGTACAGGGCAATCAGATAATAAGGCGTAAGTTTAAATTGATTTCAGAGAAAAATAGAGAGGTAGATACCTTCTCCTTCCATCCTGTGCAAACCCTAATTTTCGATGGTATCTCTTATTGACTGTTCATGATCATCGGGTACGTAACCCATTCTTCTATCGACCAAATATGGTCCGTCAGAACTCCAAACAGCCCTAACATCGAAATCTTAAATTCCACAGCGCTCATTCCACTTGCCAAACAACCAATCACATGGCGTATCAGACTTTCCTAATGAACCTACTTTTGGTAAGGTTTCATCCGCCTTGGGATGATATTGACAAAAATCAGTGGCAACCACTTCTCGCAATTATAATTCATCGTCTTGACCCGATTGATAAACATTCGTCGCTTTTGACAACTGATGACACTTTCATCTTTTAAATTGCTTTCCCACTTGGCTCGGTATTTTTTCTTGGCTCCATATGGATTCCAGGGTCGTAGAAAAATCAAAAACTGGAACAGTCGAATTGAACAAACCGAAAGCAATAATATGATTATATTCCATGCTAAATCTGCTAATTATCACCCAAACTATCTTGCTTGCATTCATCGTCAAGTTAAGACCCTGGAATGCATATAGAGCCTAAAAATAATTGCGCGATGATGACATTACGAGTGAAATGATCGCGCTTTTGATATTGTGCGAACAGTTCGTTGCGAAAAAAAACATAAATATCCGGGTCGTCGTTTTCAATCACTCGAACTTCCGAGATCTCGGCCTGCGCAGGATCATCGTCCTTTTCTGAGTCTTCACATTTCAAGGCTAAGGCTGAATTGTCCATCATTTCCCCCGATTGATTGTATATTAGGCCACCGGGGGGAATTAATGCTTCGTATACAGCGATGAATAAATTTAATATATTTTATTTTCAATAGATTAAGAATTTTTATGGCGGGATACCGTCATTCGGTTTAGAGTTCTATACCAATATTTCCAACCCTGTCTTAGAAAAATCCTATCCCATGCAAGCATCCTATGGCTTAGGAATCACGGGGATAAATTGTTTGTATGTGATGGCGCAGCCGGATTAAAAATTTACAATGTCGAAGATAAAAGTAACATTAAAATCACCGAGACCTTAACCGAAGTGAATTGTTATGACGTGATTCCACATAATGATATTCTATTAGTGAGCGCCGCAACGGGGATATTGCAATATGATTTTTCGGATGAGTTTTTGGTGAAGTTGAGTGAAATAAATATTGATCATGTAGCCGAGGGAGGGTAAGCAGGGAAATTGTTTTATGATGAGGTTTTTCAAAAATTTCCAAATAAAAACCCTGTCTGTGCATAGCTTGTACGCCTGATTTAACTGTCCTTACATAATACATCGCAAGACTACTGACACTAAGTTGTCAGTAGTCTTGATATATAATTGTAATCGTTCAGCGAGTATTCGTTTTTAGCCGCAGTAAATAAAGCCATGAAACGGTTCTTAATCCGTTTTTTTGAAATGTGATAAGCATATGACAGGAGATAGAAATTGTCAGGGTCATTACAAAATCTCACCAATATAAACACTTTCGTCGGTATGGAATTTGGCGTATTTAAGCTCAAAACAGGAGCTTCTGAAGAAAAATTACTTGAAGCAGCAAAACACATGGAGCGAGAGTTTTTATCGAAAGAAAAAAAATTTCTTGGTCATACGATTTTAAAAGGAAAAGACGGAGCCTATGTGGATTTAGTATTTGCGACTTCCCAAGAGGCAGCCGAAGCAATATGTAGTCAATGGATGGAGAATGAATTTGCACTTCAGTACCTTGAGATTATTGATTCTGAATCAGTGGATATCAGCTTTTGGCAACGGATTAAGTAAGGGTCGCATATCAAAAAACGTTATTTTTTAAAGGACTTTTTATCATGGCTGAGCCACTAAAAAATCATTTTGGTGTTGAGATTCCCATAAAAATTGCAGGAATGATATCGCCGGTATTTTCCAAATTCGATGCTAATGCATTTATTCAAGAGGTGCTTGACGGTTATGAGGCGCTTGAGTTGATGCCTCGTGGATGGAGAATTGCTCGAACACTGGGGTCTTACCTGCCTGATGATTATCAAGCGGCCATTGAGATACTGCTTGCATCGCTCGGCCCGAAACTGGAAACCACTGAAAACTTTGGGATGGCACCCTTTCTTTATTTGCCTCATGTTTTTTTTGTGGCTGAACATGGAATAGAGCATTTTGAGATATCGATGGATGCTCAGTATGAATTAACACAGCGATTTTCGGCTGAGTTCAGTATTCGTCCTTTCATTGAGCGATATCCAGCAGCGACAATGAAGCGCCTTAAGAACTGGGCAGAAGATCCAGAGGCACATGTTCGTCGTTTGGTTTCGGAGGGAACGCGTCCTCGTTTGCCGTGGGCACCACGCTTGCGCCAGTTTCAAAAAAATCCTCGCCCGGTATTAACATTACTCGAATTACTCAAGGATGATCCAGAACTTTTTGTGCGTCGTTCGGTTGCGAATAATCTGAATGACATCGGGAAAGATCACCCATCGATATTAGTGAAGACCACGCGCAAATGGATGAAGAATTCCTCAGATGAAAGGCGTTGGCTGATCCGCCATGCGCTGCGTTCAGCCGTGAAACGTGCCGACCCTGGGGCGCTTGAAGTGTTGGGGTTTGGTGACGATAGCAATTTATCAATCGCCAATGGGATCATCACACCAACCCCTGCCGTCATTGGAGGGGCGGTGACAATGGCCTTCGACGTTACCAACGAGGATTCGAAGCATCGACGTATTTTAGTGGATTTTCGCGTTCATTTCGTGAAGGCGAATGGCAAAACAAGCCCGAAAGTTTTTAAACTAAAAACGATCAATCTTGCCCCTCAAGAAACGATGGGAATGAATAAAAAAATTTCATTGGCTGAAATGACAACGCGAAAACATTATCCTGGCATTCACAAAATAGATATTATTTTGAATGGGTCAACGAGCACCCTGGGCACATTTAAATTGACAAGAAATTAGCGATTTGCTTTGTTCGTTTTGAGTAACGACAGTAAAACAAAAAATGAAAAAAATATTCACTCATGGGGCGAATTGTGTGAAGGGTGGACAAAAGCATCTCAAATATGGGTATCTGCTTATGCGCGTCACACAATTCGCCCATGAGCGGAAAGTCGCTGTAACTTCACGATGCACCGCACCGGTGTTAATTTGTTATTGGATGTTGACTAAATTCTTGTACTGTGAATAGATAAGTAGGCCACCAATAACGAGTACGATAGTAACACCAATGACAATTTTTTTGATTTTATCGTGACGCTCCAATTGTAAAATATAGTTGAGTCTCTGTTTGTTGTTCATATTGTTAAAAAATTAAGCGTCGGTTGAATGTTCTTTATGTTAGAAAGGGCATAATAACCTGTTCTTCTAACAAAATACACTATCCCCGATAGTAATCATGTAATCACCCCGAAGCGTTTGAGATTTAGGTATATAACAACAAAACCGGCCTCAAGCTTTGGCCATGCTCATCCCTTGCTGAATACACCCTTTTTTAAATGGGTTAGACTCTCATTGTATATTGGCACACGCCTTAAGATTACGATACAATTGCTGGCTACCCAATGGATGTAAACGGACAATGCGGAAATTTATTACACGACGCACGCGCACGCTTGATGATAATATCAACTGGCCACCCGATCTTCACCCGATCCTACGTCGAATTTATGTCCATCGACAAATTCAGTCTCCTAACGAGTTAGATTATTCTCTGTCCGGTTTACTTCCCTTCCATTTATTAAAAGACATCGATAAAGCCGTCGCACTCTTGGCGCAAACCATCCAGGCTCAAGAAAACATCATCATCATTGGTGATTTTGATGCTGACGGCGCCACCAGCACCACCCTGGCTCTTAAAGTCTTGCGACAATTAGGCGCCAAACATGTGGACTTCAAGGTACCCAATCGATTTAAATTTGGCTACGGCCTGACCCCGGAAATAGTCAAAGAAACATTAGCACTCAATCCCAAGCTAATCATCACCGTAGATAATGGCATATCCAGCATCGAAGGCGTTCGCCTAGCGAGAGAATTGGGCATCAATGTGTTAGTCACCGATCATCATCTGCCCGGTCAACAATTACCCGATGCCAACGCCATTGTTAATCCAAATCAAGTCGGCGACGAATTTCCCAGCAAACACCTGGCCGGTGTTGGAGTTATCTTTTATGTCATGATGGCACTGCGCCATCACTTCAGAGGCATCGGTTGGTTTGAGCAAACAGGCATCCATGAACCCAACTTAGCACAAATGCTCGATATTGTCGCCCTTGGTACGGTCGCAGATGTCGTCCCTTTAGATCGCAACAATCGCATTCTTGTCAATCAAGGTATCAAACGCATTCGAGCAGGAAAATGTTGTGCAGGTATCCAAGCGTTGTTAGAAATATCCAATCGATCCTGGCAACAATTAACCTCAACCGATCTCGCGTTTGCGTTAGGCCCTCGACTCAATGCCGCCGGACGCCTTGAAGACATGAGTATTGGTATTGCTTGCCTGATCGCGGATGATCTGCCTGATGCAAGAAGACTCGCTCAACAATTGGATTCACTGAACAGTGAGCGTAAAGAAATTGAAGCCGAAATGCAGCGACAAGCGCTCAGCGCCCTAACCGCAATCGATGCATGCACTGACACATTACCTTTTGGTCTATGCCTATACGAACCTACTTGGCATCAAGGTGTGGTTGGCATCCTCGCTTCACGGGTCAAAGACAAATATCATCGACCCGTGATTGCCTTTGCAGACAGTGACAATGATGAAATTAAAGGATCGGCCCGTTCGATTCCAGGCATACACATTCGTGATGTGCTGGATGCCATTGCCACCCAACACAGCGGCTTGCTCGCTAAATTTGGCGGGCATGCCATGGCGGCGGGACTGACGATCCAACGCACCAACTTGCCGCAATTTACTGACGCATTTAATCATGAAATTGCCAGCCAAGTCACCGAGGAGGACTTAATTAGCACAATTGCCAGCGATGGTGAGTTAACCGATGATGAATTAACGATGGAAGTCGCGCAATGTATTCGCAACGGTGGTCCCTGGGGACAAGCCTTTCCAGAACCACTGTTTGATGGTCATTTCCATGTCGTCAATCAACGAATATTAGCCGATAAACATTTAAAGCTTGTTTTAAAATATCCAGCGTCCAGCAAAACCTATGATGCCATTGCTTTTAATATGACATCAAAAATAGCCGAGGAGAATACCTCCTTCGAAGGACAAAAATTCAATATGGCGTATAAATTAGATATCAATGAATATCGGGGAAATAGAAAAGTCCAACTCATATTGGAATATATTGACAATTAAAGGGTGTCGCTACCTCGTGAAAGATTTGGGACATCCTTGTCACCCAATCAACTCGCCTACGCGACAGCTCATTGGCCCCGGCCGCCCGGCGTACGTGCCGCTCCGCCACACTCATTTCAATCCGAACCCCAACGTTGGGTTGGATGCCCGTGCGATGACTCGTCTATGTAGGCTTGTTATATCAGCACCTGATTCGGGAGAAAAAGCTCACCGCGAACCAACAATTACCTCCCGTATTTCCCTTGGTTTTATACAATGGGGATCGACCCTGGCACTATTCCACCCAGTTACCTGACTCCCGGAAAGTCTACTAAAACACTGGCAACCCAATATATTGCAGCTACTTGATGCTTCAACTTTAGAAGCCATATTCACTGAGCTATCACCGTCAGAATAGAACCACTATTCCTGCGTTTTTTCTCAATCAGAACGAACCAATACCAACCCAATCTGAGCGCCAAATCGGGAAGTGATTACGTAACCCATTCCTAGTCTTTTGGTCGCGTAAACATAGGCTCCGGGATCTCTACCTGCAAACGATAATCCATTAAGAAGCGTTGGTAACCTGCCCCCCACTCTCGCATGGGGAAACCAGCGTTGAAACGTTGCAACGGCGTAAAAATATTAATCGCCGACCAACACAAGGCATCCGAGGTACCATCTGACTCATAACCATGTGATAACTCACCCGCAAGCACGCCATAATATTCCCGTAATATAGCTAATGCGTCATTTAATAAACCATCAACCACGATCGTATTATAACAAGTCTTACCGTTTAAACTCAGTTTCCTATGGGTCGCTTGGGCCACGTTTGGCATACGCATCAACGCAGAACTCGGCTGTGATTCAATCTGCCACTGGATAGCCTGAGGAGGCTTAATGGTCACGAGCTGATTTTTTATCACCTGCATGGATTGATCTTCAGCCACCTGGTAAATCACTTTTTTCCGCCGATCAAATAAAGTATAGCGACGACTCTCTGGCCCCTGATCAATACGTAAAAAAGTCGCATTGATCAGCATACGCATTGGTGTTTCTTTACCTCCTTCACGTATTTCACTGAACAATAGCACCATGCCTTTATGATCACTTGGCAACACAGCCTGTTGCTCAGGAACCGTCGTACAAGCGATAAAATTCAAGCACCCCAAAAACACCATCCATTTCATCATCACAAACTAACTTTGATTTTCTAAATATTCAATTTCTAATGGACCAAAACCGGCTTGTTGCCGAGCCGATAAATTAAATGGCCCTCGTAATTTTCCATTGGCAAAGGTTTGGATCAATCGCAAAAATTCCGTTTCATAATTCAACGATCGATGATCACATAAATAACGAAACCAGCGACTGCCAATCGCCACATGACCAATTTCTTCCTCATAAATTATTTGCAATAGACTAGCCGCCTCATGATAACCAAACTTAGTCAGTCGCTCAATCATCGAGGGTGTTACATCTAACCCTCTCGCCTCCAGTACCCGAGGCACCAAGGCCATCCGCAATAATGGATCATGCGCCGTTTGCATGGCCACCTGCCATAAACCATTGTGCGCATCAAAATCCCCATACTGATAACCAAGGCTATTTAGATACGTTAACACTAATTGAAAATGATACGCCTCTTCCGAGGCCACCTGAATCCAGTCCTGATAAAAATCCGCCGGCAAATCGCGAAACCGATACACCGCATCCCACGCCAAATTAATCGCGTTGAATTCAATATGAGCTATCGCATGCATCAACGCCGCATGACCGAGCAAAGTACCTGGATTTCTGCGCGCCAAATACCTGGGTTCCACTAACCGTGGCCTTTCAGGACGACCAGGCTCGGTCACATCGGTATCCAAATTCACGGGCTGCAAGAGTAACTCACCCTTTTGCCAGGCTTGATAGATCTGTTTCGTCAATTCAAGTTTTTTTAGCGGAACAGGCTCACAAAGACAGCGCTGGGCCATCACAAATATATTGTTGCAATTATTTGAAGTACTATTATTCATTCTAAGGCGTATCTGTTGATTATTTGTTCTGAGCGATTCCTGCTTTTCATGGCTTAATGTTATCATTTAACTCCAGCTCATTAACCTAGGAATCAATATTAACTCATGTGTGGCCGACTCGCTCAAGTAACCGCCGCGGATAAAATAATGGATATGTTAGATATTATCAACGATCTGTTTGATATGACACCGCGTTATAATATCGTTCCCACCACCGAGTTAGCCATTTTACGGTTATCGGATCGTACCGGCCAGTTGGAATGGAAAAAAATGCGTTGGGGGTTGATTCCCCGTTGGAGTAAAACAGCACAGCCCAAAATCCATTTATTTAATGCAAGATCAGAAACCGTGACAGAAAAACCCGCTTTTCGCCAGGCGTACCGAACACAACGTTGTGTAATACCCGTTGATGGTTTTTATGAATGGAAGCGAGAAAATAATGAAAAACAGCCGTATTATTTTCGGAAAAAAGATCAGTCACCCTTATTATTTGCTGGGCTGTGGGAATGCTGGACCAATCACCAAACCACCATTGAATCGACCACCATCATCACCACGGAAGCTAACCCGCTCATGACGCCGGTTCATCATCGAATGCCGGTGATATTAACTGCCCAAAACGTACCGCATTGGTTAGATCTTAGCAGCTCAACAGCCAACCATTTGCTCACTTCCTACCAAGGCGAAGATTTAGAGACCTACCCGGTGGCCAAATACGTGAATAATGCACGCCATGATAACCCCGTGTGTATTAAACCACTTTGACATGCCAAGGCTCAAACCGCACCCCGAATGGATTACCTTTAGGATAGCGTATTTTAAGATAGCCTAGTTCTATCAAACGTTTATATTCATCGGTTTGGGCGAAAGCGGAGGTGAAGTTACGATAACCAAAACCGGCTTTACCGATATCAAAATCACCCACTCCATGAAACGAATGACCTGGCGGCGCGACCGATCTCGACGCCATGGAAAAATTACCTTTTGAGTACTGCACTTTTTTCAAAAACAAATACAACTGTTTGACAACCCCACGTACCCCTGAGGTTAAAATCACTCGGTCACCCATTGCTTTATGGATTTTCCCATAAATTTTTTCGGCATCACCGCGAAATAAATACTGTGCCGTCCCAGAAATTTTTTTCACCGCTTTTCGAGAGAGCTCGGCATCAATTTCAGTGAGTAACTTCTCCCCCCAGAAACCGTAAACTTTTGCGTCAAAATAAAAAATAAATTCTAAAAATACAAGTTCTTCTTTAGGAAAAGCACCCACTTGTGGGTAATTACGAGCAATTTTTAGGGCTCCATCAAAATCAATCAATGCAAACTTAGTATACCCAACCACATCAATGAGACGCCGAAACCGTTTAAAAACCGCGCTTAACACCGCTTTGTTGTTATCGGCCACAAAAATATCATCACCGAAATGCGCATTAAACAAACGTGTTTTTTTTAGATCAATCTTGGTTTCCATTCCCAGTGCAGCCGCCTGGACTGAAAACGCAGTGAACGGGCTGACCCCGACCAGTGTCACACCGATTGATGTCTTCAAAAATTGTCGCCTATTCAAAATATCGCCCACATAATTGTTGCTACACCAGATATCGTAAACACCCTCATGATGTTTAAAATTTCCCTTAAGTACCACCCGCGACATTCCAGCTCGCTTGTTCACCCGCCACTAAACGTGCCGCTTGCAAGATAACTTCCGGCCCGGCATCGCGCCTGACAGCATGCGTCGTCAAATATTGGCGCCATGCCCGAGCCCCTGGCATACCATGAAATAGCCCGAGTATATGCCGCACTATATGGTACAGTTTAACACCCTGGCTAAGCTGTTGCTCAACATAAGGTAATAATCGCTCAAGCACAACTTGGCGAGTCGGTGCCGGCGTTAGATCGCCAAACAGCTGACGATCCACATCAACGAGCATAAATGGGTTATGATAAGCTGCTCGGCCTATCATAACACCGTCTACATAGTGTAGCTGTTGTTGCGCGTCTTCAGTGGATATAATCCCGCCATTCAGCACAATCGTCAAATGGGGAAAATCGCTTTTCAACCGATGTACATAATCATACTTCAACGGTGGTATTTCACGATTTTGTTTTGGACTCAACCCTTTTAATAAGGCGTTGCGTGCATGCACATAAAAATAACAGCAACCCTGATCGGCCAACTGACTCACAAAAGCTTTGACATAAGCATAGGAATCATACTCATCAATACCAATACGATGTTTTATACTCACCGGTAAATTTGTCACTTGTTGCATTTTTTTCATGCAATTGGCGACTAGCTTAGGAGTTGTCATCAGACTCGCACCAAACTCACCTAATCGAACTTTATTGCTTGGGCACCCCACATTTAAGTTGATTTCATCGTACCCATAATCTTCAGCAATACTCGCTGACTCCGCCAATTCTTCGGGATTATTACCACCTAATTGAATCGCGATGGGGTGTTCACTTTGATCAAAGTCTAATAAATATTGACGATCACCTTTTAAAATCGCTTTCGCGGTGATCATTTCAGTAAATAACCAAGTTTTTTGGGTAATTAATCTTAAAAAAAAACGATCATGCCGATCCGTCCACGCCATCATGGGCGCCACCGAACAACGTCTTGAATGTTTGTGCATTTTGATTATATCTTATGACTTAGTGCAGACAACTTTATTTAAATCCAGCGCTCATTAAAGTGCCAATAATAACACGATAAGGCACATGACCACACCGATCAATCGCTTGCTCATTGACTAGAGAAATATTGGCAGGAGGTAATGTAAGCTTAAACTGACTTCAGGAAAAAATAGACTCGTCGTGCGAACTAAGACATTCCTTATCCGGTTACACTTTCATCTGACAATAATCCCGAAATAACTCCCTGGACTTTAACGGCCGCCCCCCTAGCATCGGTGTTAAAGCGGTACGAGTGATCAACCTAGCATCTCGCAATTGCCGAGTGGTATGCAGCCTATGCTGAGAAAAAGCCAATAAACTACTCCCCAATACGGTACCTTCACGTAGCTGATCGCGGGCAATAACTGGCCCTTGATCCGCCAGATAAAAATACGGTTGCTGTTCATCAATGAGTAGGCCGGTCTGTGCTTCCTCAGTTAAGTTTAATCCATACCCCGTTTGTTCTAACAATAATTTTTCAAAAAATCGCAATTGGCATTGGATATTCACATCAAGTGCCATCGCTGAATCTGGGTTGTTTAACCGATTAAATCCGACGAGCACCTGGTGATAACCATCAAACAACGATGGATAGTCATCATATTGAATGAGTAACCTCAACAATAATTCATTGAGATACCATGCACAAATTAACAAGCGCCCGGATAAATCCGGTGGCATTTCAAGAGACTCAACATCTTGCAAATTGACAAGATCGCGACGGCCTGACCAGGAGAGCAATAAGGACTGAAAGGGCTGCAAGATACCCCGAAATTTAGCTCGCTTGCCTCTAACGCCGTTGGCAACCACCGCAACACGCCCATATTCCCGAGTAAATATATCTAAGATAACACTGGTTTCGCGATAAGGCCGTTGATGCAAAATATAGGCGGGCTGTAACAACACTTTTTTAGGAATGATCACATGAAAATTTCCCTAGTCTGATGCTCAGAAATTGTCGAGAGCGACTCAGGCGATCAAGCCAAGATGACAAATCGGAACGTTGTTACGCCACCACGACTTATCAAACATCCTCACGATAACCTAAACTATGTAACGCACGTATATCATTTGACCAACCACTTTTAATTCGAACCCATAACTGCAAATAAACTTTCTGACCAAATAACTGCTCCATGGCCATTCGTGCTTGCATGCCGATTTGTTTTAATACTTTGCCTTTTTCCCCAATAACAATGGCTTTTTGCCCTTCTCTTTCCACCCAAATGACAGCCGATATATTAGTAATTTTCGCTTCCGTCACAAATTGTTCGATTTCGACCGTTAAGAAAAAAGGCACTTCCTGGTTTAATTGTCGAGTCAATTTTTCGCGAATTAACTCAGCCGCCAAAAATCGTTCCGTCTTATCGGTAATTTGCTCCTCAGGGAAAAAATACTCACTTTCCGGCATGTATTTTTCCACAAGCTTTTCTAACTCATCCAAGTTTTCCCCGGTTTTTGCAGACAAGGGAATCACTGAATCACAATGTATTTTTTCCGTCACCATGGAAATATGCGGTAGTAATCGGGCTTTATCTTGCACCAAATCAACTTTGTTAACCACTAAGACTTTTGGCGCTGAAGCACTCGCTAGTCTTTTTGCAATCCAATCATCTTCTGCGGTCCAGCGAGTCCCTTCTGTAATAAAAATAATCACATCCACATCGTGCAAAGACTGATTGGCCGCTTGATTCATATAGTGATTCATGGCGCGTTTTGCATCCATGTGTAAACCCGGCGTATCCACGTAAATCACTTGAAATTGCGCTTTCGTTTTGATCCCGTAAATTCGATGACGGGTGGTTTGTGGGCGTCGAGAGGTAATACTAATTTTTTGCCCTAGAATACGATTCAGTAATGTCGATTTGCCTACGTTTGGACGACCAATAATCGCCACAAAACCACAATGTTTATTCATGGTCCGATTCACCCGCTAACACAGACAGCGCATGCTCCGCTGCCGATTGTTCCGCTCGGCGCCGACTGCGACCCTCCCCACGAAACACTTGCTCAACGCCGTCCACTCCACAAGTGACTTTAAACACTTGATCATGCGCCTCACCATCAACTAAGAACACATGATAAATCGGCAAGGGTTGGCTCCGTGATTGTAAAAATTCTTGCAAACGACTTTTAGGGTCCTTAAGATCCTGGGAAAGGCAAGCCCGTTGGATACGCGATTTATATAAATGCAAGATGAGCTGACGACATGATTCAAAATCTGAATCAATGAGTGCGGCCCCGATAATCGCCTCTAGCGCATCCGCTAAAATAGAATTTCGACGAAACCCTCCGCTTTTTAATTCACCTGAGCCTAAAAATAAAAAATCACCGAGCTGCAAAAAACGAGCAACGTCAGCGAGTGTTTCTTCTTTCACCAACGCGGCTCTTAATCGACTGAGCTCACCCTCCGTGGCTCTTGGAAAACGGTCAAACAAGGCTGATGCAATCACAAAATTAAGAATACTATCACCTAAAAACTCCAGTCTTTCGTTGTGACGACTCGCTGCACTTCGATGCGTTAATGCTGTTTTCAATAATTCTGAATCATTAAACTGGTAATTTAATGCACGAACGAGCGGTTCCAGGGGAATCATTAATAGTTAATCTCTACCGATTTTGAAAAGTGAACAACGGCATCAATATTGGCAAGAATGTTGGTCCGTACTTCATAGTTGACTGAAGTTACCGCTTTGTTTTCCAACTTCTCAATCTTGATGTTCGTTGGTTTAACGTGTTTAACATCATTAATGTTCAAACGTTTCTCTAACTTGCTACGAATTTCACTTTCCAATGCTGAAGAGGAAAATTTTTCATCTTGCAGCGATGAGAGCGAGGTAGAAACATTAAAGTACTCAATATAAGCCGGTACCAACTTCATAATTAAGTTAGCAAAAAAAACAACTACCAGTATAAAAAATACCAGACCAATGAAAGTAAATCCTGTTTGTGTGTGTTGTAATTTCATGTTGTGCCTTAATCTATGTTCGTGCCAATACGGCTCCACGCAATACCTGAATTATCAAAATCCCAATTCATCCATATAAAAAACGCACGCCCAACTAAATTTTCTTCAGGGACGGTTCCCCAAAAACGACTATCATTGCTGTTATCTCGATTATCACCCATGACAAAATAATGCCCTTCGGGTACAATACGTTCCATATCTATTCTCGGTTTATCGGACTCAACTAATATGCTGTGCGTGGCCTCCCCGAGTTTTTCCGAATACACCCCTGTATTCGGTAGCGGCAAACCAGAGCGGGTGCCCGTATACGGGCCAGTCAATTCATGATTAACTCGGGTGCCATTGACATAAATTGTTTTGTCAATATATGAAATACGATCCCCTGGCAATCCAACAACACGCTTAATATAGTCAATGGACGGGTCTTTTGGATAACGAAAAACCACGACATCCCCTCGTTGCGGCGAACCTAAATCCACTATTTTAGTATGGACGATAGGCAGACGTAAACCATAGGAAAATTTATTCACTAAAATAAAATCTCCGACCAATAAGGTGGGTATCATGGAGCCTGACGGAATACGAAACGGCTCAACCACAAAAGAGCGCAATAGCAAGACAATCAATATGACGGGGAAAAATGACCTAGCATACTCAACCAGAATCGGTTCTTTACTTGCCTCGATTATTTTTGCATCAATATCCACCCCTTCTGGCGAAGTCACTTTTAAACGATCGACTTCCAGTCGTCGTTTCGGTGCCCAAACATAGGCATCAACCGCCCAGATCACACCGGTAATCAACACAGCCACAACCATTATTGTGGGAAAATCAAAATTCATGGATTTTACTCTTTAAAATAAAAATGAAATGACAATAGATTTTACAAATATGAAATTTTGGATACTCATTTATATAAAAGCCTGGAACATCATCGGGTCATTGACAATATTGATACTGATTACTCATAAAGAGCGATCACCTTTGAATCACGCATTATTTGAAAGCCTATGCTAAATGGTTAACTTTTTCAATCAAGCTTACCTAATTCCGCTGTAACCGATCAACCTATAACCACAACAATAATTATCATATCACATTGATCAAGTTGAGAGACTCTTCGAGGAAAGCAATCGTCGTGAAAACTCATCGGAGTTGCGTAGTTTTTTCGATCAAATGAGGTGAATAGCCATCGCTATTCAACCCATTTTAGGAAGTTAAAATTCATTTGTCTTTACCAATTTGTAAAACCGCCAAAAACGCCTCTTGTGGAATTTCAACCGAACCAACCTGTTTCATGCGTTTTTTGCCCGCTTTTTGTTTTTCTATGAGTTTCCGTTTGCGGCTAATATCACCACCATAACATTTCGCCGTGACATTTTTACGCATCGCTTTGACGGTGGAACGAGCAATAATATGCGAACCAATCGTCGCTTGAATGGCGACTTCAAACATTTGTCGAGGAATGATTTCCCGCATCCGTTCAACTAAATCACGACCTCTTGAATACGCTAAATCTTTATGCACAATCAATGACAGAGCATCGACTCGATCACCGTTAATTAAAATATCCAGCTTCACCACATCGGCCGCTAAAAAATGAGAAAAATGATAGTCAAGTGAAGCGTAACCTCGGCTGACTGATTTGAGTCGATCAAAAAAATCCAGAACAACTTCACTCAAGGGTAATTCATAATGTATGGACACTTGATTGCCTAAGTACTGCATATTTTTTTGCACCCCCCGCTTCTCAACACAGAGAGTGATGACATTGCCAACAAATTCTTGTGGCACTAAAATATTGGCGGCAATTATCGGTTCCCGCGTTTCAGCAATCACGCTAGGTTCTGGCAATTCAGAGGGATTATCAATGGTTATCACATCACCCGCTTTGGTCAGCACCTCATAAATCACTGTCGGTGCTGTAGTAATGAGATTAATGTTATATTCCCGCTCCAAGCGTTCTTGAATGATTTCCATATGTAGGGTTCCCAGAAACCCGCAACGAAACCCCAAGCCCAGCGCCTGTGACGCCTCCGGCTCATAGAATAATGCCGCATCATTTAAGCGTAATTTGGATAACGCCTCCCGCAAATTTTCATAATCCTCTGAATTAATCGGAAATAAACCTGCAAAAACCTGTGGTTGCACCGGTTTAAAACCGGGGAGTGCAGCCACATTAGATTGGTCGGCATAAGTAATGGTATCACCCACCGGCGCCCCGTCGACTTCTTTAATACCGGCAATCACATAACCGACTTCCCCAGCCATTAACATGGATCTATCCTGTTTTTTTGGGTTAAAAACACCCACTCGATCTGCTGGATGCACCCGGCCCGTGGATAACAGCTTTATCTTTTTGCCTTTTTCCAAGACACCACTGACCACCCGTACTAATGACACCACGCCTAAATAATTGTCAAACCAAGAATCAATAATTAGCGCTTGCAGGGGGGCTTCTCTGCTGCCTGCCGGTGATGGTATTCGCTGTACCAATTGTTCTAACAGATCGACAATGCCCTGGCCTGTTTTAGCACTAACATGAATGGCATCGGTGGCCTCAATGCCAATGATCTCTTCGATTTCCTGAATCACCTGATCCGGATCAGCAGCGGGCAAATCTATTTTATTGAGTACGGGAACCACTTCGAGCCCTTGTTCAATGGCGGTATAACAATTCGCGACACTTTGCGCTTCAACCCCTTGTGACGCATCAACCACCAATAAAGCCCCCTCACACGCCGCTAACGAACGGGACACTTCATAAGAAAAATCAACATGGCCGGGAGTATCAATAAAGTTTAATTGATAGACAATACCGTCGACAGCCTGGTATTGCAAAGTAACACTTTGCGCTTTGATGGTAATGCCACGCTCACGCTCTATATCCATGGAGTCGAGCACTTGTTGATCCATTTCACGCTTCGTCAACCCACCACATAACTCAATAAAGCGATCGGCTAAGGTCGATTTGCCATGATCAATATGCGCGATAATAGAAAAATTACGAATCTTATTTATGTCAGTCACTTTTTAACCCGCTTTATTTAAAAAATAAATTGGATAACCAGGTCGCACAACCGACATCGGGCTACCAAACAATTAATTTTGATCACTTTGCTCAGTTCGGCCATATTGATCATGATAACGCACGATGTCATCTTCTCCAAGATAGCTCCCTGATTGCACCTCGATAATTTCTAAGGGGATGGAACCGGGGTTTGCCAGCCGATGGACCACGCCGAGCGGAATATAAGTTGACTCATTTTCTGACAACAAAAATTCTTCGTCGCCACGCGTCACTTTGGCGGTGCCTTTAACGACAATCCAGTGTTCCGCCCGATGATGATGCATTTGCAACGATAAACGCGCTTGGGGGTTAACAATAATTCGCTTCACCTGGAATCGCATCCCCGCATCAACCCCCTCATAGCTACCCCAAGGCCGAGAAACACGGCGGTGTGTCAAGGTTTCACTGCGTCCGGCTTTATTAAGTTGTGCAACAATCGATTTTACCTCTTGGGTTTGATTTTTGTCGGCAACGAGTATCGCATCTGGGGTTTCTACTACCACGATATTATCCAAACCAATGGTGGTAACCATCCGATGACTGGCAATAATCATCGAGCCCGTTGTCTCCTTTATGTAAACATCGCCTTGAATGGCATTACCATGCTCATCTTTGTCCCTCACTTCCCACAAATTTTGCCAAGAACCCACATCAGACCAGCCAGCCTCTAAAGAAATCACCGCACCCGATGAGCTACCGCCCTGCCCTGCGTCTTTCGTCAGTTTCTCCATCACGGCATAATCAATGGATTCGCTTGGGCAATTCACAAAGGCTTGCTTATTCACTCGAAAAAAATCATCATCCTCTTTACCTTGTTCAATGGATTGATGGCTGGCCTCGGCGATATCGGGTCGATACCGCTGAATGGCGGCTAACCAAGCCGATGCCTTAAACAAAAACATACCGCTATTCCAAAAATACTGCTCACTCCGCCAATATTGCTCGGCCATTGCCGTATCAGGTTTTTCGACAAAAGACATAATCTGATATGTCCCCGGCGATGACTGATCCAGGGGCGCTCCCTTTTTAATATACCCATAACCGGTTTCCGCTCGGGTAGGCACAATACCAAAGGTCACCAAGTGATCACTCTCGGCTAAGGGAATCCCTTGAGAAATCACGTCATGAAACGCCGTCTTATCACATATAATATGATCAGCGGGCATCACTAACATCAAACCATCGCTGAAACGAGAAACCAGGTATTCAGTGGCTAAACATAAGGCGGGTGCGGTATTTCGCCCTACGGGCTCAAGTATAATAGTCGACGCTGGCAGATTTTTTTTGCTCAGTTGCTCAGCCACCAAAAAACGATGAGTTTCATTACTGACAATCAGCGACTGACCGAGCCCATCGTCGCTATTTAAATTCAGGCCATCGAGCCGGGAAACGGTAGCCTGTAACAAGGTTTCATCGCCAGTCAAGTTTAATAATTGTTTCGGGTAATGCTCACGCGATAATGGCCATAAGCGTGTCCCTGAGCCCCCACATAACACAACTGGGAAAAGTTTCATCGTCATTGATACATCCTGTTTAAAGTAACATCGTTAAATTAATTATACGGGATAAGCTGACACCCTACATTGAAATCACCCCTCAGATTCCGATGCGATCGAATGAGCCGGGGTCACGGCTGGTTTGTCTTGTGCTTTCTGATTCTTTATAAATGATAGAAAAAATGCCAAAAAAACACTTAGCATTAACCCCACCATAAAACCAAGAATAATCATTAGCTTACGCTTCGGCTTGGTGGGCTCTTCAGGGGCTAAGGCTGGATCAATCACTTTAAAAGCGAATTCTTCTCGCACATTGGCCAGCATAATATTTTTCGTTTGGGCCTCAATTAATCGATAAATTGACTGACGCATTTCTACCACACTGGTTTGCTCCGCCTGATCTTTTAAATATTCGATACTGCGCTCCGCTTCTTCGATCGCGCCTTGTTTTTGGTGTTTATTAAGCCGTGCTACTAATTCATTAGCCCAGCTCGCCGCTAACTGAGGCTCCCCCCATTCAATCGCGACCGTCACTAAGCCACTGGTTTTGTCTTGCGTCACCTGACGAATGCTATTAAATGTTTTAAAAATATCCCAAGCGGTGGGCGGCTTCGTGTTACCGGCGTCTTGCTGCTGATAAGCTTTCCATTTTTCTTGCCATTCTGCCACCCATGGCCAACGCTCATCCACCTGAATCGGTGGACCATCCAGTAGCAGACCAGACAGCTGATGTTCTTTAATAAAGGCATCCGTAAAAATACGTGACTTCAGAGTGGCCAGTGCTTCTTCGATTCGTCCCCCACCGCCTCCCATACTCACACCGGCTAACGAAGCTAACCCTCCCAGTTGCCCAGCAATCGCCGATAAACCCCCGCTTTTTTCTTCAGCCACCGGGGACAAAATCACTTCAGCACGAAAAACCGGCGGCGCTAACAACGCGGCTAACACAGCTCCGCCAGTCACCAACGTAGTTAGCAAAAAAATCATCCATTTGTAACGTACTAAAACTCGCCAGTAATCCAATAAGTTGATTTCATCCTCCGGATATTCCGTAGGTGACGTCACGTAGTAGATCGGTGTAGAAGGTAATTGCTGAGGCTGAATCAACTTTTCGTTTACGTTATCAAGGGATGGTTTAGGCGCATTCACAAAAGACTAACCTCGCTCAAGCGCATTTAGCGCAAATATAAAATATTTAGCATACTCGACTGCGATAAGGAATGGAGCATGCGTTAACATAGTAAATTAGCCATGCTCATTCATGACGTGAAAAACCTTATGGGATAGTAAACAAACCCACGGTCTTCCACGCGGCCGCAGATAAGCCTAACTGGTAAGCAATTTCTGAGATACTGGACCATAATTTTAACTTGCTGATACGATCTGCATCCAATGGAACCACCACCGTATCTCCCGGACTCATTATCACTTCTTTATCAAACCAACTATCGTTTGCTAAGGCCACCGCCCCATTGGAGCGAATGACATAGATATTATTCCGGTCGGATTTTTTGGTCATGCCACCACTCAAGTCCGTATAATGCAAATAACTGAAGTCTTTCTGGTATAAGTGGGAGGTGGGATAAAAAACTTCACCAACCACGGTCACTTCTTGCATTTTCTCCGGTACATACAGTTTGTCTCCACCGCGCAACACAATATCATTGACGCCACGCTCGTTCATAATGCTTGTCAGATCAATCACTAAACGTCCTGCCGCTTTCGTCGACTGAAGTCGTGTTAATAATTGGCGAGCAATCCCTGCATCTTGCAACTGAGACGGATCACCACTTCGTTCCAAAGAAATACTGGCTAGCTCACTTTCTAATTGCCTCGCCATTTCATCCAACCGTTGTTGCTCTCTTTGCCGTAAATCTTCCCGGATAAATACCGCACCGGCGGGATAAGCATATTCCGTCATACCACCCGCCCGTTGCAGCAGCTGACGTAATGTTTCCCCTCGGCGCACAGGATATCTCCCCGGAAAGTGAATTTCACCAAGCAACTCAATATGCTCTTGTTCTGCCCAATGCGGTATTTCTTTGATATGTAACAAATCATAGGCTTGCAACAAAATATCAGATTGAACATTACCTTGTAATGCCTCATTTAAAGCCACCTTGATGTGCTCAATCTGGCGAGGCGCGCCTGGCTTAACAACATACCGAGTCAGCTCGGCTTCAAACATAAAAGCCGATTCTTTTAATTGACCACCGGCCCGGATCAAATCACTAATGCGCATCCCATCTTCCAGCGGATAATTGTCAGGAAAACGAATCTCGCCAGACACTCTAACAATGCGTGTTGCTTCAACTTGATTGGATTGCCGTTGCAATTGATCCATGATTTTATCTAATTCAACGCCTCTTTGCTCCCCGGCATCAAAAACATATATGTTATCTCTTGGATGCATTAAAACATCGAGCAAACCATTAGGTTGATTAAATATCTGGCGCAGACTGCGAGAAAAAACCTTTAGTTTGAATTCCGGACGTACTTCCCGGATGATCAGCACATAGTCTAAATCGGCATTAAGTTGTACAGCATCAATCGTCGGCAGATAATGAGAAAGCCGTGCGCCTTCTTTCCATTGATAAACGCCTGGTTGCGTCACTCGCCCTCGAATAGTAATGATGTTGTCGATCTGTTCAAGCGCTTGCCGAATGGTTAGCACATCACCACGGCTCAATTTCAAATCTAAATCAGCATCTGACGTCAAATCCAAATCCATAACAAGCCGCTTTTTGCCATTTTTTACCCGCTCTATTTGCGTACTGGCCAAATACGCCGTCGGCAATACCCCACCGGCGATATTGATCAGATCCGCAATGCTGGACTGATCCTTTAATTCATACAATCCAGGACGAATTACTTCTCCAGCGATCCCTACTTGCATGTCAATCGTCGGTACAAAAACAACGTCGCCAGAACGTAATCGAAAATCTTTTCGCGTATCACCTTTCAATAATAAGTCATATAGATCCAGCGTATTGATGGTTTGGCCGTTACGCTTAAGTAAAATCTTTCTTAACGATCCTGTCGCCTTAATGCCACCGGCATAGGAAAGTACGTGTGTCATACTCGCCAGCGAACTCACCACATAAGATCTCGGATTTTCCACTTCACCAAGCACAAAAATCCGCATCGAACGCAACTCCCCAAGCGTCACATTAGCATTAACACCAATAAACTGGCGTTTAACGCGTTTTCGCAAACTTTTTTTGAGCTCATCAAAACGTAATCCAATGACCGGGATCGAACCAATCCCTGGAAAAGCCAATGTTCCCTCTCGTGAAACCGCTAACGAATATTCTTGATTTTCTTTACCAAACAATTGAATATAAATGATGTCTCCCGGCCCAATAATATAATCGGCTGGCACAGGAATATCACTGACCGACGACAAGCTACCTGCGACCCGCCTAAAAAGATCATAACCAAAAGGTTTAAGTGCCTCTTTGCCCATGGGAGTCAGCGGCAATAAATCAATACTTATTTCATAAAATGATAAAGCTGGCTCTAACATTAAGCGTGCAGCGGCTTCTTCTGATGTTAGACCGGCCACTGGTACAAGACCAACGTCTGGCATATTAATAACACCATATTGGTCGAGCTTGAAAAGTTGATCGGAGCGATTAATAAAATCAGACGCTTGACGGCTTGTTGTCACCTTCATCGTAAAAGACACAATAATCGTGTCGCCCCCCTGCAAACGAGACACCTCAGAAATATTCTCTTGCTGGCTATTCGTTGAGGTCGAAGGATTCGTCGTATTTTCAGGAATTGACATCGGTTTTTCGATGATTCTAGGCGCCACCACCGGAGGTGCTCCCAGCAACTGCAAAGCTTGTTGGCGCTGCTGATCAGTTAACGACTGCAAGTATTGCAATTGACCTGATGTCGGAGTAAGCGCATAGCTTGACACGGTCATAAGCATACACAATGCGCCAAAAAAAAACTTCAGATTTAACACTCCCGAATCGTCCCCAATCAAAAATCATCTATACTCATTACAATTTGCTACCAAGCAACTATCAATCGTTAGCATTCTCTGCTACCCAAATAAAATAATCACCCGCCTCGTTAGTTTTTTTAATGCTGCCTGACACAATCCATATTATTATCATTTCAATTGTCTTTCCATTCCCGCATTCAGCTAATGCACTTGCTTATACACAGTTGCCAAGGATTATTCAACTTTAGATGAGCCTATCATGGTCAGATATGCGGCACAGAATATTTATACTCGATGGACAAATCTCCAACGAGAGCCGTTAACTTACCTTCTGGCGCATGAATAACCCCTAGACCGACACCAATAGCAACATTCGTGGTTATCGCTTTTAAGACATTCACCATCGGCTGTAAAATGAGTCCTCCACCAACAGACACACCGCCGCCACCGGCCGCACCGATCAAGAACTGAGCCTGCGCGATCCAACCCGGATACTCATCCAGCGGTTTCCGACGGCCAATCCCCACTAGCCCAGCCGCATATCCGCCTGCCTCCCCTGCATAAGCACCTAGCGCTTGACCGGTTAAAAAGATATATTGACTGACGAAAGTATCTATTTTTAAACCGGCAAGGCTTATCATTCTTTTGCCCAAACCACTATTTTTACGTACCTGAGCTCTAACAGGCAGATAGTGCTGGGTATTCGCACGCAACCGATATTTATGCCATATGGCATTTAAAAAAGTATCCTCGGAATTAGAATTAAGAACAGTACCCATCGTCGGTAGCAACACTTGGTATTGATGCGACACTTTTAGCAATACACTTTTCGAGAAAAAATCACCATCAACGGCTTTGACAATGCCAAATTCAAAACCCGATGTCCATCGTTCGGTAAAATGATACGCAGCCCCCACCATTAAACGATAAATCAACCCTCCTCCAGTATCCACGTCCCCTCCCCCTGCGGCACCGAGCAAACCGGTAACCGTCAAACTTAATAAGCGATCAATGTTTTCCCGATAGCTCACCCCTCCTAAGACTTGAGCAAAACCATCGGCTCTACCTCCGAGCGCTCCCCCCGTTTCAAATTCCAGCCACCAGTTTTTTAACCAATATTGATACCATCGAATACCAATCACATCAATCCGATCCATCATTAAGCGACGACTTCGCCCCGTTTGACCATCATTAGGTAGATACATCAGTGCTTGAAATGCAAACGCCCGCCTACGTCTTACATTGCCAAAATCAAATTGATTTGCCTCCAACACCTGAGCCCCGGAAGCCGATGCTGGGCGCCAACCCGGTAGAAAAAAAGAATGAAATTGATGCTCAAAAGACAAGCTGTACTGATTGCTGCTGATTTTACCGTTGGGAAACTCAACCCGACTTATTCCAAAACCGACGGTATTCTCTCCTAAAGAAAACAAGGCTTCTAAATGAGGCCGAAACATAAAACCACCACCTTGTGGCGCACCACCGCCACCACCACCGCCCAAAAAAACGCCAGCATCAATACCCAATGGCCCGACTATTTTTTTATTCCAGCCGAAGGCCAAGCCTCCGGTAAAAAAACCACCCCGATCACCAGACACCGCACCGTAAATACCTAGCCCAAAATAACTCCCTCCATCCGCCGATAACAGATAATTACCACCGAGCAAACCCATGCTTTCTTCATTGGGTAAAGTCATACGATCATAAGTAAATCGATATTTTGATTTTTGTACCCAAACATCATGACTGTCATTCGCTAACGCAACAGGCCCAAAAAATAATCCGGCAAACAATGATATGAAAAAAAATACGCGAATAGGGTAAGCATTCATATAATGAAAAGTGTTGTTATTTTTTCTACGAAGAGACGGCTTTGTCGCATGGCTAACATGGCACATTTCAACATCGCAACATTTAATAAAAAGCGAAGAAGGCAGACTCATCGGCAACTTTGTTCCATAAAGTTTTGGCTCATGTCGCATTATTAGGCCGCACGGTGATCAGCAAGAATACATTAATGAAAGGCAATCGTTTAATAATTTTTATATCATTGCAAACAAAATAAATACGGGAAAAACTTAGGGTAAATGTATTCATGTCCTTATGAATGCCTACTCAAATAAAGCCTCCATTGATAAGCTTTACAAACCATATTTTCGTGAAATTATCGATTAACGAATCGGGCGCTTACAGCCTATATTCTACAGCAAGCCATACAAAATATAGGCTACAACAAAAAAGCGCCAATATAAGGCGCTTTTTCAAAAATTTTTAACTGTAAATAGCGGTGAATCCAATCACGACCCTTCAGTGCTTTCAAGCATAACAGTAATCATAGATCGATTCAATTCCAAGGTTTTTTCACCGATTCCCTTCACTTTCAATAAATCATCAACTGATTTGAAAGGTCCATGCGTGGTGCGATATTGAACAATCGCCATTGCACGGCTCGGCCCAACCCCTTTCATTATTTTTGCTAATGCTTCGGCACTTGCCTCATTAAGATTCGCCGGATTTGCAAAGACAGAAAAACTCGCGAGCAACAAAAAAACACTAATAATACTTCGCAACTTCATAAAATAACCCCGTACCTATGACCAAATAAAGCCGCAAGCCTATACCTGATAACTTAGCCGGGAATTAATAAATTAGGGAAGGGGGAACTTCCTCTAATACAGCGTTCGAGGCGGAAGCAGTCTTCGTTGAGATTTCCGAATGAATACGCTGCAACATCTGCAAAGGATCTCGAGCTTGGGTAATCGGGCGGCCAATCACTAAATAACTCGCTCCATTAGCCATTGCAACTTGCGGTGTCACGACGCGTTTCTGATCATTTATGCGCTCTCCATCAAGACGGATGCCAGGTGTCACTAAAAGAAAATTATTTGTCCTTATCTTGCGCAACGCGGCAGCTTCTTGAGCAGAGCAAACCACGCCGTCTAAACCCACATCGAAAGCCAGTATCGCTAATTGCTCAACCCGTGATGTAATACGGCCTGTGATGCCAATTTCACTCATATCGTCCTGATCAAAACTTGTCAACAGCGTCACGCCAATTAAATAGGGTTTGTTATTTCGATTAATCAACGCCTTTTGCGCCGCCTCTAGCATGCGCCTGCCACCCATCACATGAACATTAAGCATCCAAACCCCAAGGTCTGCTGCCGCTTCACAGGCACGTGCAACCGTTGTCGGAATATCATGAAACTTCAGATCGAGAAAGATTTCAAATCCTTTATTTTGCAAATCCATGACAATTTGCGGCCCAAATCTTGTAAAAAGCTCTTTACCTACTTTCAAGCGACATAAAGAGGGAGAAAGCGGGTTAACGAATTCAATCACCTCCTGATATTCAGAAAAATCAAGCGCAACAATCACCTTTGGATCATTTAATTTATTCATTTCATACTCCAAAAGGGATAACGCTAATCGCGTTCTTTCAGATAATATAAAGAAGCGGGGAAATTGATCATTAGCGCGTTGAGCCAAACGCCTACCATTCACGCAACAGAGCCGTGCAACATACCCACATCGATCATTTTGGTTACAATGCGGCCTTTATGCTACTCCATGTTTTACAACTGGGACACTGCCAATATAAAGCATGCGAATAAAATCCACATTTATTGCATTGATAGGCATGACCTTCCGCCACTAATTTAGCAATAATATTATTGACATTCGTTAGTATTTGTCGATTTTGCCCCCCCGTGTCAGCAATCACTAAGTCTAAATAGCGCTTGACTCCTTTCAACGACGGACTGTTTTCCAAGTGTTTTTCAAGCAAGCGGACGGCATGAACCGTGCTTTCTTGCTTAACAAGCACATTAGTCAATGCCAATAAGCTAGAAATGCCACCATGCGTATTGAATACATCATTCAATGTCGTGGTCAGTTTTCCCGCGTTTTCGAGCTTCTCATAACATTGCATAAGTGGCTCGACAATTTCCGAGATAAAACTGGGATTCTGCACCTCCACTTTCATGAGGGTTTGCGCGGCCGCTTTATAATCCTTTAACTTCATTTCAATGCGACCTTGAATCAAGCTGGCCCTAGCACTTCGAGGATCAACAGATAACGCCTTTTTAGCGAACTGTTTGGCCGCATCAGGATTCGCAGAGCGCAATGCAACTTCCGCTAATTCGCAAAAATAATGCGCGATGATGTCTGCTTTCTTTTCACCCGAGGCTCTCTCATACTCGGTCGCTGTGGTTATCGCGGCCTCCCAGTCTTTCTCTTGCTGATAAACCTCCATTAAAAAGAGTAAAGCCCGCTGCTGGTATTCTTTAGACTGCTTTAAATCGATAAACAACCGTTCTGCACGATCCAGTAAACCCGCTTTTAGATAGTCTTGGCCTAATTCTAATAACGCCTGATCTCGCTGATCGATTCGTAACGTCGGCCGAGCGATTAGATTTTGATGCAACATCGTTGCACGATCAATTTCCCCACGGCGGCGAAACAAATTGCCTAATGCCAAATGTAACTCAACCGTCTCACTATCGACTTGCAGCATTTTAACAAACACTTCAACCGCCTTATCCGGTTGCTCATTCAATAGATAATTCAGCCCTTCATAATAACCTGTATTAATTTCTTCAGTCGATACCCGCTCCTTGTGCTTGCTTATCTCCCTGCGCCCAATAAGCCAGCCAGAAACGGCCGCCACAGGTAATAGCGCCACCACAGGCAATAAGAACCAAAGAAAATCATACATTTACCTGGCGCCTTTAATCGGCATCGCACGTAAATTAGAAATTTCTTTTTCGTTTATCTTATTTCTGTGACGTAATTTAATTGCTTCCAATTTAAACATGAGCACCCGACCATAGGTCGCAATAATACCAATCAACCCGCCTATCAAAAGTGTGACGAGCAACACAACCACTAAAGGCACATCCTTCGATCCAATATAATAATTAACTTGAATATTATGCATATTTACAATACTAACGCCGATAGCAATCGCTATCATGACGAGCACAATGATCACGCTGATGATTTTCGTCATTTTTCCTCCCGTTAATTGTTTTCAGATAACTAAAATAAACACCATACTTTCTTACCAATCAATATTATTTTTCAATGATTTTCTCTATATAGATTTTATATAACATATAGCGTGCATTGTACAATTTATTTCTCAACGCCTATCATGCAATATTTTGGGGGTTAACTAATGTACGAAAAATCCCACGCGATGGCCGTGTTGAGAATACAGGAGGAAGGGGAAAGCGAGGCGAAAACAACCTTCGCGATGATAAGATGAAAACTTGCCTATCACAGATAGGCAAGTACCAATACCGGCAAAAGCCTGACAGCTTAAAACTTGACCGTTAAAAACTGAACACATTAAGCTTCTTTCTTGACGTCCTCCGAGGTACTGCTGACTTTGACTTCCCCAGGGCTCGTTGCAGATAACGCCTCAGTAGTCGAATCATTATCATTGAGTGAGTCATTCACTCGCTCTCTAAGCTCTTTGCCCGGCTTAAAATGCGGCACATATTTACCCGCAAGCGGAACAGGTTCTCCTGTTTTCGGATTTCGGCCCATTCTTGGTGGCCTAAAATGCAGTGAAAAACTACCAAACCCTCGAATTTCTATTCTTTCACCAGTCGATAAAGCACTTGTCATTTGCTCAAGCATTGTCTTGACGGCCAACTCAACATCCTTTGCCGCTAGCTGAGACTGCCGCTTAGATAATTGCTCAATGAGCTCAGACTTGGTTACGGTTTTTTCTTGTAGATTGCCTATCCCCATAAATTCAGCCCACCATAACTTGTTACTTAAAGATGTTAAATTAAACCACCTGACACGTGCAATGTAATTGTAGGGTAAAAACACTCACTTACAACTAAATACCACGGACTTCAAACAAAGGTGAATTACAGCTAGCACATCAACCAATGAAAGCGGATGTGCGCCAAATTAGCTATTTACGTTATTCTTGTTTGTTTAATTGTTCTTTTAGTAAATCTCCGAGAGTCGTCGTTGCAGGCCCGGCAATCCCTCTGGTATAGTCATTGATCGCTTCAGCTTCATCATCAGAATCTTTCGCTTTGATGGATAGACTGATAATACGATTTTTCCTATCAACACCAATAAACTTAGCTTCAACTTCTTCGCCAACTTTCAATACATTTCTGGCATCTTCAACGCGATCACGAGACAACTCAGACGCACGCAAACTGCCTTCAACGCCTTCACCCAAATCAATGGTAGCCGCCTTTGCATCAATGGCAATGACCGTACCATTGACGATCGTGCCCTTCGTTTTATCCGCCAAGAAATTGGAGAATGGATCCTTTTCCAATTGCTTAATGCCGAGGGATATCCGCTCTCTAGATGGGTCAACAACCAAAATCACAGTTTCAACTTCATCCCCTTTTTTATGCTTTCTGATGACATCTTCACCGGTTTCATTCCATGAAATATCCGATAAATGAACCAGGCCATCAATGCCGCCATCGAGCCCAATAAAGATACCAAAATCGGTAATTGACTTGATTTTACCGGCAATGTGATCACCTTTGTTATGCGTTGCTGCAAATTCATCCCAAGGATTGGTTTGACACTGCTTGATACCTAACGAAATACGCCGTCGCTCCTCATCAATATCCAGCACCATCACTTCGACTTCGTCACCTAATTGCACAATTTTTGTTGGGTGAACATTTTTGTTGGTCCAATCCATTTCTGACACATGAACAAGACCCTCAACACCCTCTTCAATTTCAACGAAACAACCATAATCCGCAATATTTGTCACTTTGCCGGATAAACGAGAACCGATGGGATAGCGCCTTGCAATTTCCAGCCATGGATCTTCACCAAGCTGCTTCAATCCCAAAGAAACACGATTACGCTCTCGATCAAATTTTAATACCTTCACTTTAATCTCATCGCCGACATTAACGATTTCGCCCGGATGTTTGACACGTTTCCAGGCCATATCCGTAATGTGTAACAGCCCATCAACACCGCCTAAATCAACAAAAGCACCATAATCTGTCAGATTTTTTACAATACCTTGCGCCTCTTGACCTTCCTGTAGGTTTTTCAGCAGCTCATCTCGTTCTGCACTGCTTTCCATTTCAACCACAGCACGTCGTGACACAACGACATTATTGCGCCGACGATCGATTTTAATGACTTTAAATTCAAGCTCTTTACCCTCCAAATAGGAAGGATCTCTGACTGGCCGCACATCAACCAATGAACCGGGAAGGAAGGCTCTGACCTCATTGATATCCACCGTGAACCCACCCTTCACCTTGTCACTAATGATCCCTTTCACGGTTTCAGAGTTTTCAAAGGCACGCTCCAATAAAATCCAAGACTGCGCCCGTTTCGCTTTCTCTCGGGAAAGTCGGGTTTCACCAAAACCGTCTTCCACGGCATCCAGTGCCACATCAACTTGATCACCAATTTCAACTTCAAGGCTTCCGCTATCACTATAAAACTGTTCGATCGGAATCACGCCTTCAGATTTAAGCCCCGCATGGACAATGACATACCCATTAACAATGTCAACAACGGTGCCAATAACAATAGCACCCGGTTGCATGCTAGCTTTACTCAAACTCTCTTCAAACAGCTCTGCGAAACTTTCACCCATGAATAACCAACCTTAAAACTCGTGTTTGTATCAATAAACAGCAAAAGGGCTGATCGAATTAACACCAACCCAGCGTCTTATCAATTATTGAAATCGTTTATAAACTAAATCAAGGATCTTCTGCTCCGTTTTTTCCACGCTTAAATCTGTCGTGTCAATGATCACTGCATCAGCAGCGGGCGTTAACGGAGAAGCACTACGCGTGATGTCTCGAGAATCACGCTCCTTGATGTCGGCCAAAATTGCGCTAAGGGTAGCACTGATGCCTTTGCCTTTCAACTGTTTATAACGTCTTTTTGCTCTTTCTTCTGCACTTGCAATCAAATAAACTTTGAGCTGAGCATCCGGGAAGACCACCGTCCCCATATCCCGACCATCGGCAACTAAACCTGGCGACACACAAAATGCCCGCTGGCGTTCCAATAACGCCAAACGAACGGCTTGTATTGCCGCTACTTTAGAGGCAATACTCGCTACGGATTCCTCTCGAATTTGATACGTCACATCAATATCTTTATAAAAAATACGATAGGCTTCAGACACCTGGTTAGGTACTGAAAAACGCACCTCAAGATGCGCGGCTAAGTCAGCTAATGTCGCCTCATCCGCTAACGGCAAATCACCTTTTTGAACCGCATAAGCGACCAATCGGTACAACACGCCACTGTCAAGGAAATGCCATCCCTTTTTCCTAGCAAGCCATAAACCAATCGTACCTTTGCCCGACCCACCGGGGCCATCAATGGTTATCACAGGGACTCGAAATTTACTCATCACTTATCAAATTGGTTGTTAAATAACTTCATTTCAAGCGGCGGCATCCGTTACTGTGACGTTAATACCGACTTGGCCTGCCAGTTTAACAAATTCAGGAAATGAGGTGTTGACATTCGCACAATTCTCCACCGTAATGGCCTGCTTAGCACGCAACCCAGCCATCGTGAAAGCCATTGCAATTCGATGGTCACCATGACTATTTATTATTCCGCCATCGAAATACCCTTTCCCTTGAATAACCATACCCGCTTCGGTAGCCACGGCATCCACGCCTAGGGTTCGTAAACCATCGGCCATTACTTGTATGCGATCACTTTCCTTCACCCGCAATTCACTCGCGCCACGTAATACGGTGGTCCCCTGCGCACAAGCCGCCGCCACAAAAATCGCCGGGAATTCATCAATCGCCAATGGAACTAAAGACTCAGGAATGTCAATGCCTTGCAGCGTGCTGCTGCGAATACAGAGATCAGCGACCGGCTCATTACCAAATGAACGCTCATTTTTCACTGTGATATTCGCCCCCATTTGGCGCAAAATCTTAAGCACACCGTTGCGTGTCGGATTGATACCCACATCACACAACGTGATATCAGAACCAGGGGCAATGCAAGCACCCACCATAAAAAATGCCGCCGAGGAAATATCGCCTGGAATGGTAAGATTGGAGGCGGTCAGGCTACCCCCCCCCTGTATTGCCACAGTATTGCCATCGACCTCAACCGGATACCCAAACGCTGTCAACATGCGCTCAGTATGGTCTCGGGTCACACCCGGTTCAGTGACGGCGGTTCTGCCCTGCGCGTATAAACCCGCTAACAATAAGCTTGATTTTACTTGGGCACTGGCCATAGGCATCAGGTAATCCATGCCTGTTAATTTTTTTCCGCCAACAATACGCAGCGGCGCTGTCCCCTGCTCAGTCACCTCGATCACCGCTCCCATCTGAGCCAACGGATCGGTCACTCGCCGCATGGGTCGCTGACTCAAAGACGTGTCGCCGATTAACACGGAATCAAACGCCTGCCCACAAAGCAATCCAATCAGTAGGCGCATTGAGGTGCCAGAGTTACCTAAATCGAGGCGAGCCGCTGAGGCCGTCAGTCCATGCCTACCCACGCCTTGAATCGATAGCCAACCATTCACCGGACCATCAATCACCACCCCCATTTGCTTAAACGCCGCTAAGGTGGCGAGGCTATCTTCACCTTCCAAAAACCCTGTGACCGTGGTCACGCCATCAGCTAATGCGCCCATCATAATAGAACGATGGGAAATGGATTTATCACCTGGCACGCTAAATTCACCCGACAAACGACCGCCTGGCTGCACAAGGTATTTAACTTCGGCGTTACTCAGCATCTAAAGACTCACCTAATTTTTATTAATTTATGCGACAATGTTCAGCTCACCACGTGTTCATCACGTGCTTTTTTTGCTCGGCAAAAGATCGCTTCTAATTCGCTCGCATCATTTTCCGCAATCGCTTGTGATACGATATCTAACTGTTTTTTATATTGTTCCAACACATCAAGCACAGCCTCTTTGTTCGCCATACAGATATCTCGCCACATCACCGGCGAACTCGAAGCTATCCGGGTAAAATCCCGAAACCCACCGGCCGCATAACGAAAGATCTCTACTCGCTCATGCATTTGCGCCAAACTATCCACCAACGCATACGCCAACACATGCGGCAAATGACTGGTGGCCGCCAACACCTCATCATGGTGCGCCACCTCCATACTGACCACATTCGCACCACACCCTTGCCAAAATGCAGTCAATGCGGCAACAGCCTCATCGGCAGAACTGGCTAATGGAGTGATAATGGTACATCGCCTCTCAAACAATTCAGCAAAAGCTGCCTGCACGCCGCTTTTTTCAGTGCCCGCAATAGGGTGCCCCGGCACCAACCCAGCGGGTAATGTACCGAAAATATTTTTCGCCTCCTTCACCACGCAGGCTTTAGCACTGCCTGCATCCGTGATAATAACCCCCTGACGGCATTTGCCTTTGATTTGTTGAAAAACGTCGGAAAATGCACTCAATGGCACAGCGATCAGAACCAGATCGGCCTCTTTTACGGCTTCCCCGATATCCATCTCATAACGATCGATGACCCCCAACTGCACCGCTCGCTGTAATTCACGTTCATTGCGACCACTACCAACAACCGCTTTGCACAATCGATTTTTTTTCGCGGCTAAGGCAACCGATCCACCAATTAAACCCACACCAATAATGGCAATGCAATCAAACATGGACGAATCCTCTGCTAGCCCGTTAATCATCTTAGCTCTGACAGCACTTGCTCCAAAGCACGAACAAAAACCTGATTTTCCTCAGGCAAACCGACAGAAACACGTAAATGATTTGGCATCCCATAATTAGCGACCGGCCTCACGATAACACCCTGGCGTAATAACTGCTCATAAATCGGCAATGCCGGTTGAGATAGATCCAGGGTAATAAAGTTCGCCACCGACGGAATTACAGTCAATCCTAAGCGCTGCATCTCACTCGATAGATAATCTAAACCTTGCTGATTCATCGCCACTGCACGCGCCACATATTCCGAATCGCTGAGCACCGCTTCAGCCCCCGCTAACGCTAATACATTGACATTAAAAGGCTGACGCACCCGATTCACTAGTTCTGCAATGTCAGGATGCGAAACAGAAAAACCAACCCGCAAGCCAGCCAAACCATACGCTTTAGAAAAAGTACGGGTCACCACAAGATTCGGATATTTTGCAAGGCACGCCAGCACTGAACCGTAATCCGCCACCGACACAACATATTCATGATACGCTTCATCAATAACCACAATGACATCACTGGGCACTTGCTCAAGAAAGTTAACGATCGAACTCAAGGATAAATAAGTGCCCGTTGGATTGTTTGGATTGGCGATGAAAATCAATTTAGTTTTCGCCGAAATCGAAGCGATGATCGCCGTTAAATCATACCCCCAGGATTGAGTAGCCACCACCACCGGCGTGGCGCCAATGGCCTGGGTGATCAATGGATACACGGCAAACGCATATTGCGAATAAATAATCTCATCCCCAACCGAAGCGAATGTGCGTGCGACTAATTCAAGTACATCATTGGAACCATTGCCTAAAGTGATTTGAGATAACTCCACATCGAGTTTATGGGCTAATGCTGTTTTTAGCCGATGACCACTGCCATCCGGATAACGTGTTAGATGAAGCATGGCCTCATGCAGCACAATCGATAACTTAGGACTCGGCCCTAACGGGTTTTCGTTGGAGGCTAATTTAACAATGTGGGTTAAACCATACTCTCGCGCTAACTCGTCGATCGGCTTGCCCGGCACATAGGGAATCAAACCTTGCACCCCAGACGTCGCTTGATTATTTAACACCCTTATCATTGCCTACATCGTCACCTTAGGATAGGATCCCAGCACCTTCACCATGGAGGCTTCTTTTTCCATGTCTTGCAGTGCTTGCTTTAAATGCGCCTCTTGCGCATGCCCTGCCACATCCACAAAAAAAACATAATC